>Ga0208413_1001883_pt1 | contig 12700 bp, 9 predicted proteins | sample AntAceMetag02UKD_FD_184761 | JGI IMG/M metagenome (GOLD analysis project Ga0208413, IMG submission 184761) | Saline lake microbial communities from Ace Lake, Antarctica - Antarctic Ace Lake Metagenome 02UKD (SPAdes) (version 2) | ecosystem: Environmental > Aquatic > Non-marine Saline and Alkaline... | reverse complement strand
AGAGCTGAATTCTCTGCTGCAGCCGCTAGCGGCTTAACCGTCACTAATACCGCGAGGAGAAGACTGCTTATCAATTTAGGGTGCTTTAACTTAAACAAGGTAACTCCCGTTCTTTGCGTGAATTGTTTGGTGATTCTTCGGCGAATCAACTGCGCCACTTTACTTGCGTAGTTATTTCCAATCCCCAATTTTAAACCATTCAAGCCCCATAATGCATGTGACTAATTGTCTCACAAATCTTGCAGGCCCATTGCCCACATAAGCTCTTGATATTAATCGTTTTTATAGGGCGCAGAGGCTATTGGCAAGCCCCCGGTTAGCCGCTTTTATCTAATTATTGAGTAAATCGATACGCTTAAGTACAACATCCATCTCCACACAGTTAGCTGGCATCAGCTCCACGATCGCCGCCGCCATCTTCAGCGCTGTTTAACGGATTTTATCTAGATTGATTTTTAGTCCCTCGCTGTTCTGAGATCTATATTATTAACTTCAAGTTTTATGAGAACATGTGCTTATCGAAACTAAGGGTAAACGTACCCTGTGGAGCAACTAAAGTGACAATTTCATCCCCCGCATTTCCTAAGCCGCGCTTCCTTGCAATTGTTATCGGACTTATCGGGCTGGCCTTATTTATTCAGGGCATTTATCTCATGCTCGCTGGTGGCTCTTTTTATTACGTGCTCGCGGGGGTCACGCTAATTATTACGGCCGTCCTTGTGTTTAACGGAGATACGCGAGGAGCCAAGCTCTACGGCATATTTCTTGTTTTGACTTATCTATGGTCACTGTATGAAGTGGGTCTAGATCCTTGGGCGTTGGCACCTAGAGTGGCGATGTTTACAGTTCTTGGGCTTTGGTTTTTACTTCCTAGAGTTCGCCGAGGCTTATTACAGGCACAACCGCTGCCTCTGTTTCAGCAGATCACAACCAAAGTCACAATGGCTGCAATGTCGGTGCTGGTCATTGCCTTATTTGTTGCTAACTCAAGTTACGAGATTGGTACACCGAGCGCGGCAGGAACCGGTACGGTTAATAATGCAGATGGAAGCTGGGCCCACTATGGTTCTTCAAAATCAGGCACCCGCTTCGCCGCCTCCGACCAAATAAATCTCGACAATGTCGACCAGCTTGAAATTGCTTGGCAGACAAGAACAAAGGTACCGGGTGCATTTAAAGGCACACCCATTCAGATTGATGACGGCCTTTTTATGTGCACAGGCCAGAACATAATCGTCTCACTTGATCCTGATACAGGTGAAGAACGTTGGAGGTTCGATCCAAAGATTAAGGCAGCAATGTTTGGATTCTGGGACACCTGCCGCGGTGTAACTTATTATGAATTGCCTGAAGACTCTTCATCAGAGGTTTGCCCTAAGCGTATTTTTACGGCAACAACCGATGCCAGAATGTTTGCCGTGGACAGCGTCACCGGCCAGCGCTGCAGCGACTTTGGAGTAGATGGAGAAATCAGCCTTCTTCCAGGCATGGGCGATGTCAAACCTGGCTTCTATTTTGTAACCTCTCCTCCCACCATCGCCAGTGATGTCCTAGTGTTAGGGGGCTGGGTTGCTGACAATCAAGAAACCGACGAACCTTCCGGTGTGGTCCGCGGATTTAATCCGATCAATGGTGAACTGGAATGGGCTTGGGATATGGGCCGAGAAGATCGCCCTGGCTTACCGGACAAAGACGACAGCTATACTCGCGGCACCCCCAATGTGTGGAGTTTAACCAGTGCCGATGACGAACTCGGGCTGGTCTACGTTCCCACCGGCAACGCAACACCTGATTATTATGGCGGCCACCGCAGTGAAGCCATGGAAAAGTATGCAAGCTCTGTGGTTGCGCTAGACGCTAAAACGGGTCAAGTGCGCTGGCATTTTCAAACCACTCACCATGACATCTGGGACATGGACGTGCCTTCGCAGCCAACCTTGGTTGATATCCCGATTGATGGCGTTGTTCGCAAAGCCGTGATTGTGCCCACCAAGCGTGCCGAGGTGTTTTTGTTAGATAGAATCACCGGCGAGCCTATTACGGAAATTGCTGAAATTCCCACCCCGCAAACTGATATTCCAGACGAGATTACCAACCCAACTCAGCCTTTTTCCGTCGGTATGCCCTCCTTTGCTCAGAAACGCATAACCGAAGCGGATATGTGGGGGCTTACCCCTTTTGATCAAGCCGCCTGCCGTCTCCAGTTCAAAAATTTGCGCTACGAAGGCCCGCTAACACCGCCTAGCACCCAGGGCACGCTCGTTTATCCAGGCGTAGGCGGTGGGATGAACTGGGGCAGTGTTGCAGTAGATGAAATCAACCACCTAATGGTTGTGAACATCTTACACATGCCATCGGTTGTCCGGCTCATTCCTCGGGATGAAGTTCGAGACGATACCTTTTTCGGCATCGGCGGCGCGCAAACTGGCACCCCTTACGGCGTATTCTCATTCTTCTTTTTATCGCCAATTTTTGCGCCATGTCTGCGCCCACCTTACGGCGAGATGGCTGTTGTCGATCTAGCTTCACAAGAAGTCCTGTGGCGGCGTCCACTAGGCACAGCGAAAGAACAAGGCCCACTTGGCATCCCTAGCGGCCTGCCTTTGCCTATGGGTATGTTTTATCAAGCCGGCTCCATCGTCACCGGTGGAGGCCTGATTTTCACTGGCGGGGTTTTGGACAGCACAATGCGAGCCATTGATGTGAATACCGGCAAAGAAGTGTGGACTGACTCCTTACCAAGCTCGTCAACAGCCACACCAATGAGCTATGTTAGCCCAACAACGGGCAAGCAATACGTTTTAGTTACTGTGGCAGATGGAGGAGGCGGTCTTAGTTTAGACGCCGAAGCATCTCAAAATACTGCGGTTGACAATGGCGAGGTCGAAGGTGGCTACGTTATTGCTTACAGCTTGCCTGATTAGAATTGGGGGCGGCGATGAAGCTACATAAACTCTTCCTTGGCCTGACTGCATTCGTTTTCTTTTGGGGGGCGAATGCGGTTAATGCTCAAGCCAGCTACGACAGTGTATTTATTGACGCAGAGCTCGAACGAGTGGTGAGCGATCCTGAAAACTCTGTCACCATATCGGTAGATGCCCCGGTTGACTATGTCTTTAGATTTCTAATGGAACGATTAGATCTCTACACCAAAGATGCAGAAACCATTACTTTTGACACCAGCGCAGGAGAAGGTATTAAAGCGGTAGGGACAGAACGAACCACAACAATGAAAGAAGGCGGCACCTTAGTGCAGCGCTTTTTGATAATGGAGCCTACCTCAACCTACGCCTACTTCACCGATATTAGTAAATCTACTTTGTCAGTGCCGCTGAAATATTCACTAGCGAAATACGAATTTACAGAGGTTGATGCCAACAAAACTTCGGTAAAAATTTCGGTTGTGTATCAGCCCAGCTCGCGCCTAACTGGATTTATTGTAAGGCGGCTGTTCAATTCGGCTTTCGAGCGAGATTTTAACAATGCCGCAAAAATTATGAGACAGCGCTACCAAGAAGAACTTAACGGTAGATTATGATACTTATTCGTGACTAGCGGGCTTCGCTAATAATCGTATCCCGAATGTCTTCGGTTATTGGCCGGCGCTTAACTGGCTTGGTGACACAGCAAGGGTCTCGAGGACAGTTAGAACTGCGTGGACAAATAATATTCGCCTCTGAATCCAATCCCTTCTTTACCCAATCGATACTGAGGATGTTCGCTACGCTGCTAATCACTTTCGCAGCGCGGGGAGGCACCTTCGCAGAGCCACCACTGTTTAGGCAGGCTTGAAAAACCTCATCAATGATGTCATCCGGCGAAACTCCTTGAGCTTCGATAGCTGGACCAATATCAATTCCAGCGCAAACCACATGGAAATTATCTGCCGCATCTTTTACCCGCACCGATTCACAGCAGTACAGCCGTGCATCATCACCGTTTCGCAGAACTGAAATTTGCGACGCCGGCTTTTGTGTCTTTGTGTTTAACATATTAAACACTGACCAGTGGGTACACGGGTCATTCATTTCTTTGAGGTTTCCCCAGGGCAATGGAATGCCATTACCTCGATAGACAGCTCGAAGTTTTCCTGGTGGATAAGCATCAAAGTAATGCCAATGAGGATAGGGAGAAACCGCCGTCATTCTTCGCATCAATACCGCTGTGGACACTTCTAAGAGTTTTGCGCTTTCCAATGAATAGGCATGACGACCTAAAAATTGCCGCGCCGGTATTTTAGGACACAGCAGCGCACCGGCAAAAAAACTGCATTCAAAGTCACGCCAGGCGTGCAGAATGTCTTTGGAATCTACGGTTTGAGCCTGAGTACTCCAAGATTTCGCATCAAAGGTATTACCCCCCACAGCGGAAATACTTCGCAGCCCGTCCCTGTCATGTAAAACGCTGTGGCCAATATGTGTCGCTAAATCATACTTCAATCTAGCAGGGTGCTTTTTTAACCGCTCATTGACGTAGATGGTTCCAGGCGCATCGAAGAAGGACCTTACCAACGTCTTAAAACCAGCATTGTCGGGATCTTCGATAATATCCGGCGCTCGGTCAAACCATTTGATTTTGAGGCCCATTTTTTTACACAGAGCCATGGTATCTGGCGCCGACAGAGGCATAACTTTCTTACCCACATCCTCTGCCGCCTTCTCAAGATCGGGAAAACGATTTTGATGATGCTCCTGATGAGCCCTGATCAATAAATGCCCAAATTGGCGGCCGGTGATGCCCCCTTGAGACAAAAGCTCCGGAATCGCTATTTGTAGATGATCTTTAGAGAACAAAAACCCAGGCTCGAGCGCCACACCGGCTATTCCTCCGGCGCTCTTTTTAGGGCTAACCAAGGGCTGTCGCTCCACTGATTCATCGAAAAACCAATCTATCTGTTTCTGAAAGACGCTGGCGACAACCTCCAACATATCCTCGGAAGGCATTCGCTTGCCGTTTTCGATCATCGACAAATAGGACACCGAAGGCGCCGACTCGGCATCTATGTGGATACAGCGGACAGAGAGATCATCCAGCGTCAAGCCGTTGTCTTTCCTGAGCTTACGAATCTTTGCCCCAAGAAAGTGGGCTTTCCTGTATAGGGTCTGCGGTTTGTTTTTCATGTTGTCTCTACAGCTTTAAAAACTTGCCGATAATAATACTCTAGAATTCCTATTTTGTGAAATTTACACTGTGAAATTTTGTAGTTAAATTTTCACAACATTTTACAGTACACTCCTTTGCTTACTTTAGACATTCAGTTATTTCACCTCTAATGACTAGCCGGATGAATCAACGAAAACGTTAAATAACCCGAGGGTTAACCATGAACAGCCTAAATAAAGCGTACCTTCCCGAATCATTGAACTTGTCGAACCAGCAAAGCCTTAACAATGAAACATTTTTGGGATTACTGGACAGCCACTTTCCACTGAATGAGGGATCTCATCGGGAAGTCAGCCAGTACCGCGTCTATTTTGGTTCACTCTTGGCCCACCTAAAATCGGGTCGCTGCGTCGGTCTACTCAATCCCAGCGAATTTAAAGAATTCGATGGCGACAGAGAATGTCCGTCCTCAATCACATTGAAAAACACCGAGCAGCAAATCGAGCTAACCCTTTAAACACAGCTGGGTTCTCTTAGATACAGCGATGATTAATAATTTAACTGAACAAATCGGAATTTAAAATGACAACTTACAACGACGACATAAAGCATCTAAACACACTAAAAGAGGCAGCCGGCCAGCCCTGGGCTTCAATAAACCCAGAGTTCGCCGCCAGAATGCGCACTCAGAATCGTTTCAAAACCGGTTTGGATATCGCTCGTTACACCGCAGATATTATGCGCAAGGATATGGACGACTACGATCTGGACAGCAGCAATTACACTCAGTCTCTTGGCTGCTGGCATGGCTTTATCGCCCAGCAGAAAATGATTTCAATTAAGAAGCACCATGGCACAACCGATAAACGCTATTTGTATCTTTCAGGCTGGATGATTGCAGCTCTGCGATCAGAGTTTGGCCCTCTGCCTGACCAGTCAATGCATGAAAAAACATCGGTGCCCGACCTGATAGAAGAGATTTATACTTTCCTTCGTCAAGCCGATGCGCGCGAGTTAGGACACCTATTTAAAAGCATGGACGGGGCCGCAGATAGCGGTGACTCTGTTACAGCTCAGCGAATTCAAAACGATATCTCGCAGTATCAAACCCATGTCGTGCCAATCATTGCAGACATTGACGCCGGCTTTGGAAATGAGGAAGCGACTTACCTTCTTGCCAAACGCATGATAGAAGCTGGCGCCTGTGCCATTCAATTGGAGAATCAAGTTTCCGATGCCAAGCAGTGTGGCCATCAAGACGGCAAGGTAACTGTGCCCCATGAAGAGTTCATAGCCAAGATTCGCGCTGTACGCTACGCCTTTTTGGAACTGGGCATAGAGAACGGTATTATTGTAGCCAGAACAGATTCGCTAGGCGCTGGCTTAACCCAGAAGATAGCGACAACTCAACAAGCTGGCGACTTGGGCGATCAGTACAATCAATTTCTTGAACTGGAACCGGTTACTGATGTGTCCACAATGGAAAACGGCGATGTAGCGGTGAAAGTAAATGGAAAGCTGCAAAAGACCAATAGTCTCGCTAATGGGCTCTTTAAGTTTCGTGTAGACACCGGCGAAGATCGAGTAGTACTAGATTGCATTACCTCGCTTCAAAACGGCGCCGACTTACTTTGGATTGAAACATCAACGCCGAATGTCGCTAGCATTGGCGCAATGGTTCAGCGCATTAAGGAAGAAGTGCCTAATGCCAAATTAGTTTACAACAACAGCCCTTCCTTTAACTGGACGCTAAATTTCAGACAGCAAATATTCGACCGTTGGGAATCAGAAAACAAAGATTTATCGGGTTATGATCGCGAAAAACTGATGAATGCTATCTATGACGAAACTGAGCTGGCTATTGAGGCGGACAATGAAATTAGAAGCTTCCAGCGTGATGCGGCGCGAGAAGCTGGTGTCTTTCATCATCTAATTACTCTGCCCACGTACCACACGGCTGCGCTTAGCACAGACACTTTAGCGAAGGGCTACTTCGGTGAAGAAGGCATGTTGGCTTATGTAAGTGGTGTTCAACGTCAGGAGATTCGCAATCAATTAGCCTGTGTAAAACACCAAGATATGGCAGGATCAAACATGGGAGATGATCACAAATCTTATTTCTCCGGCCACGCAGCATTGAAGGCTGGTGGTAAAGATAACACCATGAATCAGTTCAGCTAAAAATTGACATAACTTTGAAGCATGTTCGAGAAAGTTATGCGTAGGCTCCAAGCCACGCATAGGTTGAACTAACTTGTTTGTTTGAACTACCATGATCCCAGAGCGGGCTCAAGCATTAGCTTAAGCCCGCTCTGCTAATAGCTCACAGGATAATTTCTATGTCTAGTTGTCTGCGGTGTTTTAGCATCAATTCACTTTATTTAAGCACCGCTGTTGGTGGCTCTTATTCGTTTGATTATTACTATGATTAATTCCCAATTCAAAAAGTTTATCGATCAAGAAGTTCTCCCAAAGACCCAGCTTGACGTGAACAAATTCTGGCAAGACTTCGCCGCCTTGATCAAGAATTTTTCCCCAAGGAATAAAGAGCTACTTGAACATCGCCTGCATTTGCAAAAGCAAATAGATGAATGGCATCTCAACAATAAGTCTTTACCTATTGATACCGCTGCCTACAGCACGTTTCTAAAAGACATTGGCTATTTGGTGCCCGAGGGCGAACCCTTCAAAATTGAAACTGCAAATGTAGATAGCGAAATTGCTACAATAGCTGGCCCTCAGTTAGTCGTACCGTTGAAAAATGCAAGGTTCGCCTTGAACGCCGCCAATGCTCGGTGGGGCAGCCTTTATGATGCTCTCTATGGCAGCAATGTCATACCTGAAACTGATTCATTGAAAGCTGGTGCTGATTACAACCCTCTTAGAGGCTATGAAGTGATCGCTTATGGGCGAAAACTTCTTGATGAGTCAATTCCACTTGCCTCAGGCAGCCACAGGGATGTCGTTAGCTATCAAATTCATCAGCAAGCGTTATTGGTAACCCTGGCTGATAATTCTCAAACAAATCTGTCCGACCCAACCTACCTAGTAGCTTTCAGTGGTAAAGAAGAATCACCCACTGCAGTATTGCTGAAACATAACGGCCTGCACATTGAATTGCTCATCAACCACGAGGGCGCCATCGGCAAAACCGATCGCGCCGGAGTTGACGATATCGTGGTGGAAGCGGCAATAACCACGATCATGGACTGCGAAGATTCTGTTGCCGCGGTCGATAGTGATGACAAGATCGAAGTCTATCGAAATTGGCTAGGGCTAATGTGCGCAACGTTGTCGATAGAATTCTCTAAAAATGGAAAAGCGGTTAGCCGACGACTAAATTCCGACAAGATTTACAACTCCATTAATGGCGGTGACTATAAAATTTCAAGCCGCAGCCTTCTGTTTAATAGAAACGTTGGTTTGCTCATGGATTCTGACATGATGACGGATGCAAACGATCAGCCTGTGCCAGAACATATGATTGACGGCGTACTCACGGCACTGGTCGGCATGATTGATCTGAGCCGCACTAAAAGCAGCGATAAAAATACTCGCTATGGCAATTCAAAAGCAGGCAGTATCTATATTGTTAAACCAAAAATGCATGGCCCTGAAGAAGTTAAGTTTGTTTGTGAGCTGTTCAGTGCAATTGAAAAGATGTTGGGGCTGCCTGCTAACACTATCAAACTCGGCATAATGGATGAAGAAAGGCGCACAACTGTAAACTTGATGGAATGTATTCGAGTTGCCAAGCATCGCCTTGTCTTCATCAATACAGGCTTTCTGGATCGTACCGGTGACGAAATACACACCAGCATGGAAGCCGGCCCGTTCTTAGCAAAAGAGCAAATTAAGCAGCAGCCCTGGATTAAAGCCTATGAAAATAGAAACGTCGACATTGGCCTGGACTGCGGCCTGTCTGGGAAAGCCCAAATAGGAAAAGGCATGTGGCCAATGCCCGATGAAATGGCGCAGATGATGCAAACCAAGGTCCAACATCCCCTAGCTGGCGCTAACACCGCCTGGGTTCCCTCGCCCACCGCAGCAGTGCTTCATGCCATGCACTATCATCAGGTTAATGTTTTTGAAGTACAAAAACAGCTTATGTCGCGGCCAATGTCGCCACTTTCAGATGTGCTGACTATACCCCTTCTGCCGGACAGAGACTCTTTGTCTAAAACCCAAATTGAAGACGAGCTCCGCAACAATATTCAGGGGATTTTAGGCTATGTAGTGCGCTGGGTTGAAGCAGGTGTCGGTTGCTCCAAGGTGCCCGATATTAATAACGTTGGTTTAATGGAAGATCGGGCCACTCTGCGCATTTCTGCAAAGCATATTGCAAACTGGCTACATCATGGACTCTGTAATAAACAACAAGTCATCGACATTATGATTGAAATGGCGGCCATAGTGGATGAACAAAATCGATCAAGCCAAGACTATAGTCCGATGTCACAAGATGTGGAATCTAGTATGGGATTTCAGGCTGCGAAGACCCTGATTTTTGAAAGTCAGAGCCTGCCTAGCGGCTACACCGAACCGGTATTGCACGAGTATCGCCGACAAGAAAAACTTAAAGCTAACTCTGTTTAACAAAGCTTACAAGCTATGTAGGAGATAGATTCAAACGAGAGCGTGCTTTAAGGCTCTCGCAATATCGGCGATACCTGCGTTTCGATCATCGAATGATGCGGTTGTTTAAGTCATATAGACAGCCACTATTAACGACTTTCTATTTGGCGCCAAGACAAACGCCACATCCACTATCGTTCCATTGCTGGCGCCGCCGGTTTTATCCCCAATGCTCCAAGCCGGTGGCAAACCCGCACCCAATTTTGCATCGCCAGTTTTATTATCAGCTAACCAGTTTTGACGCAGCTGAAAGAACCTTTCAAAACAATAGTTTTTGCAAAGTTTCAGCCATAGCAGCAGGCGAGGTTGTATTTCTTACGTCACCAATGGCAGCTTCGATTAACTGAGTTTCCCACCGGTCGAGACGGGACGCCTGATCACCGATTTCGCGAGCAAACTGTGTGACCCCGCTTGGACTACCAAGAGATTTCAATATGGTATTGCCGCTGTATTATCACTTAAGGTTAATGCCGCGTCACATATCTCTGACATACTCATTCCGGCATCGCCGATTCTTGTTTGCGTCATTGGCGAGTAAGAGACCAAGTCCGATTCATTTATGATCACTTTGCGCGTCAGGCTATCTTCATCCCTGTCTACTTTGGCAAGAAAGGCGGCAGATGCAATTACCTTGAACGTACTGCACATCGGAAAGCACTGGTCCGCTTGATATGACCATGTTTGCCCAGTTCCTGTATCTACAGCTTGCATTCCTAATCTGGCTTTAAGCTGGCGCTCAACGTCTATTGCGGCAGTGATTACCGAACTGCTGGGCACCAAAGTCTGATTAGGCAGTGAACATCCAGAAACCAAAATTCCAGGAAATGACAAAGTAAGCAATCTTGAAAATTTTCTTTGGCTAAGAAATTTTAACAACCTCTATCTATTTGTTTTATTTGCTCTGAACTATGACTCGGGCACTGAGAGTGCTCCTGAAAAATAGTAAAATAATTCACTACATCAATCGACTGGAGTGAATGCATTTAAATGAGTTTTTTTGCATCCTCTAGATTCGCGGCCAGCTCCTGACGGCCTGCTCAGCTTATGTAACTAATCCAGCCCACACCAGCAAGCATATTCCCCGCGAACGGACCTTTGGTCCTGATTGTTCGCAAGAAACATCCCTGCTACTGCAGGCTTACTCATCTCCTAGACTCAGAGACTTTTACCAAAATAGCTCACTCTGATTCTTGTTCTGGTTTTAAATACACCGGATTCGATAAAAGTCTAATTGTCCCGTTTTCATCAACAAGGTTCACTCGTACCCACCCCGGCAACGTGAGGCTAGATAAGTCCAATTCGCCGCGGTAAAAAGTATCGGCAGACTTTTCTTCATTCAATCTAATCTCTTCACCTTGATGTATTACTACCGGCTTTAATGTTTGTTCCGATTGCCAGCTTAGCGTCAATGCAATTGGACCATCTGCTACGGTCAATTCTCCACCCATCTCTACTTCACCAACAGTAAAGTTAAGCAGTTTTACTCCGCCGCCGCTGGCATCGACATAGGCTTTGCCACTGCGGATTCCTTCCAACAGGGAAGCAACACTTAAGCTATCTGCAAATATCCAAGTGCGCGGATTTCCAATCGCGGAGGGCTGTGTTATTGGTCGAGTGGCTCGGTGATTGTCGCTGCCTCCTATACCGGTTATTTTATAACCCTCGTTTAGCTTTTGCTCCCAGAAATCAATATGGGCTTTGCCTATTGGCATATTCACGTAGCCAACATTAACGATTTCCATTGCAGTGATCTTATTGTAATCAGTATCTTCCAATACCCAACCACAGCCCATGCAATCTTCACCCGATGGGGAGCCCGGATGATTTATCGACATCAGCGCGTCTAATTTATCTACCTGATCATGAAGAAAATTTGCATTTTTACTCGAATCCGCCTGCAACCGAAAATCAATAAATTCAGTGCTACCAAACACGTTTGCATGGCCAAAAAAGGTGGTTACCTCTCGCCCAGGCACAATAAGGACAGAATCAAAATAATTTTGCAGTTCCAAATTTGCAACATTTTGGGAAACGCTGTTGTGCTCAGTGATTGAAATAAAATCTAACTTTTCGCGAGCCGCCGCTTCTAAACTAAGGAAAGCAGGACAGGGGATGTTTTCTCCAAGGAGGCTATCGCATGAGCCATCGCTGTGGCCGGTATGGGTGTGAAGATCGCCCACATACCAATCTGGGCCACGATCACCAGAGGCTATTTGGTCTTCAGGGAATAGTTCACACTTAAGGGCAATTTCAATTTGGTAATCAGCGACCTGGCCCTCCCGAATATTTGGAACGCCCAAAAGCACATTCCAAATTCCGCCAACGATAGGCCCTGCATTGTATGATGATGTCGCAAAATTCCGGGTAATTACAAATTGATTTTTATTGCCGCCACTCCAACCTCGAAACCCCGCAGAATCCAACAATCCTAAATCTATTGTCGTGCGTTCACTGCGGTCATAGCTAAAGTTCACCGTGATTTCTCGGGTACCTTCCAACACGTTAAAAGGTATTTCCAAGTAGGTTTCAAAATCAGCTCGGCTTATCGACCCATTCATGGATTGGGCATGTAGACCAGGAGTGGACTCACATTGGGATTGAGAATAGGCGGCGCTACTTAACAAAAGCAGTATTGCCAAGAGGCATTGAGGAGTAAAAAAATATTTAGTTAGCATTCTTTCAGTTTACCTCAGCCGCAAACACAGTTCTATTGCAGCGTCTTACCAGCAAAAGCTTACCCTAAAGCGCGTACTGGAAAGCCTAGTCTAGATCGTTAGGGGTTAGGGGTTAGGGGTTAGGGGTTAGGGGTTAGGGGTTAGGGGTTAGGGGTTAGAGATTTCCCTAGTCGTGAGGCAATATCATTGAAAGCTGAAAACTGAGTAAGATAAATACGCCCACTAAGGCAAATAACAAGCTCTGTGGATCTTAGCTTGTCTAGAACAGGACCTTTAACCTCGGAAAG
>Ga0208413_1001880_pt1 | contig 12713 bp, 11 predicted proteins | sample AntAceMetag02UKD_FD_184761 | JGI IMG/M metagenome (GOLD analysis project Ga0208413, IMG submission 184761) | Saline lake microbial communities from Ace Lake, Antarctica - Antarctic Ace Lake Metagenome 02UKD (SPAdes) (version 2) | ecosystem: Environmental > Aquatic > Non-marine Saline and... | reverse complement strand
AAAGTTCTTGAAAATTACTGCGAAAGGCCGTTATTCCGGCTGCATCAAGAGGGTATTCCCGTCCTGGCAGCAAGCGTATTTGTGCTACTTGCTCATGAGATCGCTGGGTCTCAGGATCGAAAGTTCGCAGAGTTTCAATCTCATCATCAAAAAGGTCGACGCGAAAAGGCTGGTTGCTCCCCATCGGATAGATATCTAAGATTGAGCCTCTGACAGTGAATTCGCCATGTTCAAATACAGATTCAACTGCTTGATATCCCGCTAACACAAGTTTCTTACGTATGGCCATTAGGTCTAACTTCTGACCAACTTCCAGTAACAAACTATTGCGGTCTATATACCCATGGGGCGGAAGTTTGTGCATCAGGCTAGTTATAGAAAGGACCAGCACGCCTTGCTTTAGCTGGGGTAAATGATACAGGGCATTGAGCCGGTCTGAAATGATGTCCTGATGAGGTGAGAAATTATCGTAAGGAAGTGTTTCCCAGTCAGGCAGGCTGAAAATTTTCAAGCTGTCATCATCGGCACAAAAATAGCTCAGTTCTCGTTTAAAACGTTCAACTGACTCATTGTTCTCACAGACGACCAATATAGGTCCTGGTGATTTGGTTGCTGCCTCATAGATCGCGAGACTTGGAGCGAAGCCATGGGCATCGCTCCAATAGCTGGCGTTGTTATTATCTACGGGTAGTGTTGGGTCAAATAGAGTTTGCTTGGTCTGCATAAGAAGCTGGGATTAGTTCCTGGTTCCGAGTCAAAAGCCTTGGATTGCGTTGTTAAAATTCAGGCGCAAGATTATATCCTAATTAGAGAGACTAAATTAGGGCTAAATAGTGGAGAATTTGAGCGCTTTATTTCATTGTGTCATTGCACAAGAAAAGCATAAGCCAGATAATACCGCCTTTTAAAGTTGGCTAAAATTAAGGGGTTTTTGTGAATCGACCGAATGTAGACGATTATTTTGGCGACTGGAAGCAACGCGAAGCGTTAGTACAGGAAATGATACCAGTCATTGGTCGTTTTTTTAGCCAACGAAATGTTGGCACATTTATTTATGGGCGACCGCTGCATAATCGCTCTGTGACCTTCATTATGAAATCCCATCGTTTCGTTCGCCAGATTGAGCGCAACGAAATGTCAGAATTTGAATCTCATCCTGTGCTCATGGCTATCGCTAAGCTGGATTTGTGGCATATCCAAATTGATCTCGGCAAGCTTACTGTCCGTTTCATGCAGCATCAACAACAGTTAGGTGATAAGGCTTTGGATGTAGATGCCTTTGTCAAAAGTGAGCTGGGGCATCTAGACGGCGTTAAAAAACCCCCGATAGAGAAGTCTCAAGATGTCGTGCTGTATGGCTTTGGGCGTATTGGTCGGTTGATGGCGAGACTTCTAGTGGAGCGCACAAGCACCGGCGAAGTCATGCGCTTAAAAGCCATTGTAGTGCGCCCTGGTGGTGAGGAGGATCTGGAGAAGCGCGCGAGCTTGTTTGCATCGGACTCTGTTCATGGGGCTTTTCAGGGTACGCTTAGAGTGGACAAAGAAAACCGCTGTTTCATCGCCAATGGTAACGTCATCAAGGTTATTTACGCTAACGGGCCAGAAGAGATTAACTACAATGACTACGGCATCGATGACGCTTTAATTATCGACAACACCGGCAAGTGGCGCGATGAAGAAGGCTTGTCATTGCACTTAAAAGCGAAGGGTGCATCAAAAGTGCTTCTGACCGCGCCAGGTAAAGGGGATTTAAAAAATATTGTCTTCGGTATCAATGATGATGAGATTACTGTAGACGACAAAATAATCACGGCTGCTTCCTGCACGACTAACGCGATAGCGCCGGTACTAAAAGTGATTAATGATAAGTTTGGTATTGTTCATGGGCACGTAGAAACAGTCCATGCCTACACAAATGATCAAAACCTTATCGATAACTATCATAGCGGCAGCCGGCGCGGGCGCAGTGCTGTGCTAAACATGGTGCTGACAGAGACCGGTGCGGCTAAGGCGGTCGTTAAGGCGATTCCGGCATTGGCCGGCAAATTGACCGGTAATGCGGTTAGAGTTCCTATTCCTAATGTTTCAATGGCAATAATGAGCTTGTCGCTAGAGAAGGCAACGACCAAGGAAGAGCTCAACGAGTTTCTACGTCAAATTGCTTTGCATTCAAAACTTCAAAATCAGATCAGTTATACCGAGTCTGAAGATGCGGTTTCCTCAGATTTTGTTGGTACCAGAGAGGCGGGTGTCGTTGATTCCTTAGCTACCATAGTGGCTGGAAATCATTGCGTACTTTACGTGTGGTATGACAATGAATTTGGTTACTGCTGTCAGGTTGGCCGCATGGTTTACAAAATGGCGGGTGTCACCTATCAGGAATATCCTGTCGAAGAGTGAAGTTAAAACTGTCTAGATGTTGTCGTAATGGCTAGTAAAAGCAAGGGCTTGGCCTTATAATTCGACCCGCTTAAGTAGACTATGATTAAGCGGTATTTCAGGTAAATTCCATCGTCTATACTCAATTTGTCATGAAGCATTGCGTGGCGAAAGCCCTTTAGTATTTTTTCCAGAGAACGGGATCCTCAAGGATGCCGTAAATGAGTGATGATTAGAATCAAACGTGGCTTGGATTTGCCACTAGCAGGCGAGCCTCGACAACATGTCGGTAATGCCCGTACCGTCCGCACAGTGGCGCTTCTAGGTCGTGACTATGTTGGTATGAAGCCAACCATGGCGGTTGCCGAAGGTGACCGTGTGAAGCTTGGTCAAGAATTGTTCACCGATAAGAAAAACCCCTCTGTTTCCTACACCTCGCCCGGCTGTGGTGTGGTTAGTTCAATAAACCGAGGCTTTCAGCGTATTTTTCTCTCTATAGTCATCGAACTAGATGGCGCAGAAGAAGAGACATTTACAGCGTACACGCCAGAGCAGCTTGCGACGATTGATGCGCAGTCGGTGCTGGACAATTTGGTCGCATCAGGTCTGTGGACCTCGTTGCGGACTCGGCCGTTTAGCAAAGTGCCTGATCCAGAATCTAGACCATACGCGTTATTTATCAACGCTATGGACACAAACCCCTTGGCGGCCGATCCTGATTTAGTTTTGGATGGCCAGCAGGAGCAGTTTGTTTTCGGCGTAAATTTACTAAGTACTTTGCCTGAAAATGGCACTCATTTAATTGTTGGTGCTAAGGATTCCGCAGGCTTGCGAGACCGGGTGTTTAAGGATTCGGTTAAAGTCAGCCAATTTGACGGCCCTCATCCAGCAGGTCTGCCCGGTACGCACATTCATAACCTGGAGCCTGCTGGTGCAAAAAAACATATTTGGACGATTAATTACCAAGATGTTATTGCGATAGGTAAGCTGTTTACTTCAGGCAAATTAAGCACAGAGCGGATAATTTCTATTGCTGGACCGCAGGTGGTCGAGCCTCGATTGGTTAAAACTCGAGTAGGCGCTAGCCTAGAAGAATTAATGGCAGGTGAGCTCCTGGGCAACGAAACCAGGGTCGTCTCTGGCAGTGTGCTTGGTGGGCGCAAGGTCGAAGGAGTGGAAGCATTTCTTGGCCGCTACCATCTACAAGTAAGCGCACTGCGCGAAGGGCGTGAACGTCCAGCGTTCGGCTATTTGTCCCTTGGTGCAGATCGGCATTCGGTGATGGGTATATACATTTCTCGGTTTTTTAAAGGCCGAAAATTTGCCTTATCTACTAGTACTCAAGGTAGCGAACGAGCAATGGTGCCTATCGGCGCCTATGAAAAAATAATGCCTCTGGATATTTTGCCAACTCAGTTGCTGAGAGCACTTATTGTTGGCGATATCGAAACTGCCACTAACCTTGGCGCTTTGGAATTAGACGAGGAAGACTTGGCGCTGTGCAGCTATGTATGCCCGGGTAAATATGAATACGGACCGATTCTTCGGGACAATCTGACTCGAATTGAGAAGGAAGGATAGTAGTGGGCTTACGCAGAGTTCTTGACGACTTAGAGCCGCATTTTAAACCTGGCGGAAAATATGAGACGTGGTACGCCTTATTTGAAGCCGTCGATACAATTTTTTATAGCCCCAGTAAGGTCACAGTAGCTGAGCCTCATGTGCGTGATGGCGTCGATCTGAAGCGGGTGATGATTACGGTCTGGGTAGCTGCATTTTTCCCTATGTTCTACGGCATGTATAACTTGGGGTTTCAGGCCAATATGGCGATAGAAGCCATGGGACTGCAGGGCAGCGGCGACTGGCATGAGGGCATCATCAGTCTCTTTGCTGGGCATAATCCGGCTAGTCTCTGGGATAATGTCGTGTATGGCGCGTCCCACTATATCCCCATTTACGTAGTCGTATTTGCGGTAGGCGGGTTTTGGGAAGTTCTTTTTGCCACCAAACGCGGTCACGAGATTAACGAGGGTTTCTTTGTAACATCCATCCTTTTTACGCTTATCGTCCCGCCAGATTTGCCTTTATGGCAGGCAGCGCTGGGAATTACGTTTGGAATCGTTGTGGGCAAAGAGGTTTTTGGGGGCACCGGTAAAAACTTTCTTAATCCTGCGCTCACCGGCCGTGCTTTTTTGTACTTTGCCTATGCGCCTCAGCTTTCCGGTGATGCGGTATGGACCGCCGTCGATGGTTACAGCGGAGCGACTGCCTTAGGTCAAATTGCGGCTGAAGGCTTGCCCGCCATGGCAGCCAACACAGGACTAGAGCTGACTTGGTTGAATGCATTTTTAGGTCAAATGCAGGGCTCGATTGGGGAAACCTCTACAATTGCAATACTTATGGGCGGTTGCCTTTTATTGTTTACTAAGATTGCATCTTGGCGAGTCATGTTATCTGTGTTCTTAGGTATGGTTGCTACCGCTACTTTATTTAACATTATTGGGTCAGATACCAATCCTGCATTTGCAACCCCTTGGTATTGGCATTTTGTCCTCGGTGGATTCGCTTTTGGTATGGTGTTCATGGCGACAGACCCCGTGTCCTCATCTATGACGAGCACTGGTAAGTATATTTTTGGCGCACTTATTGGTTTCATGACTGTGCTGATTAGAGTGGTGAATCCCGCCTATCCTGAAGGTGTGATGCTTGCCATATTGTTTGCTAATCTTTTTGCACCAACTATTGACTACTACGTGGTTAAGGCCAACGTAAGTAGGAGGAGAGCCCGCGGTGTCCTCTAAAGACTCTATTAAAAGTACCCTAATTGTCGCCTTTTGTTTGTGCGTGGTGTGTTCCATTATTGTGTCAGGGACAGCCGTTGTGCTGAAACCGCGCCAAGATGCCAATCGCATCTTGGATAGAAACAAAAACATACTAGCGGCTGCTGGACTCTACGATTCCGCGGTAAATTCCGATAGTGACGTAGACTCGTTATTTGCACAATTTACAACCCGAATAGTTGATATAAATAGCGCTGAATTGCTTAGTGAACGTGATCTTGAGCAACTAGGTTTGGACGCGACTAGTTACGATCAACGCTTGGTGATGAATGACCCCGAGCTCTCTGAGGCGATTAGCCCCGAAAATGATCAAGCTAATGTAAAAAGACGCGCACTTTATCAGACCATCTATCTTGTTGAAGATGAATCTGGTCTGGAAACCATTGTTTTGCCAATCTCTGGCTATGGTCTTTGGGGAATCCTTTATGGCTATCTTGCTCTTGAAGGTGATGCGAATACGGTCAAGGGGCTCGCGTACTACGAATTAAAAGAAACGCCGGGGCTGGGTGCGGAAGTGCGAAATCCGCGTTGGACAGATCTTTGGCCAGGCAAGAAAGTTTACGCCGACGACGGCTCAGTAGGGCTTGGAGTGGTGAAGGGCGCAGGGACTGGCGACTACCAAATAGATGGCCTGTCAGGAGCCACCCTGACCAGTCGCGGAGTTGACGATATGATAAAGTATTGGCTGGGTAAGGATGGCTTTGGGCCTGTACTCAAGTCCGTGGTTCGGTCTGAGGGTCTTCAATCCGCAAACTTGGCTATTGCTGGCTATGACCGGCAGTTAAAAGAAGATATCTGAAAGAAAATAGTTAAAAGAAATAATTAACACAGCGAGAACAACTGAATTCAGTTTTTAAGCGTGCCACTTTGATGGCTCAGCGGTAGGAAATACTAGGAAAAGTAAATGGTAACGGCTAAAGAAGTAATCTTAACTCCTTTATTTGAGAACAACCCAATTGCGCTGCAGATACTGGGCGTATGTTCAGCTCTTGCTGTGACAACTCAGCTAAGCGTGACGCTGGTTATGTGTGTCGCACTGACTTCTGTCACAGCATTCTCAAACTTATTTATATCAATGATTCGAAACCACATGCCGTCTAGTATTCGTATCATTATTCAGATGACCATTATTGCCTCATTGGTTATTGCCGTGGACCAGTTCCTGCAGGCTTATGCTTATGAGATAAGCAAAAACCTGAGCGTATTTGTTGGTCTGATTATTACTAACTGTATTGTTATGGGCAGGGCAGAAGCCTTTGCCATGAAGAACCCACCGGGTATCAGTTTTTTAGACGGCATCGGCAATGGATTGGGTTATAGCTTAGTGCTAATTGCTGTTGCAGTTGTCCGAGAATTCTTCGGCTCAGGTAGCTTGCTCGGATTTGAAATCCTTCCCCTCGTTGGTAACGGGGGCTGGTACCAAGGCAACGGCCTTATGTTGCTATCACCTAGCGCCTTTTTCATTATCGGTTTTTTAATCTGGGGGCTGCGCAGCGCGAAAACTGAACAAGTTGAAGATAAAGAGTTTCGAATGGCGCCGCATCATCAGGAAGAGGGTGCATTCTGATGGAGCAGTTAATCAGTCTTTTCGTTAAAGCAGTTTTTATCGAGAATATGGCGTTGCAGATGTTTTTAGGCATGTGCACATTTTTGGCCGTTTCTAAAAAGGTTGAGACAGCAATTGGTCTAGGGGTTGCTGTAGTAGTCGTGCAGGCCATTACGGTGCCGGTCAACAATCTGATCTTTAATGGCTTGCTGCGCGAGGGAGCGTTGTCCTGGATAGGGCTGCCTGAGGTTTCTTTAGACTTTTTGGGTTTCCTTTGTTACATCGGTGTTATCGCAGCAATGGTTCAGATTCTGGAAATGTTTTTGGACAAGTTTGTTCCGGCTTTGTATAACGCTCTGGGGGTTTTTCTTCCCCTTATTACCGTTAACTGCGCCATTTTAGGCAGTTCATTACTTATGGTTGAGCGAGACTATTCGTTTCCAGAAAGTGTGGCCTTTGGGCTTGGTTCTGGTTTTGGTTGGGCGCTGGCGATTGTTGCTCTAGCCGGAATAAGAGAGAAATTGAAGTACAGCGATGTCCCTGATGGGCTCGAGGGTCTAGGCATTACATTTATAACCGTAGGCTTGATGTCTTTAGGATTTATGTCGCTCGCCGGCGTGTCTTTATAGTAGGTTGAAATAGTAGGTTGAAACTATGATCGATTTTACAGCCATTATTGGTGGCGTTGCTTTATTTACAGTAGTCGTTATGTTGTTGGTGGGTATTATTTTAGCTGCTCGATCCTTTTTGGTGAGCAGCGGCGATGTATCGATAGAAATCAACGGCGACCCAGACAAAAAAATTGTGGTCCCCTCTGGCGGTAAATTACTAAATACCTTGGCTGATGCTGGTATCTTTTTGTCTTCCGCCTGCGGTGGCGGCGGAACATGCGCACAGTGTAAGTGTCAGATTCTCGATGGCGGCGGATCTATGCTGGCCACCGAAGAAGGACATTTTACGCGCGGAGAAGCTCGCAGTAACTGGCGCTTATCTTGTCAGGTTGCGGTTAAACAAGACATGAAAATTGAAGTTGCGCCTGAATTTTTTGGCGTAAAACAGTGGGAATGCACTGTGATTTCTAATGACAATGTGGCTACGTTTATTAAAGAACTGGTGCTAGCTATTCCAGATGGCGAGAGTGTTAATTTTCGCGCTGGGGGCTATGTGCAGTTGGAAGTCCCCCCACATGAAGTGCGCTACAAAGATTTTGACATCGGCGAAAAGTATCGCGGCGATTGGGAGCATTTCGGCCTGTTTGACGTTGTATCAACCGTGCCAGATACAACTATTAGAGCCTATTCTATGGCTAACTATCCTGATGAAAAAGGGGTTATCAAGTTCAATATCAGAATTGCCACACCGCCGCCGAGAACCGACTTGCCAGCGGGCAAAATGTCATCATATATTTTCGGCCTAAAGCCCGGTGACAAAGTGAAAGTGTTTGGACCTTACGGTGATTTTTTCGCCAAAGAAACCAAAAACGAAATGGTATTTATCGGTGGCGGTGCTGGTATGGCGCCGATGCGTTCACACCTGTTCGATCAGCTTCGCAGAATTCACAGTGACCGTAAGATTAGCTTTTGGTACGGCGCGAGAAGCATGCGTGAAATGTTTTACGAAGAGGACTATAACGAGCTGGAGAAGGAAAACGACAATTTCGACTGGCATATCGCACTCTCAGATCCTCAGCCTGAAGATAACTGGGATGGTATGACAGGGTTTATCCACAACGTAGTTCTGGAAAACTATTTAAAGGATCATCCTGCCCCTGAGGACTGCGAATATTATATGTGCGGACCACCAATGATGAATGCCGCGGTGGTCAAGATGTTAAAAGACCTTGGTGTGGAGGACGAAAACATCGCGCTTGATGAATTTTCATGATCGCTGGGCTTCGCAGAGTCGCACTACCAGCCACGTTTCTGGCGGCTCTGTTAGGCCTTGTATATTTTTTGGGTTCACCGCCCCCAGCAACAATCAGACAGCTCTCTGGTCTAACCATGGGGACCAGCTATCGAATTCAACTAGTTGATTTGCCTGCCGGGAAAAGTGAACAGCAAATCAGCGGGGACGTTAGTGCGCTGCTAACAGAAATGGATAAAGGTATTTTCTCTACCTACGCTGACTCCTCCGAACTCTCTCGCTTAAACCGTCATCCCATAAATACTCCGTTTGTAGCATCCTCTCATTTGATTGAGGTGTTATTGTTAGCTAAAGAGATTTCCGAATTAACTGGCGGCGCTTTTGATGTAACAATTGGGCCCTTAGTCAATCTTTGGGGTTTTGGGCCAGAAATAAGCCCAAAAGACGCGGTACCCGCCGATGCTGATATAGCCGCCAGACTAGAGCAGATGGGTTTCAAACATGTCGTTATTGACCCAGCTACCGCTGAGGTTACTAAGTTGCGCAGTTTGTTTGTCGATTTAAGCGCAATAGCCAAAGGCTACGGCGTAGATCAATTGGCAAGCTATTTTGATGATCTGGGTGTCGAAAGCTATTTTTTAGAAATTGGTGGTGAGCTCAAAATAAAAGGCCTCAAACCTGGCGGTTTAAGCTGGGTGCCAGCAATTGAGGCACCCTTGGATGCGGTGTCACAGGTGTATCAAGTTTTTTTTAGCCGCGGCGAGTCCATAGCAGTGGCAGGATCTGGTGACTATAGAAACTACTTTGAGCTTGATGGTGTTCGTTATTCCCATGCGATTGATCCGCGCACCGGCTATCCTATTAGTCATTCTCTTGCCGCGGCGTATGTCATAGATGAGTCCGCTGCGACAGCGGATGCTTTGGCTACAGCGTTCATGGTAATGGGGCTTGAAGAGTCACGTGCATTGGCAAGCACAATGGGACAAGCGGTCTATTTTATTTACAAGAGCGACGATGATTTTCGCGACTACGCAAGCGTTGAGTTTGCGAGTTATATGGAGGATTAAGCGATGGCAGTATTCCTGATAAGTTTTTTGTTAATAGCTACAGTTGTTCTAATCATGTCGGTAGGCGTGATTATGGGCAGAAAACCGGTACAGGGCTCTTGTGGTGGGTTAAACAATCTTAGCGGAATGGACGAGTGTGAGCTTTGCGGCGGCAGTGTTTCTAAATGTGAAGAGCTAAGCCTCAAGGTTTAAGCTGGCATATCGAGCTGACAAGATTTAAACCAGCAAGAATATTTCTCTAACTAATTCTAGGATTTAGTGACGATGGAAAAAGATCATTTTGACCTCATTGTTATAGGCAGCGGCCCTGCTGGGGAAGCAGCAGCAATGAATGCGCGTAAGAAAGGTCGTACCGTTGCGGTTATTACAGATCACTCTAAAGTAGGCGGCGCCTGTACCCACTGGGCAACGATACCTTCCAAGGCGCTGCGTCACTCAGTTAAGCAGATCATGGCTTTTAACACGAATCCTATGTTCCGTGATTTTGGCGATACTCGAAAACTCAGTTTTCAGCAAATAATGACTCACGCAGATCGTGTTGTTTATGAGCAGGTGCGGATGCGTTCAGATTTTTACGAGCGTAACGCAATACCCATCTTCACTGGCAAAGCCAGTTTTATTGATGAGCATACGATTAAACTACAGGGTAAAAGAAAAAAGCTGTCAGCTGACAATTTCATAATTTCTACAGGTTCAAGACCCTATAGACCGCCTGTGGTAGATTTTGATCATCCACGGATGTTTGATAGTGACACCATACTTAGTCTTGATCATTCCCCGAGAAAGGTCACTGTCATAGGGGCAGGTGTCATAGGTTGTGAATATGCATCTATTTTTGGTGGTCTTGGAGCAAAAGTCGAGCTCATCAACCCATCGTCCTCGCTGCTTAATTTTTTGGATACAGAAATCAGTGATGCGCTTAGCTATCACCTACGCAATGTAGGCGTAAGGAGTCGACACGGAGAAGAGTTTTCAGAAATCGAATACTTTGATGACCACATTGTTACCTACTTACAATCGGGTAAAAAAATCAAAAGTGATATTGTCTTGTGGGCAAACGGACGGGCGGGAAATACCGAAGAGCTTGGTCTGAAAAGCTTAGGCATAGAAACCAACAGTCGAGGCCAAATACACGTAAACGATTTTTATCAAACCAAGGTTGAGAATATCTACGCTGCCGGTGACGTTATTGGTTGGCCATCATTAGCAGGTGCTGCCTATGATCAAGGGCGGGCAGCTTGCAATGCTATTTTTGCGCCGGAGCAATGCCACCCAGTAAAACAGGTAGCGACAGGCATTTACACAATCCCTGAGATTAGTACTTTCGGTAAAACGGAGGCGGAACTGACTGAGGCTAAAATACCTTATGAGGTAGGCAAGGCGTTCTTTAAGAACACAGCGCGAGCTCAGATTACGGGAGAGCAGGTGGGGATGTTAAAGCTTATCTTTCACTTTGAGACGCTGGAGATCCTTGGGATCCACTGTTTCGGTGACCAAGCCTCCGAAATTGTTCACATTGGCCAAGCAATCATGCTTCAGCCGGGAACTGCAAATACCATGAGGTATTTTTTAACGACTACTTTCAATTATCCTACCATGGCTGAAGCCTATCGGACTGCAGCGTTAGACGGATTGAACCGGGTCTTTTAGTCATCAACTGTATCATTCTGAAAGATCATTTAACTATTCCTAACATACACGCTTGTCATGATTGAGACTTGCCAAAGATCAAAATCGAGGTTAGTTTTAAGCGTGTATAACCGGTTATCTTAAAAGAGCCACTTATGGTCAACTGCTGCCGGGTTGTAGAGGAGAGAGAAATGATAAAAACGGCCAAAGACATTCTCAAAGAAAAAGGCGGTCATTTAGTAACCGTCACATCTGATGCCACAATCCATCAAGCCCTTACTGTAATGACTCAAAACAAAGTTGGTGCCATTGTTATTGTTGATGACGAAAAAATTGTTGGCATCTGGACTGAGCGAGATCTTATGTTTAGAGTTCTCGAAGACGGCTTTAATTCTAAAACTGCCAAACTTGGTGACAATATGAGCGGCGATTTAATTTCCGCAAATGTCCAAGAGCAAGCCTTTCAGCTATATGACAAATTTCTCGGTCGCCGAATTCGCCACCTCTTAATCGAAGAGGACGGAGAGTATATAGGCTTGCTATCTGTTGGTGACGTCATGAAAGCTAACCTTCAGCAAAAAACCGAAGAGTTTGCCGAGCTTAACCAAATGGTGAGTTTGGAGTATTACGAAAACTGGAAAGGGACTCAGTGAGATTGGTCGGCACCACATGCTTAGGCGCCGTAGCAAAGCTCTAGTTTTTCTGCCACAAACTGCTTGCCATTTCCAATCCATCCATGTAACTATCAGGCCTCTATAGAGGAACACCTTAGGTGTTAATATCTAGACAGTTGTAAGATCAGAATAAATAAAAGTTGGTACAGAATTTCTGTACCTGATTAAAGAGCCGCCGTCTCTAATCTGATGAACAATTTGCATCTTGCAGTAACATTCAACCACTGCAAAAATTGACAGTTTAAAGGGCTCCCAGTGCAGAGTGATTATGCTTCATGGGTAGTGTTAGAAAACTTCGCTTAATTTTTCAATTTCCGTTGGCTGAAAAGCCGATGTTCCTAGTGCGCCGTCTTTTTAGACTAGACTTCCCATTCTCTCTCTTGCAGAAAAGCTTTCGATCCGATCAAACTTTAGCACTAACTCCAGGTCTTTCATTAGGTCGGTTGTGCTCTGTTTTACATTCTTTACGCGGTATTGCAAAGGGTGAGTATTAGGGTTTAAAAGGTAGCAACACAACGACTACACAATGACTACACGACGAGAATAAGACGAGTTAGGCCAGATTTTTTGAAATTTTGATAAATGCGAATAGAGTTAGTTACTCTTATTGTCCGCTAAATTTCTGGAAGATGGTTTTTCTACATTCACTGAACTTTGTTAGCTGTATAAGCTATGTCAGCCATGTGAAGGTTTGAAAATGGAGTTGGGGACGTGG
>Ga0208413_1001872_pt1 | contig 12758 bp, 8 predicted proteins | sample AntAceMetag02UKD_FD_184761 | JGI IMG/M metagenome (GOLD analysis project Ga0208413, IMG submission 184761) | Saline lake microbial communities from Ace Lake, Antarctica - Antarctic Ace Lake Metagenome 02UKD (SPAdes) (version 2) | ecosystem: Environmental > Aquatic > Non-marine Saline and Alkaline... | reverse complement strand
AAACACGTCCCGGTTCTGAATGACCGGGTATTGAAATCCGGTGGCGTAATTCTGGCCTTCCGCTGCTTGGGTAGAGAACCACTCGTAACGCTTAGCACCCGGGTAAAAAGTCAGACGTCCTTGGAGACCATTTGCGTTCGGGAAAGAAGCGCTACCCGCGTTGGGGGTTTGATCATTCGGGTTCTGGAAAACTAGCGCCCCTTGGTCGAATACCGTGGTCCAAGCGAGGGTGGGCGTCGTCCCGGTGTTGATGGTGTTATTCGGTGCCGTATCGATGTTGACCGTATGTTGGGGCACAAAATCGTCGGTGAAGATAGTCGGTATCTGTTGCCCGGTATAAGGCACGTAGTAATCGCGGGGTAAAGTGGTCCACCAGTGGTGATAAAGACTCCGAGGCGGGATTACCATGGGAGGGTTACTCGACATCGCCCCATCTTCGTAATTTGCCCGCACCACGGTTTCATTCAAGAAATCCAAGCCCTCGTTTTTGAAGAGCACCGCATTGACCGCCGCAAAAATTCGACTGTCTTTATCGAAGGCGGGCTTTTGCTGGTAGTTATGCGTTTCATCCAGACCAGCGATCCGAATAGCCAGTCTATCTGGGATTAGGATTTGATTCCAATTAACGGTGCCGCGGACGCTGCCATGTCCACCAACGGTGGCTGAAACCGAACCAAACGATTCGGTCAGCGAGGCCTTGTGCAGGGTGTTATCAATGATACCAGCCGGCGAGCCTACCCCGAAAAGGATGGAATTGGGGCCGCGATTAATCGTCACCTGATTAGAGTTGTAAGTATCCAACGGGATACTGGTGAGGAAAAAGTCCCGCGTGAGCGTGGCCGCGCCCAGACCCCGCATGCGTTGGTTGAACTGAGGATTGATCCGCGAGGCGTTTTGATCGGCCCGATTACCGCCCGTGTCAGAGCCACCACCGGCAAAATTGCCCTGCGCACCACCGACTTCGGTGTTCAAAGTGTAGGACAGCAATCCCCCCGCATCCGTCGCACCGGTGTCCTGCAGAAATTCTTCGGTGATGACTTGAATAGCGGAAGCCACATCGCGAAGCGGCGTGCGAAGTCTTGATCCCGCCAGCGTGGCCGAGGCGCGATAGCCCACGGCCGCATCTTCTGAGACAATGAATGGACTCAACTCCAGGTATTCATCATCGGGTTCATCGGTCTGCGCGGCGGCTTGCGCCCACAGACTGATAGGGGCAAACAATAGTGTCGAGGCGCCGATGGTGCAGAGTAATCGGCTTAGTTTCTTCATTTTCATAGGTTGTGATTCGGTTAGCTAGTAGGGTGCTTGGTTTGGTTTTTCTGAAAAAAACCCGGGCCAATTCCGCGAGGAATCGCCGAGCTGGATCTTAAACGAGGGGGGGGTCGCAGGGAGGCAAAGCGAGGCGAAACACCTCTGTGATTCTGGTATAAGAGGGTGGAATAATAGTGGGGAAGCTACACTGAGAACTTAAGCCCAGTTCGGTCTTTCTACGCTGCAGATATTACCGATTTCAATTCAAGGACGCTATGCCTCTAATCTCGTCTATAAGCACTATCGTATCACGAACGATCTTCTTGGAAGTGCGGTCTGATTGATCTGATTCGAGCTTCATCGATTACCTACCTGCGGTTCGCCTAATTCAAATCGTATTTGTTCATCCAATACGAAAACATCACCGCCGATGAGCGGTCTTGCACTCCCATGCGTTGAGCAATACCGGTGAGGTATTCATCGAGCCAAACGCGGTAGGGTTCGATAGCTTCTGGCTCTTCATGAATAACCCCCTGATCACCGGATATTTCAACCCATTCCTCCAATCGAGCGCGCATCGAAATCAGGACGTCAGCATGGTCCGGTGAGTCGGCGAGGTTGTGGAGCTCAAATGGATCATCACCGAGCGCATACAACTCTTCCACCGGACGAATATTACGATTGAAGGGCGAGTCCGTCGCCAACGGATGCTCCAGCATCACGGCGACCGTCGGCTCGACCAACAACGTGTATTCGTTCGTCGGCAGGTAAGGAACGCCGTGAACGTAATTGCGGATATACTTGTAGTCTCGTGTCCGCACGCTGCGGATCCGATCCCGCACGACTCCGGTCCGATCTTTAGCGGAAAAAACGGCTGTGCGCCCTGCCCCGCGTCCTGCCAAGAAGGACCGCCCGTGCAAATTATCAGGTATCGCCAAACCGGCGAGATCGAGAGCGGTCGGACCTAGGTCTATCATGCTTATCATGCGGTCATCGACCTCTCCAGCCCGGCTTCCGTCAGGCCAGCGAACGATCAACGGCACCCGAATCCCTCCATCATACAAATACCCCTTATCCCGCGGGAAAGACCGACCATTGTCACCGAAAACGAACACGATCGTGCTTTCGGCCAACCCCTCTGCAACGAGGCGGTTCAGTATCTGCCCTACCTTGCGGTCAAATCGCTGCACTTCTTCCAAGTAAAGCGCCCAATCAATCCGGACGATGGGATGGTCAGGATAATAGGGAGGCAGGTCGACCTTGGAGGGATCCACCGGGCGTTCCATATCTCGGGTCCACGGGCGATGCGCTTCGCTGATGTTTACCTGCGCAAAAAACGGCTGTCCCGGATCGCGCTGCGACCAGTCCGTGCCGTCAAACGGCTCACCGGAAACCGAAAAATTCCAATCCAGTTTCCCCTTTCTAACCATCGGCTCGCTCGCGTCGTGTTCCGGACGTCCGTTGGTGATGAAATAGCCCGCCCGCTGGAAGCGTTCCGGGATCGTCAACACCCCATCGGGCAAGGGTTTTTTGACCAACGTGCGGTGGTGGTGAGCCCCGATCGAAGTCTGATACCTACCCGTATTAAAAGCGGAGCGATTAGGTGAGCACACACTGGAGGTCCCAAACATGTGGGTGTAGCGCACACCTTCGGTGGCGAGCTGGTCCAAATGAGGCGTGGCCACTGCGTCCAACTGCTCTCCGTAACAGCCTAGATCCGGCGAAAGATCATCGGAAATGATCCATATAATATTGGGCCGATCCTCGGCGTGAAGTTGTAGCGCCAGTGCAAAAACCCCTAATTTCAACCAACGACTGAGAATGGGTTTTTTCCTAGCAGGCATCTTATTCTCTAGTGGCAGGTTAATAGGTGGCGCGACCGCCCGAGGCGTCGAAAACGGCTCCGGTGGAAAACGAACAATCTTCCGAACACAGCCACGCCACCAAAGCGGCGATCTCACTCACTTTGCCAAGTCGACCGATTGGGATGCGGCTGACCATATATTCAATATGCTCCGGAGTAAGTTGATCGAGAATGCCCGTGCCCACGACCGCCGGGGTCACCGCATTCACGCGAATCTCGGTTGTCGCCAACTCCTTACCCAGCGACTTGGTCAGCGCGACGACCCCCGCCTTCGAAACACTGTAGTGGGCCGCGTTCGGGTTACCCTCTTTAGCCGCGATCGAAGCGATATTCACAATGCGCCCGTATCCCGTTTTCAGCATGTGCGGAACCACGCTATGACAGCAGTAGAACACCGCGTTTAGATTCACTTCCATCACCCGACACCAGTCCTCCCGGGCTAGCTTCCAAGTGGGAGCATTGCCGCCGGTGATGCCCGCATTGTTCACCAATACATCGATACCGCCCCAGATTGCGGCTACCTCGTCGGCGGCCGCTGCAACCTTTTCGGCATCAGCTAGGTCAAAGACCATCGTTGCCACCTCACCAAGCTCGCTAAGTTCGGTTTTCGCCTGCGCCAGTCCGGTCGCATCGACATCCCACAGCGCGACCCGCGCGCCCGACTGCAACAAGCGCTGCGCGACGCCCCACCCGATACCTTTAGCGCCACCGGTAACAATGGCGCGTTTACCTTTTAGATCGATCTGATTCATAGCATCGTCGCTTCGTTTAATTCAGCACTCATTTCCTCCGTCACGTCATGCGCGAGGCAGAAGAGAATATCTCCTTGGCGAGTTAGGGTCGGTCCGCGGTGCGCGATCACCACGCCTGCTGACGGCGCCCGTTGTTCAATGGCGGCTCGACCGGGATTCTCCGGAAAATGCACCGCGCCCATGATGTCACCCTCGGCAACATCCGCGCCCACCGAAACCCGCGCCTCGAACAGCCCAGATTCCGGGCTAAAAATATAGTCTTCGCGATCGAGCGCCTCCACCCAACGCACGGGTTTCGAGCGGCTCGGCGGCGAACCCGACGGTGCCTTCGACAGCAGGCCGACGTGTCGCAGCACATTAGTGATGCCCTGCTGGCAGATCCGATGCACCTCGGCGGAGACGGGTTCACCACCCCCGAGCTCGGTTGTCACCACGGTCTTCCCTTGGCCTTCTGCTTCGGTAGGCAAGAGGCCACGGCCCGCGACGTCGGCATAAAGAAACGCGATATCAGTGCCAAACGCCACCGTCGCCGCCGCCATGCGCGCCCGTTGCTCCGGGTCATCCACCCAATGCATGTGCGCACACGGCTGGAACACCACGCCGCGCCCTCCCGTGTGCAAATCCATCACGACATCGGCTAGGGGGAAAAGCGTCCGCGTGAGGTAGTCCGCCATGATCTCACTCACCGTTCCGGCGGGATCACCGGGGAAGCACCGGTTGAAGTTCTTGCCGTCCAGCGGCGACAGTCGGGTGGCCGCTTGCGACGCGGGCGGATTCAACACCGGCAGCAGAATCAGGCGGCCGGTGATGTCTTCGAGGTTCAACTCTCGCATCAATCGCAGGATGCCGATTTGCCCCGGATATTCATCGCCGTGATTCCCCGCCATTAAGAGGACCGTCGGGCCCTCGCCACGCGACATCACTTGCACCGGCAATTGGACTTGGGCCCAACCGCTGAGGTTGTAGGAGTTGGGCACTTCCAGCACGCCGCGCTGCAGGCCCGAACGAGAGAAATCTACCGATGTATGGATAGGGGTTTTCATGACAAAATCTTCAAGACGTGAACGGAGCTATTCCGATTGATCGACCAGCACGGATTGCACGAAGGCTTCATCGAGGGTCACGCCTAGTCCGGGACCATCCGGCACTTCGATGTAACCGTCCGTCGCCTGCACGCGTTCGTGGGTCAGGCGCTGCCGGATGGGTTCTTCCTCCACGCAATCTTCAAACAAAAAGGCATCCCGGCAGGTGCTGAGCCAATGCAGACTGGCCGCCAACGTGACCGGACTCGTGTAGCAATGGTTGCAAGGTCGCGCGCCGATTTCAGCGATGCGTTCACGCAGGTAAATCGCATCGGTGAAGCCATTGCGGGCGAGATCGATTTGATAAACATCCAGCGCCCGCGCTTCCAGAAACGGTCGAAACGACTCGCGACCGCATTCTTGTTCACCCGCCGCGATCGGCACCGGCGAGCGATCACGTAACCAGCGGTAGCCCGCTACATTGTCCGGCCGCAGGGGCTCCTCGAGCCATCCGATATTGTAGTCCGCAAACAGGTGGGCGCGCTGCAACGCCGTGCGCTCATCCCAGACACATCCCGCGTCGATCAACAGCATCGCTTTGTCACCTAAACCAGTTCGCGCCCCCGCCACCAATTCGCGATCCATCGCTTCGGACTCACCCATGGGTTCCCACCCAAACTTGACCGCAGTGTAACCCGCATCGATTTGCGCCGATCCGATGTCACGCGTCTCCTCACCATTGCGTCCAAAAAGGATGGAAGCATAAGCGCGGAACTTATCGTGCCGCTTCCCGCCCAACAGCCGATGAATCGGCTGTTGAAACAGTTTCCCCTTCAGGTCCCACAACGCCATGTCGATGGCGGCCATCGCGGTGATGGTCACGCCCGTCCGACCGAAATAGAGCGTCGCCTGATACATCTTCTCCCACAACCGCTCTATCTCCAAAGCGTTCTCGCCGATCAAAACGTGCCGCAACCCACATGCGATGTTGTGCGAGAAAGGGGCATCGATGATTGCCTTCACCACTTCGGGGGAAGAGTCGGCTTCGCCGAATCCCTCGGTTCCGTCCTCGGTGCGAACGCGCACGAGCAGAGAATCCTGACAGCTGGCGGTTTTGCCCACGACCGAATCGCTACGGAGGATCTGGCAGATGATCTGAGTTATTTTCATGACTAAATGTAATCCCTCTAGCGGAGGCGCTTAATCTCCGCATACGCGATGCTCTCAGCATACCGCCCCCATTTGAGAAAGATGCGTATGGGCCCCGTCGCTGCCGGAAGTTTGATCGACGAAAACGCCAAGGCTTCCGCGCCCGCCGCAAAGGGCTGAGTCCACTCCTGCCCCGCATAGTTGATGTAGGCCATACCCGCCTGCGGCGTAGTCTCGAATTGGAGGCTTATGGCAAAGGTACCCGCCTCCGGCGTCTGCACATCCCAGTGGCCACCGTTGACCGTGTGCATGTGACCCCAGTCATAACCGTCCGACGCCAAGCGCCAGCCTCGGTTATCAAAACGCGTCAGCATGGTAGTGGGTTGTTGCGGCGTGCCTAACAGCGTCAGGGCTTGCGTGGAATAATCTCGCTCGGCGGTGACGTCGTCGAACCACCGTTCGTAGTCCGCCAACAAGGCATCGACTATCTTAGGTTTCGCGGCCGCTAGGTTATAGATCTCACTGGGGTCCGCCTGGATGTCGTAGAGTTCCAGCGATGCGAGGATGGCCTTGGTTTGTTTCTCCGCAGGCGGGTCATACACGACGTGCGGATTGTCATGGCGAGAGACCAACTTGTAGCGCGACGTGCGCACGGCGAAGTGCACGTAACGAAACGGCACCGCCCCCGCATGGAGCTGATAAAAGAGCCGACGGTCCGGCCACGCGTCGCTCTCCCCTTTTAGTTGAGCCAGCATCGACATCCCATCGATCGCCCGATCGGACGGCATCGCCACGCCGGCGGCCTCCAACAGCGTCGGCATCACATCCAAGTGACCAGTCAGCAGGTCGGATTTGCGGCCCGCCTCAAACTGGCCGGGCCAACGAATCAGAAACGGGACGCGGATGCCGTTGTCGTAGACGCTGGTTTTGGTGCCACGCAGTCCACCGACAAAGCGGTCCGGGTAGATATCGTTTTTGGTCCGGCGGGTGCGCGGGCCATTGTCCGACATGAAGATGAGAATCGTATTCTCCGCTAGGTTCAGTTCCTCCAAGAGATCCATGATTTTGCCGACGTTGTTGTCGATCGACGTCATCATGCCGTAAGTGAGCGCGACGTGTTCATGCAGCCCCATCTCGCGGAAGGGGTCGGCCAGTTCGTCATCTACCACCAACGGGAAATGCGGCAAGGGCGTCGAGTAGTAGGCGAAAAATGGTTGGTCCTGATTCTCGCGAATAAACTCGATCGTGGCATTGGCAAAGATGTCATCAACGTAGCCCTCAAACCGCTTCGACTCGCCGTTATGCTCCAGCACCGGATCGTAGTAGGTGTTGCCGGGAGGTCCGGCCGGCTGGCCGATGCCCCCGGCTTTGTGGACCAATACCTCTTGGAATCCCTGATCGTTGGGCCGTAGTGGATAGTTCGGCCCGAGATGCCATTTGCCAAAAATGCCGGTCGCATAACCTGCCTCCCCCAACAGCTCCGCCAACGTGACCTCATCGGGGTGCATCATGAAGTTGCCGCCGAGCACCTCGGTCACCCCGGTGCGATAGGCGTGCCGGGAGGTCAACAGCCCCGAGCGAGTCGGTGAACAACTCGGATAGGTCGTGAACTGGGTCAGATCCGTGCTCTGACTCGCCAAGCGATCCAGGTTCGGGGTGCGGATTAGGTCGTTCCCATTATAACCGACATCCCCCCAGCCTTGGTCGTCGGTTAGAATCAACACCACGTTGGGTTGATCAGGGACGGTAGCTTGGACGTGAAACGGTAGCGAACATCCCAATAAAAAGCAAAAACCGCAGGCGTGGACCAAAGGTCGCAATCGATGCAAAGGTATCATGAGTAAACGGAGGTATGGGCTCGCCCAACGCGGGCTGGGAGCATCCATACTCTCCGTTGAGCCAAACCTTCCCGCTAGGCCTCTAATCTCTGCCGATCCCACTTTCGTATCACTCGTCGTACCGCGAACTCACGCCGTGTCCAACGCGCCACGTTCTCAACTAGAACTGCCAGGCTTCGTTGAAATGTCCCGCATCGACGGTGGCCCCATCCGCCACCGATCGCACCGCCCAGTCGCCCAGTCGCGGGTAGTTTAAATATGCCACCGCAGACAGCGCGGGTTCGCCAAAAGTGTGTCCACTGTTGAGCACCACGTAGCGGTCCTCCGCTCCCGCCATGGGGTTCGGATATATCAGGCTCGGCAGATAAGACTGCGCTTCAAACTGCGCCCCAGCCATCTCCAGCTTTTCGGCGGTCCACGTAATCGGCAGCTGCGCGACGATATCGGCGATCAACGTATTGCTGCCGGGGTCACCAAAAAGGATAAGGTTTCGCTCTCGAATATCTTCGGCCGTAACATCGCGGTCATCCTTTACCGGCAACTCTCCCGCCCAGTAACGATTCCACTCGTAAGCGAATTGGCGCAGGATGGCATCACTCTGCGTCTGCAAGGCCTTGCTCCAAGGTTCACCCGTCCCGCGCACACATAAGAACGGTTTCGTAAAGGCATCGTCGATGGGACCCTGAAGTCCCGGTCGTTTCTGTCCGTGCATCGCGACGGCGGCATTTACCTGCTCCCATCCCCCCGGACTCCAACCCAGCACCCAGCCATATTCCGGGTCCTGCAGCGCGGGGTCCAAGGCGATCTCTCGGCCCCCGATGAGCACCCGGGGCGCGGCGCCGGTAAACAAGTCTCCGGCCAACGCAAAACGCGTAATGTTTTGGAGCCGAGCGATCTCAACCGTCCGCTCGTCGATCTGCGTCGCGTCAATTTCAGCGCGTTGATCATGTTCGCGGAGCCCGAGCAATTGAACCCAGAAGGCTTGGCTGTAACGCAGCGAATGGGTCACGAACCGCACGTGAGGTTGCTGGCGATCAACCCCGGTGCCCGCCTCCCGGTCCATCAGTTCGATTTGAGCGCGGTGCGTGGTCAGGTCGACCCGATGGCCCACTCGCGGCGCAACCAAGTTGATCATTTGCAGACCCTCATCCGAAAACCCCTCCGCCATAAATTCGTGATTCCTAACCCCTGGATCCGCTCCGCCCATGGCGGCCACCACCGGCACCATACCCGCATTCGCCACGTAACTGATCGCATCCATGGTGGGGAGCACCCGTGCTTGATGCACCGGTAAGCTACCCACTCGAATCAATCGCGGGTTCTCGTCCCCACTCGCAAAAAACTGGGTGTCCACGTAACCCATGTAGGGCCCCAGCGCCGCGAATCGATCCGGTTGTTTTAAACCAATGTGCCACGTGCCCGATGCGCCCATGGAGAAGCCCCGCAACATGATCCGATCTCGATCAATCGCATACTCTCGACTCACCGCCTCGATAACCTCGAATACATCTTCGTGGCCGGCAAAACGGTAGCCATTGGTCACGCGTCCCAACGGATACACTTCGATGTAATCCGCCGCTGGATCTCGCCAGCCCATGCCGTATTTCTGAAACCAATTCGCAAAGCGCAGCGAGGCCGCTCCCCCCGTGGACCGAATGCTGCCGTGCAACACCACATCCAATCGCACCGGGCGAGATCCGTCATAACTCGCCGGCACCACCAAGCCATACGGCTGGGCGACGCCGTCTAATTCGGAGCGATGCCCCCGCAAGACTCGGCCCGGTTCGTCCCGCCAAGCCAGGCTGCCTTTTTCGAGTTCAGTGGCCCGACTCCGGCCCTCAGCCAACGCGGATTGCACGAGGTTGACCAAAGCAGGATTCAGCTTGGATTCAAAACGTAGCGTCCGCCGCACCTGCCCGAGATAGATTTCAATGTCAGCCAACGGGTCCGTCCGGTCTTCCGCCCATCTCGCGTCCTCGCGCAACGCTGTCACCCGGCTCCTCAGTTCATCCCACTTCATCCTAATCTCTTGGGCCTCGGCATCCGCGATACCCAGCGGAAAGCGATCCGGGAGGTCCCCCGCATCCCGCGAATAGTCGAACCCCAACGGCATTCCGGCGCTATTGAGCCGCGCCTCAAAAAACGTTTTTGATCGTTGCACCAACTCCCGGGGATCTTGCGCAAACTCCTTACTGTCGGTCTCGATCACCATCGTGCCCGACCACCCCGTCTCGCGAATGGCGGCAAACAATCCGGCGAAATTCACATCACCTTCGCCGGGCAGCGTATCTTCCACGCGACGGGTCCCGTCATCGTCCACGATGATGCGCTTATCCTTAAAGTGCAGATCGATCACCCGGTCACCATAGGCTCGAAAAACCTCAGCCGCATCGAAGCCGGCCGCCGTCACCCAACCCACATCGAGGCACACGCGCAGGTCGGGATATTGCGCTAACAACGCATGCACCGTGGCGGGATCGCCGTAGGTGGTTTCCCGCCCGTGGTTGTGCACGGCCAACTGGATGCCATGCGCCTTGGCCGCGGCCAACAAGGCGGGCCACTTGGATTGGTCGCGCGGTTCGACCACGAGAAAGGCCAACCCAAATTGCTGCGCCAGCGCGAACATCTGCCGATCTTCTTCGTCGTCGCGCCCCATGAAGGCATACATCGCGTAGGGTTCCAGACCGCGCGAGCGCATCACCTGCAATTTGGCAGCATTGATATTGGCCGGAGCGGCGGGATCGACGTGCGCGCTGAAGAGCTGGATGCGCTTCAGCTCATGCTCGGATGCAAAATCGACCATCTCCTCAAACGACATGTTGCGACAGGTCCACGTCTGTAAACCGAGCTGGGGCAGCTCCGCCATCAATCGCCCCGTGGCCAACACCATCAGCCAGCCGATCACCAGCCCGCATCGACGAAGTCGCAGCTGCCACGATAGAGAATTTGACGCACTCATGATGTCTTCACCTTCACCCAGCGGGCGCCCTTCTGAGCACTCTTTACCACGGCATCGATGAAGAGCATACCCGCCAGGCCATCATCGACCGTCGGGTAGTCCGCGTTGCGCGGAATCTTACGATTCGCGACCTCCGCCCGCACCGCGCGAAAGATCTCCTGATAGACATTCCCGAACGCTTCGAGATAGCCCTCCGGATGACCAAAAGGCACGCGCGTGAACTGCCCCGGCACGGTGACGTAGCCGTTGCCGCGACGCCAAATCTGGCGCGGCTGGTCGCCAAATTTCAGCACCAACTCATTGGGGTGTTCTTGATGCCATTCAAGCGAAGCCTGGTCGCCGTAGACGCGGATATTGAGATCGTTCTCATCACCAATACTGATCTGCGAGGCGTGCAGAATCCCTTTCGCGCCGCCTTTGAAACGCAGTAATACATTGCCATCGTCGTCGAGGGTGCGCCCCGGCACGAAGGAAGTAAGATCGGCGCAGAGCTCTTCGATTTCGAGACCCGTGATATAGCGGGCTAGGTTCTCGGCGTGACTGCCGATGTCGCCCATACAACCCGCCGCACCCGAGCGTTTCGGATCGGTGCGCCAGTCGGCTTGTTTTTGCCCGGAGGCCTCGATCGCCGAGGACATCCAACCTTGGGGATACTCCACGATGACTTTGCGGATCGTGCCGAGCTTGCCCTGACGCACGAACTCCTGGGCCTGCTTCACCATGACGTTGCCCGTGTAGTTGTGAGTGAGGGCAAACACCTTGCCCGTCCGGGCGACGATCTTCTTGAGTGCGCGCGCTTCCTTCACGTCCAACGTGACTGGCTTGTCGCACACGACATTAAACCCGGCTTCGAGGAAAAGTTTCGCGGGCGGAAAATGTTGATGATTCGGCGTCACGATAATGACGAAATCGAGCCGTTCATGAGCCGGTTTCGTGGCCTCGACCTCAGCCATTTCCGCGTAGGAACCATAGACCCGCGTGGGGTCGACGAAGAGATCTCGGCCAGAGGCCTTGGCCCGTTCGGCGTTGGAAGAGAACGCGCCGGCGACGAGCTCGGCTTGGCCATCCATGATGGCCGCAATGCGATGGACACCGCCAATAAAGGCCCCCTGTCCGCCGCCAATCATACCAAAGCGAAGTTTACGTTTCATAGTCTGTAATCGGTGGATTTCTGATGAAGTTACTCCCCCCATACCGCTATGCCCGCTCGCTGAAATGGTACTGGTAACCGTCAGCTCGCGTTCAGGCAGGCACGATATTGTGGGGTAGTGATTTTAACCGCCGCCACTAAGGACAGAGCCGACGATCAATTAGCCGATTATCTTACTTCTATCTTCCGTAACCCTCTACGCTTGGCGTCTCGGTTGCGGACACTTTCGTCTCAGGGTGAGCAACCGCTCGTCGCCCGAGGGGCCGTAATTGAAATGAGCCCCCACCAAGTATCCTCGCATTGACTCAACTGCACCACTGCACCACGGTGCAATCGCACCTTATCTAACGCCTCCCATACCTACACTGCCATGCGCCTTTCCATCAGCCTCGACCCCGACCTCCATCAAATCGCCGCCTCGCGGGCCCGCGCCCGCAACATTTCCCTATCTCGCGAAATCAATAACCTCCTACGCGACGCCGTCAGTCCTCCTGCTGCCCCTTCCTCCGATACCGCCCCCTCGATTACCTACGAAGGTCGTCGACGCTTCCCCGTTTCGGGCGGGCTCCCGCCCATCACCTCCGAAGACGTTGCCCGCTTGGATGACGAGGATGATTTTCGCCACCTCAACCCCTGAGCCATGCCGTCCCCCACCGCTTGGTTGCTCGACGGCAATGTGCTCGCCGCTCTTGCCCTAGCCGAACACGTCCACCACGACCGCGCCCTCAACTGGTTCGATACCCAGAACCAACCGTTTGCCACCTGCGCCGTGA
>Ga0208413_1001865_pt1 | contig 12779 bp, 25 predicted proteins | sample AntAceMetag02UKD_FD_184761 | JGI IMG/M metagenome (GOLD analysis project Ga0208413, IMG submission 184761) | Saline lake microbial communities from Ace Lake, Antarctica - Antarctic Ace Lake Metagenome 02UKD (SPAdes) (version 2) | ecosystem: Environmental > Aquatic > Non-marine Saline and... | reverse complement strand
CTGTAGGGTATTACCCTTACAAATAAGTTTCAAACTGTAGTTTGTATTGCGTTTACTTGTTTAATAAGCCATTTGGTAGTAGCTTGGCTCTCTCTAAATTTTGTAATCAATGACTTTGCAATTAAATATTTTTCGTGTGCTTCTTCTTTGGTTTTGTAATAACCGAGAGTCGCGTGTTTACCATCAATCATAATTTGTGACCTATATAAATTATATTTAGGGTAATAATTAGCACCTGTCATACCTAACATGCTTCCTTTCCTTGGTTGTTTACGTGATTGCCAACGATTAGGATAATGTTCTTGTTTAAATAATTTTGCTATTTTTTTCTTATTATCTCTATGTAATTTATTAAGCAACGTCATTTCTTGTTTAAACCATCGGTCACATGGTGTATGTATCTTTAGCCATCGTTGCCTCATTATTTCGCCACCTAGCTGTGTACTGCCATCTCTACCGCCCGGTGCTACGTTCCAACCTATGTTGGCATTAAATCTTAATAGCCGTTCTATGTAGTGACAGTAATCACGGTTGTCTGCTATTAAAACAACCTCAAATATTAAATGCTGTTCATTGGCTAAGGTTTTGTAGATTTGATTGTTCTTTCTGTTGTTCCTAATTGCTCCTTTATGCGCTGTAAATCTTGCTTTAACATCATTCTTTGTAATGCCTACATAGCCTTGTGTTGTTATGTTTGCCTGATTTGGCGTATGTATCCAATAGACTACAGAACTGCCCTTGGTTTGTAATTCAACGTTTTTATATTCAATTATCATTTAATACCTTATAGCTATGATTAACGACCATTTGATAGTCTTTTAACGTGTAATCACTGTTTGGTGTACCGTACCTTCTATATATGCCCTTAGCTTCTAGCTGTGTCTTATGTGTGTGGCAACTTGCACATAAACTTTGAAAGACATTACGAATGAATGCGTACTCGCCTAAGTGTGACCATGGGAACACATGATCTATATGGCACGCAGGAGTGATTACAGCCTCTGTAGCGCACGAAGCGCATATAGGGTGCTTACTTAGCTGTATCTGCCTAAACGAACGCCACTGAGAGCTGTTGTACTTGCTTCCTGCTTCTTTCCTGCCTTTAGTGTTGTTATATCTCTTGTGGTCAAAGGTGTCACGCCCTCCGTGTTCGGTGCATAGGCTACTGAATCGGGCCTTAGTGTTCTTGCAACCTAAGGTGCTACATACTGTTGTTGATGGGACTGTTGGCATATGTTTTTATGGGTGTTCCAATAGTTGTTTAATAGTTAACACTTCATCTTGTGTAGGTCTTATGTGCCATACTTGTGATTGTGGTGATAGATAACACCAAGAACCTACGTTTGTGTACGCAAGACATTCCTGCTCTATATGTTCTTTGGTTATCTGAAATATCATGCCCCATTGTAATCAATCCGCTAATGGCCTGTACAAGTTACGTTGACACGCAAGATGATTGCGGGCAAATAAATCGAACTGGGCTTGCAGTAGCTTTGCATTTATCGGGAAATTGACACACTCTTGCGTACTGCATTCCCTACATACGATTCGCTTATGAACAATGTCAAAGTAAACTTTTTCTTTCATGATTCACCCTCATACTGAACCTCAAGTATTTTCTCAAGATAATGAATCGCCTTCAGTATGTCCGCACGCCCACCTTTGACCTTGTGCCTTGTAACGTACTTAATGACGTTGCCTTCCAGGTAGCCCAACTGGTTTGCGATGATGTAATCCCAAGGTTCAATAGACAGCTGGTAATGTGTACCACCTACTTGTTTTGTGTTCATTGTCATTTCTTATCCTTTTTTTAACAGTTTACATTTTAGTACTAAAACTCCGCACATCGAAGCGTACCTAACGTACCTACTCTTAAGAGTAGTAGTACGGTACGGTACGTTTTCTCGCCTTTGTCACAACGTACCTAGGTACGCTCAGGTACGGTACGGTACGTTTGGTACGGCTACTTTTTACCATTTTTAAGCATTAACAACTCATTCGAGTAATCGCTCTCCACAAATATGAAGCCATGAGAATGATTCTCAATAACTCCTGCGCTTAACAATTCATAAATCATCTTGCCTTTTGCAGACGGTTTACACTCCTGAGCTGCTCCTGTTTCTTTCATCGCAAGATTAGACGTCAAGTACTCCATAACCCCGCTTCTCGAAACATAAGGCAAATCATTAACCAACTCCGCCCCCGTATGCCACCAAGCGGCTTCAATCTTGTCGGTATGCTTTTTAAGTGGGTTATCTTTCTTAACGGGTGTCTTGTTTGACTGAACCAGTACCGCACTTGTTACCTGATTGCCGTCTTCATCAAACCAATTTGGCAATGCAACCTGCTCTAACTCAGCGAATAAAGAAATAGACAACTCAGCATCTTTCGATTTTCTTTGGTGTATCTCTAGTGGGCTACCATTATTAGCAGGAACAATTGACACTTCAATATCTAATGCACCACGCCATGCACTTGAGCCACGCGCTCGATTCTGCGCTTCTGCTGATACGCCTGTGTGGTGCACCAGTATTACCGAGCAATTAAACTCAGCCATAAGTGCCGAGCAAGCGTCTAACATTGTCTTGGCATCTTGTGCGCTATTCTCGTCACCCGCCAAAAATCGGTGTAGTGTATCAACTATTATGACGCGAGGCTTATTGGGTAATCGCCTAATGTGATCTAAAACCCTCTGAAACCCCGCAGGCGTGTTTAAATCGCACCCGTCTTTAGATAGCCACATATCCAACTGTTTAACGCCATGTTTGTGCTTCCAAGCCGATATACGAGCCTTTAATCCGTGATGCCCCTCACCTGCTAGGTAAACCACCCCGCCTGATCTGACTTTTTGCCCGAACCATTCTGTTGTGTTGGAGGCTATCCTTAAGCACCAATCAAGTACGACAAAGGTTTTCCCGCCACCGCTTGGCCCATGAACCATAATTAACGCATCAGTTTGTACCCAACCCTTAATAAGCCATGAAATAGGGTCAGGTTTGGCGCAAAACTCATCTGCTGCGACTAACCAATCATCTTTAGGTGGCTCAAGAAGCCCAAGCAAATCATGCCCTGCTTGCACATAATCATTCGCATCGCCCGATTCAGGTGGCATCACTACCCTTGCCCCGTACTTGGCACTTGCCTGTTCAGCGTATCGTTGACCTACGCCAGAAGCATCATTGTCGGCAACAATAACAATGTCTTGAGTCACACCATAGCGCTTACGCATAATTTCTGTGACGGGCACTAAGTTCGATGCTGAGTAAGCGATAACAACTGGCTTGCCTGTGGCTTCACGAATAGTGGCTGCGGTGGCGAAACCCTCAGCAATATATAGTGTTTTATCCATCTCGCCTAAAACCCAGAAGCGAGCACCCGTAGCGCCCCCTGTGTGGTACAGTTTCTTGCCATCGGCTGAGATGTATTGCAAGCTAGATATTTCGCCATCATCATCGTACAAAGGCACAACTAATCGCCCATCGCCCGTTACCCTTGCCCCATGTACGCCAATGCCTTTACGCTTTAAATATGGGTGTTCAGGGTGAGCGCCTGTACACTCAGACCAAATCAGTTCTACTGTGTTTGCGGCTTTTTCACGCTGAACTTTAAGCTCTGAATCCCTAAGTGCTTTAGCCTCTGCCATGCGCTTAATAAATGACATCTCCTCGGCTGCGGTGTATTTGCGCCCAATGTCGGCACGAAACGAACCCTCAACCCCTGAGCGCCAGCAACCAAAACGACCCATTGGCAAGTTATCACCATAAATAACGTACCAACCTGACGAATCTTTTGACTTAGACGTTGACTTGAATCGGTGAATCTGTCCGTCAATAATAATTTCGTTAGGAGGCACAAGGTTTGCAGAGATAATCGCATCACGCAATTGGTCTTCAGGTCTAGCAGGTGATATTTCAATTGGTGGCGTAAACGCCCTTCCGCCTAGTATGTGAGTTATGTCAGTCATAAAAATTAACCTTTCACAAAATTACGAATAGACTGCCATTCTAAATATGTAGCGCCCTTATGCTGCACAATAGTTAAATGAGGGTCTGCTTCACAATGCTCACACTCAAAAGCAATTAAAATTCCATCTCTTCTTTCAGAAGGGTTAAGCCTATTATCAATTTTTTCAATGTATTTATTATTTAAATGAACAAAATTACCTTCATTGCTATCTTCCTTATCCCTAAAATAAACAGATGCGCTAGTTTGATGCAAGTTATTTTCGCCACAAGAAGGGCAAAGTAAAACATTTAAACTTAAAGCGCCACAAGTATCCAATTCTATTTTCATTTTATTTCTCCATCTGCCTTTAACTTACCGTTAGTCTTAACTTCTATCTCGTATTGCCTAGCCATAGGTGGGTACTCGCCCCATTGATAAATGACTTGAGGCCATACCCCCAAAACGTCTGCAAGAGCCTTACGATTCTTAAAATAATCTACTGCTTCCTGTGTTTTCATAATTATTTCCGTTTAATTTGTCATGCTGTCTTGACATCATAACTTTAATTTGTTAAATTATCAACACTCACTAAACGGATTGTCCGACCAGTGATACAAAAGGAACTAAAAATGGCTATTAACCTAAAGTTGACAAGTGCCTTATCTGCCAATGGTGTGAAGATGCTTGTATACGGCAATGCAGGCACTGGCAAGACTTCACTTATCCCTACTTTGCCCAACCCTGTTGTGCTGTCTGCCGAAGGTGGCTTGCTATCTATACAAGATGCAAACTTGCCTTATGTAGAAGTTAACTCTTACGAAACTTTGATGGAAGCGTATAAGTGGTTGACAGAATCAGAGGAGGGTATAAGTTTTGAGTCTATTGCACTCGATTCAATCTCTGAAATTGCTGAAGTGGTATTGAATTATGAAAAAAAGATTGCCAAAGACCCAAGGCAGGCTTATGGCGCTATGCAAGAACAAATGGCTGACATCATTCGTGCTTTTCGTGACATACCAGGCAAGCACGTTTATTTCACAGCTAAGTGCGAGAAGTCACAAGATGAAATAGGTCGCTTACTTTACGCACCTAGTATGCCAGGCAATAAAACTGGTCAGCTATTACCGTACTTTTTTGACGAAGTGCTTGCACTGCGTGTTGAGAAAGACGCAGACGGAAATAGTCAACGTGCTTTGATGTGTGACTCAGACGGCATTTGGCTTGCTAAAGATCGTTCAGGCAAGTTAGACGCATGGGAAGCGCCAGACTTATCAGCAATTATTGCAAAGATTGGAGGTGCAAAATGAGTCAGGCAATCGAAGATCTTGTAAACCTATGGCAAACAAGCAAAAAGCAAGAAGAATTAGCTTTAAAAGAGCGCAGGTCTTGTGAAGACAAGATTCTTTCATTGCTAGGTGTGCCTGAGAACTTTGATGGCACTGAGAGCTTTAAACCAGATACTGGATTAGGTTTAAAGATCGAAGGTCGCATTACCCGCAAGGTTGATTCAGATAAGTTACAAGAATTGGCAAACTTGCATGGCTTAAGCGATCACTTGCCTAGCCTCTTTAGATGGAAGCCTGAAATCAATGCAGCAGTCTGGAAGGCAACAAGTACAGAAATTACCAATTACTTGGCTGAGGCAATCACCGCCAAAGCGGGTCGCCCTTCATTTTCAATTATTATCCCAAAGGAATAAATCATGGAACTTAACCAAACATTTGATGTAGAACAATTACCCGTTGGCACAAGCAACTATGACCTTGTACCTTCTGGTTGGTACACAGCATTTGTGCATAGTGCAGAAGTCAAGCAAACCAAGAATGGCACAGGCGAGTACATCAAGATTCGCTTTGACATTACGGGTGATACAAGTCAAGGTCGTGTGGTGTTTAGCAACATTAACATTCGCAATCAAAACTCACAGGCTGAGGAAATTGGTCGTCAAAACTTAGGTGACATCATGCGAGCAATTGGTTTGGCTCGTGTAACTAATACCGATCAACTAATCGGTGGAACATTATCTATCAAGGTAACAATCAAGCCAGCAGATGGTCAATACGGTGCGTCTAATGAGGTTAAAGGCTACAAGGCAATAGAGGGTAGCAAGCCTGTTGCGTCTTTTGCACCGCCAGCATCAAAGACCACTGATCCAGCTAAAGCTGCACCCCCTTGGCAAAAAGCGAAGTAAGCAAAAAAAGCCCCTAGTTTTGGCTAGGGGCAAAGTTGGGATTTACACCCAAGGAGATGAAAATGATTATACCAGAGCCGATGCACAACGTGCAAAATTTGATTGACGCTCATCACGAAAAGATAGCAGATCTACCCCGCCCCCACATGGGTGCAAGCACTCTAGGACACCCTTGCGACAGATGGCTGTGGCTGTCCTTTAGGTGGGCTGTGTTGCCCCAGTTCCCTGGTCGTGTGTTGCGCTTATTTAGGCGTGGGCAAATGGAAGAAACAACTATTGTGCGTGATTTAAGAGATATTGGTGTTGATATTAGAAACACCAATGAAAATCAAGCACGGGTCAATTTTGGCGCTCATGTGTCAGGTAGCATTGATGGCGTGATTGAAGGTGGCTTGCCTGAAGCACCAAACAAGCGTCATGTTGCTGAGTTTAAGACCCATAGCAAGAAGTCGTTTGATGACATGGTTAAGAACGGCGTTAAGAAGTCTAAGCCTATGCACTGGGTGCAGATGCAGGTCTATATGCAAGGCACAAACATAGACCGAGCATTTTACCTAGCTGTGTGTAAAGACGATGACCGCATCTATACCGAGCGTGTGAACTATGAAAAGGAAGCAGCAGATAAAGCCATAGCACGAGGCAAAAGATTAGCACTGGAGGAGCGTCTGCCACCTCCTATTAGCACTGACCCAAGTTGGTACGAGTGCAAATTTTGTGACGCTTACCAGTTTTGTCATAAGCAAGAGCCAACTAAAGAGTCAAACTGTCGCACTTGCGCCAATGTAACCCCGTTAGAAGATTCAACGTGGCGATGTGAGCGTCACGATGCCAATGAAATACCTGTAGATTTTCAACGCACAGGGTGTGGCAGTCACGTCATTCACCCTGATTTAGTGCCTTGGAAGCGCAAGGAAACCGATAAAGAATGGCAAGCCATCTACATCGTTAACGGTAAAGAGATTAAAAATGGCGAGAAAGCGCCTGATGTGTTTACAAGCAAAGAGATTCTGAGCAACGTAGACGCTTGCCTTAATGCTGACAACTTTGTTCAGACACTAAGAAAAGACTTTGATGCGGAGATTTCAGGGTAATGCTGAGAGAATACCAACAACGCGCCATAGACCATTTATACGCTTGGTTTTCCAACAACAGTGAAGGCAACCCCTGTTTAGTCATGCCAACAGGGAGTGGTAAATCTCATGTGATTGCTGCGCTTTGCAAAGACGCTATTCAGTCATGGCCTGAAACTAGGGTGCTTATGCTGACCCATGTAAAAGAGCTAATTGAGCAAAATGCCGAAAAGATGCGCTTGCACTGGCGGGGCGCACCGATGGGCATATACAGCTCAAGCCTAAAAAAAAGGCAGTTAGGCGAGCCAATTACCTTTGCGGGTATTCAGTCTGTGCGTAAAAAAGCCAAAGATATTGGGTTTACCGATTTGGTAATTATTGATGAGTGCCATTTGGTTTCACATAAAGATGAGGGAGGCTACCGTCACCTGTTAAGTGAGCTTAAGGTTATCAACCCTGCTATTCGTATTATTGGCTTAACCGCCTCACCTTACCGTTTAGGGCATGGCTTAATTACTGACAAACCTGCATTGTTTGACGCCTTAATTGAACCCGTAAAGATTGAGGAGTTGATGCACAAAGGCTTTCTTGCCCCTTTACGCTCTAAGCTCACCGATGAGGGCTTTGATTTAAAGGGTGTACATAAACGTGGGGGCGAGTACATTGAGTCAGAGCTACAAGCGGCAGTAAACAATCAACAAAAGAACATTAATATTGTTAAAGAAATTGTGTCTTTAGCGCAAGACCGCCACCACTGGCTATTGTTTTGCACGGGTGTCGATCATGCTAAAAGCATAGCCGAAATATTAAACGCTTTTAATATTCCTGCTGATTGTGTCACAGGCGACACGCCAATGAAAGACCGTGAGCGCATGATTTCTGACTTTAAATCGGGCAAACTAAAAGCGCTTACGAATGCTAATGTTTTAACAACTGGGTTTGATTACCCTGACATTGATTTGATTGCCATGTTGAGACCAACTATGAGTGCCAGTCTGTACGTACAAATGGCAGGGCGTGGGCTTAGACCTAAGTCGCACACAGATCATTGTCTAGTGCTTGATTTCGCTGGTGTGGTTGCTACTCATGGCCCGATCACTGCAATTAACCCATCATCAAAGCCTGGCACAAAAGAAGGCTCAGGCGATGCACCAGTTAAGGTCTGTGACAATTGTCAAGAGTTAGTGCATATCTCGCTTATGGTTTGCCCCGCTTGTGGAAACCCATTTCCTGTAATAGAAAAATCGCCACTTAAGCTGCGTGACGATGACATTATGGGCTTGCGTGGGCGTGATTTATTAATTACAGGGTGGGAGTGGCGTTTACACACGAGCGTTTCTAGCCAGAAGATGATGATTAAATGCACTTACTACGGCGACTTAAGCGACAAACCTATTACAGAATACTTTACACTATTACACGATGGGTATGCAGGGAAAATGGCATGGCAAAAGTTATACGACATTGCTTCATCAGCAGGCGCTAACTTAGTTGATGCAGTCAAAATGCAAGATGAAGAAAACGCATTAAGTGCAATGGCGCTAGTTATGAACAGTGCCAAGCCACCATCAAAAATAGAATTTATACAAGACGGTAAATTTTTTAGAGTACTTAAAAGGGAGTGGATATGCGACCAAAAGAGCCAGATGGTTTAAAAGTGTGGCGAGAAGTAACAGATCTAGGCACACCCAAGTATTGCCATACTTGTCACTTTTATTCACAAGAAGGGCATTGCAAAAAGTTTGACGCTGACCCACCAGAGGGTTTTGTAAACACTCTTAATGCTTGTCCAAGCTGGGAAGACGGGGAGTGTCCATTTTGAAGCCCATCATACCTAGTGAAGATCAAGAGCAAATGTTATTTGTGCAATGGTTTAGGAGGCAGTATCCCAACTTGAGGATATTTGCTATCCCTAACGGTGGTCATCGTCATGTCGCGGTGGCTGCCAAACTGAAAGCTACTGGCACAAGCGCAGGAGTGCCTGATTTGTACATACCCAAATGGAACGTATGGGTTGAGATGAAGCGTCAAGCTGGGGGCGTTTTAAGCCCAGCACAAAAGGATTGGATTTTGTACCTAAAATCAATTGACCATAAGGTTATTGTCGGCAAGGGTTGGCAAGATGCAATGTTACAAATCTTAAAACTTTAAGGAAAAACTATGATTTCAGCACAAATTATGAACTACATTCGTGAACACCCACATTGCGACACGCAAGAAATTGCGGTAGGTTTAAATCTTATGATGTCCACCGTGCAATGCACTTTGGTGCGCTATGTAAAAGCAAATAGGGTAAATCGCAAGAAAGTTGACAAAGAGCCGTATGTTTGTGGGCCAAGGTCGGTTTATGCGTACTTTATAGGGTAAACACCTACTAGATAGTGTAAATAGTGCGCTATACTGTTTACATATTAACAAGGAGAAACAAAATGCCAATCTACAAAGTTACAGCCACTCGCGCTCAACACGTATGCACAACAGTGTATGCGATTGACGAGGATTACTTAGACGATGTGGTTGCCGACCTGCCTCAAGAGGAATGGGGAGTAATCAGAACTTTAGAAGTTGAGAACTTTGCTTATTGCATCGACCATGGAGGAGAATTGAAATGATTACAGGCGAATACAGTCGTTTAAAACGTGAAGCCAACACAATACCAGTGCAAGCATACGCTGTGGCTTTTGTGGCGTTCCTGACGATCATACTGGCGTGTTTTGTGTGAAGCCCGCAGAAGCAATTGTGTCTGCAATCACGCAAGACATGATTCGGTTGCTAAAAGAGCGTCACGCGCTTAGTCAAGAAGATTTGGAGTACACCGTGCAAGCGGTTGCTAAATTGAAAGACGAGCGTTTAAAGTCGTGCGTTGCCGAGTTAATTGGTTGGGGTGACGATGAGCGAGCAGAGATAGAAACGTTTGTTGCCGTTGCGCTAGAAGTGTTTAAAAAGACTAACCCAAGCAAATTGCGTGAAGCAGCGCGAACAGTAGAATTAAAGTTTTTATTGAGGAAAACAAAATGAACATTGATTTATCATTACCAATTGACAATTTAATGCTTACAAACAGAGCAATAAATAGTTTAAAAAACGACAACATATACACAATATTAGAACTTACAAAATTAACAAAAAATCAAGTACTGAAAATTCCAGAGCTTGGAAGAAACACTTGCAACCACATTGAAAACAAACTTTATGAAAATAATTTATCGTTTGCTGATTCTGATTGTAAAGTAAATGTTACGCCCCCATCGAAAAGAGAACACATGGTTGATGCTTATTTGGCAAAAGCTATGATAATTGATGAATCTAATAACAATGATAAGTTAAACAGAAATTGGCAAAAACTTTTGCCACATCAAGAAGATGCAATACTTAAATTAACAGAAAATAAAACAAGACGTGAATTGTTACGTTTGGTTGCGTTAATTCTAAAGGAAAAAAATACATGGCCGACGAAATAGACATAACTAACGACAGAACACAGCTTGCAATTGACGCAAAGTTGCAAGAAATCAGCAATGCCGCAAAGCGCGCCCCTGGCACTGAGGGTGACTGCGACTTGTGCGGAGAATGGTCAGGTCGTTTGATAGATGGTGCTTGCGCACCGTGTCGTGATAGATATAAATTGAAGTAAAACCTAAGGAGAAACCATGTTGAACTACCCGAAAGACCATTTACCATATACACCAGCAGTCAAAACAGATGTGATGGCTACGTTTAAACGACTTGGCTTTGTGAAACCGAGTGAGTTGCCTGAGTACCAAGAAAAATGGGCTTACTACAAATCGCTGGGGGCGTTATGAAGGGTGCATTGACAACAGAAATACAGTCTTTAGACCGAATCAAAGAACTTGCCGAGCAAGCTATAAAATTCATACCCGATGATGCCTCACATGAAAAAGGCTTGGCTATATTTATTGAAAAGTACTCTCTTTTAATTATTAAAGAGTGTGGAGTAGTACTAAGACCTAGGTTGCGCGACATGATTAGCCGAGGAACAGCGTTTAATTTAATCAAAGAACATTTTGGAGTAGAGAAATGAACGAGCAAACAAAAGAAGCCCTCAACATTGTGGGTTGTTACTCTTGTCGCCATCATCAATTAGGACAAACCGCATAAAAAACGTCTATAAACCGTGCGCCCGATTCTAGAGTTTCGGGCGTGTCTTTAACCGAGTAGGTGGGCAAGTCCATTGCCAGTTCTCTACAGATCGTCCGAGACGTCTCTAAGCCGCTTGTACTTGCGCAACCGCTCAACAGGACTAGCACCACCGCCATCGTTCCTGCGTGCCCTGTCAGCCGCGTCCTCAACCTTGCGTGCGTTTGCATTGTCTGCCCTCTCCATTTCAATCTCAGTATCCTCTGACCCACGATGCCGCCCGTATGCATAGATGCCCAAGGCCGCAGCCACGACACCTGCAACTGACAAAATCCACGTTTGGAAACTTTTGATTACATTGACCATTGCCCTGTCCTCATTTGCTCTGCTAATCTACCTGCCCGATTTGGGGTCTGTCTTGCCCACAATGATTTCATCATGTTATCAGCAGCACCGTCGTAGTCACCCATCTCGATCTTGGCCAGCGTGTTCTTAAACTTCAGTAATCCAGTAATTCCAAGCTGAAATGACATATTCAATAGCACGGCTTTGCGAGCGTCATCTAGCCTGGTAAAGAAATCAATCGCATTTTCTAGCACGTTCAAACGAGCATCAACATCATTTTTCAGCAGGTAAAGTGCTTCGTCCTCTGAGATGCCGCCGCCCTTGCGACGGTCAACCAGCCGTCCGTAGCCGATAGTGGAATACCCTAATGTGTCGGCGTAGACATGAAGCACCAGCCCTTCATCTTGCTTGATCTGGTCAGTGGCCTTAGCTAGCCAGTCTGGTTTGCTTGATGACACGGGCAATGGGGCTAGCGATGACGCAGACGATGCCAATGACTTTGAAGATTCCGTCTGGGACTGTGCTGGTGATTTCTGTGGGAAGATTAGAGACAATAGTCGCGACAGCATTTGGGAAAGCCTCCAAGAATGTGAGTAAAGAACCGCCACCAATTGACAGTCTGACCGACCACCACTTCGACCAGTCGCGTGAATTTTCTACAAGTTTCATTTGTCAGCCTTAGCGTCAATCTTAATCTCGATATTATCTAGCTTGTCAAACAGTCTTTCTAACGCGCGGTCAAATTCTTCGCGTTTAACATAATTTCCTGCCACAAGAACCTCAATACGCGACACTTTATCGACCATTTTTCTGTCCGCAGATTGCAATTCTTTCAAAGAATCCCACATCACTTTTAGCCACCACCCGCCAAGTGTTCCCGCAAGTCCTAAAACAATATTGTAGATTTCTTGCGACATTATAGCTACCTCGTTAAGCCCAAATTCTAATTGGGTATGGCTGTGGGTCGATACTAAACGGTAACAATGGCTCTGGGTCTTCACCCACTACTCGCACGTTCACAAACCAGCCAGCGTAAGGCACAGGCTCAGGTGGTGGCTCTGGCAGTGGGTCAGTCTGTGGCTCGTAGATAATGCCAATCGTGTCAATGTTTACATAGTTCGGCACATAAT
>Ga0208413_1001862_pt1 | contig 12784 bp, 10 predicted proteins | sample AntAceMetag02UKD_FD_184761 | JGI IMG/M metagenome (GOLD analysis project Ga0208413, IMG submission 184761) | Saline lake microbial communities from Ace Lake, Antarctica - Antarctic Ace Lake Metagenome 02UKD (SPAdes) (version 2) | ecosystem: Environmental > Aquatic > Non-marine Saline and... | reverse complement strand
TCTTCTTGGGCTCCAATTACTGCCGACCCAGAAAACAACATCGTTTACATTCCAACCAATCCACCAACAATTGATTACTACGGCGGCTTTCGCCCAGGGGACAACTTATTTGGTACCAGCGTAATTGCGTTAGATACAGAGACTGGTGAGCGCCGCTGGCACTATCAGACGGTAAAACATGACGTGTGGAACTATGACAATCCAGCAGCGCCTATTCAGCTGGATCTAAACATTCCCGGTCGCGGCCTTGTCTCTGCTGTCGCACAGGTAACTAAGCAAGGTTATGTCTATACCTTCGACAGATTTACTGGCGAGCCAGTATGGCCAATGGACTATCGCGACGTTCCCGCCTCAGAGGTTCCTGGGGAAAAGCTAGCAACAACACAGCCGTTTCCAACTAAGCCGCCACCGTTTGAACAACAGGGCATTACCGAAGACGACCTTATTGACTTCACCCCTGAACTAAGGAGAGAAGCTCTAGAAGTTATGGCCAACTACAAAATGGGCCCACTTTTTAACCCGCCGATCCATGCTAAAAACGCGGCCGGCAAGATAAGTTCTGCCATGTGTCCAGGTGATGGCGGCGGTGCAAATATTTATGCGCCTCCGGTAGCTGATCCAACAACAGGTTTTCTCTATGTGCCGTCTGCAAACAACTGCAGCTGGCAGCGGGTTATTCCTGGTGAAGAGGCCGATGCCCGAATCGCTGAACCAACTGGAACTACATTTGCAGCCTATGCAAATGGCCCGGGAGGACGTCCGCCAAGACTTTCTTCTGGTCTGCCATACGTGAAGCCGCTTTATAGCAGCATCACGGCGTATGACATGAATACAGGTGAGATCGCGTTTAGAATCCCATCAGGCGAAACCCCTGACCGCATTCGAAACAACCCAGCGGTAGCCGGTGTGGACATTGGCAAAACAGGCAGCGGTAACCCTGTCTCTATGGTCACAACTGCGAACTTACTAATCTATTCAGACACAGATCACGACGGCCAAACCGCTTTACTCTATGCTCTTGATAAAGCAACTGGCGAAGAACTAGGCCGGATTGAAGTGCCAGCGAAAACTCGCTACGGCATGAGCTCTTGGAAGCATGATGGCCATCAGTACATCATCTTGCAGACAGGTGCCAAGTTAACAGCAATGGCATTGCCGGCAGCTTCTGAAGGTGCTCCTGGACACTAAACTGCAGATTGGTCTAATCAGACCAAAGATTGCAGATTCATAAAAAGGGCGGGAAGATTAATTATCTTTTCGCCCTTTTTTATTGAACTGGTTTTATCGAACTGCTTTTTCTAAAAAAGATGTTGTTTGCGCCAAGTGCTCCCCCATTATATTTCGAAACCACTTGACCTAGAGTGGACTCTAGCTTGTATAGTGGTTTTTTTATTTCTGCACGGGAATTAAACATGAACTCTTATGAAGGCAAAAACCGCACTTATTACAGGCGCCTCTTCTGGCATCGGTTTGGCGATGGCCCATGAACTGTCCAAACGCGGCGCAACAGTAATAATAGCGGCTAGATCACGAGACAAACTAGACGCCGAGGCAGAAGTCATCCGCAAGAATGGAAAAGTAGCCCGTGTTTTTACGTCAGATTTGAGTTTGCCAAATTCAGCCGAGAAACTGTATCAAGAGATTGCCAGCGCGGTGCTAAATATTGACTTATTGGTTAATAATACCGATTACGGTAGATGGGGAGATTTCACGGAGTTTGATCGTGAAGACTACGGTCTTATGGTTCAGCTCGACATTACATCACTAAGCGACCTTTGTCATCTAGCTATCCCCGATATGATTTCAAAAGGCGGCGGCGGAATAATCAATGCCGGCTCAACCGCCTCTTTCGTGCCGGTTCCTTATTCGGCAGTTTATGGAGCCAGTAAAGCCTGCGTGTTGATGTTCTCCGAATCAATTCGCTATGAGTATACAGACAAAAATATCAATGTCATGGCGCCGTGCCCTGGCGCAACCAAGTCCAATTTCAGCCAAGTTGCCTCAGCCAATTCCTCCGAGGAATTGAAAAAACTAAATGCCAAAATAGCCGAAGATGCTGGATCCGGCGAGACCAGTGAAGAAGTTGCAATTGAAGGCCTAGATGTATTCTTACAAAATAAGAGCTATGTTCTCACCGGAAAGAGCAATAAAAAAATGGCCATTGTGCCGCGTTTTCTGTCACGAGAAAAAATGCTTAAAATGACAGGCGATGGCTTCCGTAAACGCGTCTTAAAATAGTTAAAAACGAGAACCTATGTATTCGATTTCAGAAATAGCCAAGAAAACTTGCCTTTCTATTCACACTCTTCGCTACTATGAGAGTTCTGGGCTACTGCCAAACATTGCCAAGGATTCCCCGGGCAGAAGAAGCTATTCCGAGATAGATTTGAAAACACTAAATTTCGTCAAAGCGCTAAGGAGGACCGGAATGCCTGTGCGTCAAATCAGACATTACGGAGAACTTTACCTGCAAGGGAAAATCAAAGATACGCAGCGCAAAGTCCTACTTGAAACTCACCGGGATACAATTATTGACGAGATAAAAAACAAAAGCAGTACTTAAAGCTCATAGAAAATAAGATAGCTTTATCTTTTTAAAGGACTGAAATGGCCAAACGGCTGGCACTCTTTTTTCAGCCTTCCAGCTTTTAAAAGAAATAAGTCTAGCGCCTTTGTTCTGCCTCCTCATTTTGAGCCAAAAACACAAAGTACTAAGGCTGCTTAGAGCAGCTTGAACTATCTAAGACATAGCCAAAAGATAGTGCCCTTAGCACCTTTACTCAGGGTTCACTGGGAATCTTCATGATTCATTGCTCCACCTGATCCGTGGCCCTCTGAGCCTTGACCCATAGAACCTTGATCCATAGAACCTTGATCCATAGAACCTTGATCCATAGAACCTTGGCTCATAGAACTGTGGTCCATGGATTGGCCTCCAGCCATCATAAGATGATGGCCCTCATGATGCTCCCCCTGCACCATAAAACCTAAGAAGCCCAAGCCCCTAATTTTCGCTGCCTGAGCAGGATCAGCTGAAGTCACAGTCAATGTGACACCGCCTCTTTTCGTTTCAGTAGCGGTTGTCCAGCCAATCTCACTCTGAAGCTGCGCCGCATGAGTCGGTACCATACGTTTTATTGCATCGCGCGTTATACCGTTACCGGTTACGACATAGCGAGCACCTCCATCCACGTCAGCCGCTTCTATTTGCGCATAGAGAGTGATCTGATTCATATCCACCAAATGTTGCCTCAGAGCTGCAATGTTGACACTTTCCCAATCCGTATCTGGATTAGCTTCAAACTGGTCGACAACCTCTGAGATAAGGTCAAAAGCACTCTGGCCCGAGTTACTGTCACCACGGTGCCAATTGGTGTGCATTTTCTCCATCCGCTGCGTCATTTCGCCGCCCATGCCACCTTCTTGACCTTCCTCGCGATTCATCATACCGCCACCTTCACGTGTCATCGGGCCTTCTTCACTTTGACCATTACGCTGCATCATGCGCTTTTGTCCTTGATCGTGGCCCTGATGATCCTGTTTGGCCACTAGTGCTGAAGAGGCCAAAGAAAGGCCTACTACCATCAGACCGCTAATAAGAGTGCGCTGTCGCTGTTTCATAAAAATCTCCTGTCAGCATTATTGCTGTACTTATGTTTTTTGGACTCGATTGTGTAATCACTGTTCTAATCACTGATTAGAAAAGACCGTGCCGGTGGCCAAACTTCTTTAAATAGCCATTATTTACAAACTCTACTACAAAAAAGTTTCAACCATACTGCGCCAAATCAATCAACTTCACTGACAAAAATGACAGTCAGCGCCAGCCAATGACTTAGCACAAAGGTAAGTTGATAAAGATATTAAGCGAGGCAAATGGAAACCTTCCCCAGCAACTCTCACCTAAGGCAACATAGGTAAAAGACCCAAAATACTAAATCAGCTTCACTATCTTGGCACTAGAACTCGGCGACGCTTGCCTTCACCTCCGGCTTCAGTAACTCTTGGCGCTGACTAATTTTGGCAGCCAGAGCGCCGTCCTCATGATTCAACAAAGGGGTCGGAGGCATTTAAATTTTAAATGCCTCCGACCCCTTTGTTAGTTCTGCCATGTGTCCAGGTGATGGCGGCGGTGCAAATATTTATGCGCCTCCGGTAGCTGATCCGACAACAGACTTTCTCGATGTGACGTCTGCAAACAATTACAGTTGGCAGCCAGTTATCTCTGACGAAGAGGCCGGTGCCCTAATCGCTGAACCAACAAAAATACTGAACTTCTCAACTAAATGAATAATGCCAGCGTAGATACTTTTACATAAATCCTGCTGGTTGAAATATTCACTTTGCTCAACAACGATCACAATAACTCCAACCCTTGGCCCAGAGTGAAGATCAAGCAGGGGGTCGGTCACTGCGCCCTTACTTTGGTATCAGAGCTATACAAAGAGCTACGGCAATGAAAAATCAAACCAAGAGAGACAACTCCTTCTTTTTTGCTTACACCGCCATATTGTTGGTAATTGTATTCACCGGATTCGCCCCCTCACTTTTTCTTCGCACCGCTTTTGATACACCCCCTATCCCGCCGTACCTTTATCTGCACGGCTTGATACTAACCGCTTGGTTTTTGTTACTCATATTTCAGGCTTGGCTTATCCGCAAAAATCACACTAAGCTGCACAAGAAATTAGGCTACTTTATAGCCGCTTACGGCGTTTTTGTTATAGTAGGAGGGCTAATGGCGACTTCCAATACGGTCGCACGTGGTTTTGGGGGGGCGGTGTTTTTGGACACCGATATGGCAGACATCGACCCTAGTATGGGCGCGGGAATTTCCTATCTTGAATTCATCAGCGGGGTTGTCTGGGCTAACTTGGCAGCAATGATAACTTTTGCAGTAATGCTCGGTTCAGCCATCTTTTTTCGCCGTAAATCTGACATTCACAAACGGCTGATCCTGATAGCAACGGTGGCTATCGTCGGACCGGCGCTCGCGCGCATTGCGCGATTAGAACTCTTAGGCGGGGAGCAAGGCCTGTTTCTCCCCACAACCATCTTCCTTCTACTTGCCGCCATAATCATTCATGATTTTCTCACGCTAGGAAAAGCACATCGGGCAAGTTTAGCGGGTGCCGGTTTTCTCATCATTGTGTTTCTCACAAGTCTAGCGGTTGCGCGCACTGAGTTCGGGCTCGAGTTTGTTCGCGGCCTCGCATAAGCTCCTGATAAAAGATAAACCGCAGAGACCCTAACAGCTTAAAGCCCGAGTTGCTGCCAATAAAGAGGCCCAATAGAGGGGTCGGAGGCAGTTAAAATTTAAATGCCTCCGACCCCTCTATTGGGCCTCTTTATTGCTTTCGGTCCTTGTCTATTTTGCCAAATCTAGATGGGATCGCCTGCCGGTAGAAGCAAAGCCGGCCTAGGAATGGAGTCGTCAGGTCGCTGCTGCCAGCGGCGGATATCCGCCGCTACAGATGACTGATGTGCGCTGGCGTTTCTTTGACTTTCAAGGCGAGCAGCCAATTTTTCGAGGCGGTCGGCAAGTACCGCTTTGACCTCACCAGATGCACTTTCGCTGGCCGCTTGGACCATCATTTCATCGGCGGTCACGCGCTGCACCAAATGCAATATTTGTTGCTGATAATCATTACCGGCAGCGTCTGCCGTCCATGTCACCTCCAACAAGCGGTCTACCACTTCTTCAAGATCGGGATAGTCACCCATGCTACCGTAGGCCACCAGTCTTGCCATTCGTGCTGGCTGCAGTATCTGTTGTACTGACAAACTTATCGAGCCTTCGGCGGCACCAAGAGGGTCAAAAAGTAGGCCTGTGCGCCCCGGAAACTCTTCTCCTTGATTGTGGCGAAAAGCTGGTGGCGGCAACAGCTCCAAAATATTTATTGGCACAGTCAAGAAGTCAGGGCTTAAAGTTGAAAGAACTGTCTCCAATGCGTCTCTCTGTTCTTTGCCGTCAATAATAGTGAATGCAATTTGTCCATCACCTCTTACCGTGTACTTGTAATCGGCACCGCCAATGCTCTGGGCTGCCGAATTAAGCTGAAAACGGTGATGCATGTACAGAGGCAATAAAACATATTCAAGGCTTGAGAGTGGTTCGCCATTGCGAATCAGCTCTGGACCAAAACTCTCCAAGCCTATACGGCGCACTTTGATCTCATGTTTTAGATGATCAACAAGATTTTCACCGTTATCCCAAACACTAGCGAATTGATGGCCCGCGCCAATAAAATTATTGTTGTCGTGAGCCATGAATGTTAATCCGCTATCCAAGCTTTGTTGAACTATTTTTGCCAGCTCTTCTTCCTCAACCGTGCCAGGTAAAAACTGCTCGTAAGAATATCTGATGGCCAACTTGTCATACTCACCGATTCTTTGAATGTAAGCGTTGGATAAATCAATCTTGCCAGCTGCAGTGATTTCGACCAGAGGTGCTGGGTAGTCCATCACACTTTCTCGGCCATAAGAACTACTCAGATAATTATGCGGGTAACCTAATGTATGGCCCACTTCGTGAGCGGATAGCTGCCTTACTCTATCGAGTGACATAGTCACAGAATCTGAATTATTATCAGCTACAGCTTCTAAGTAGTCAAAACCCGGAACAAGGCCCTGGCCGTGAAGGTAATCTTGCCTAAGTCGCAGGCTACCAAGATTTACATTGCCTTTAATGATTTCTCCGGTACGCGGGTCCATCACTGAACCGCCATATGAGTACCCTCGTGTTCGCCTATGAGTCCAGTGAATCATGTTGTAGCGAACGTCTTGACCATCAACTCCTGGTGGCAACTCCATCACTTGGAAAGCGTCAATAAAACCGGCAGCCTCATAGGCTTGATTCCACCAGAGAGCACCTTCTATAAGCGCAGTCTTAATCGGTTCTGGCGTACCAGAATCAACATAGTAGATGATCGGCTCTATCGCTTCGGAGCGAACTGCATTAGGGTCTTTTTTCTCAAGCCGGTGTTTGGCAACCAAACGAACCTGCAGGTCTTCACCAATAGCGGTGCTATAATCTTGAATAGTCGGTCCACTAGTGCCAATTCTTGGATCTGCCAATCGGGGCGCAAAATTATCATCCGGCAGCTTTACTATTGAATGATGCTGACGCAAAGTTATTGCGCTACCGGTGGCTGCAACGCGATTAACTAGCCGGCCAGGATTTTTACTAGTGAAGGTAAGCATAGTTTCAATTTCGACGTTTTCTGGAAACGTCTTGGTATTGTCTAGGTAAAAAGCGCTGCGACTCTTGTCCAATAAATAAGCGCCCTGGCCTTGATTGGCAATGGCGCCTGTGACGTTGCGGGCGTCGCGCAAAAAGAAATCCGACGCATCAACAAGAATACTGCTGCCACTCGCTGCAACTATGTCAAAGCCCCAATGCACTGACGGCGCAAAGGCGTCTTCCACAGCTTGTCGCTCTAAAATATTATCGCTTGAAGCTCGGTATTTATAATTAGGCTGAACCAATAGCACTCTTGGCCCCACTCGCTTGGCTGACAACACAAAGGTGCCGCGCAGTTGGCCACGGTCGATGCCAACTGGGTTAGAGCCAAGCCCAGAACCCATGGAAATTTGATAGAGGAACTCGGTATCAAGCTTATCTATCTCCCAATACATTTTGCCGCTTGAATCATCCCAATAGAGATTGAAATAACCCTCCATCTTGCTGGAGTTAGCAACAGTATCTTCTATCGAAGGCAAACTCTGTGCTTGTATGAATGTAGAACATAGGAAAATAGTGAACGCAAAAACAGACCGCAGAGTTATTCCGCTAAATGAAGTTAACGCCATTACTTGAGAAGTGGGGGATGCCATTGCAATTACCTCAGCCTGATTGCAGGCTATATTTGAAAAGATTGAACACTTTTTCTCTTTTTTACAAAGGCGTGAAGACTACCATTGTCGCTAGCTTTTTTGTACACAGAAAAAGCTCCGATCGGTACAATTTGTCGAATAACTATAGGCTGAGATTCTGTGCCCCTTTTTGGCACGGACGCACCATTTTATGCCGTCATTATTCTAGCCCTGAGCACCCACTCCTTGAGAAAAAACCGAAGAATTATACCGACTCCATTTTGCTAAAAAATGGCAATACTAATGTTTACAGTGCAACCTCGAGAGTATATTAAGAACTTTCCCACGCATTGAAAAATGGAGGTCCTGTGCGCAAAACAAAGAGCCCTATTGCAAACGGAACACTACTTCCAAAAAAGCAGAGAGATTCTGGAATTTATGAGACACACTCAAGAAATAAGCTGAAAAAAATAAAGCTATCCATAGCCGATCAGCACGCCTACCCTCTGAGGAGATTAAGAATGGGCAGCTTCACCTCTACTAACAACTGCTTTAAAACGACCAAGTCTAGGAACCGCTTTTAAACGACCAATTTCTTCTTACTAGGCCTAGCAGCCTGCCTCGTTACCCCTTTGTCTTTTGCACAAATCACCCCCTGAGGAGATTACAGTTGAGACTCTGCCCGAAATTGGTGAAAACTGGTTTATTTCAAAAACCGGCAACGGCGGCTACATCTTCGATGCCACTACCGGTGAAATGCAGGGATTATTGTCTCTGTCTCGCGATACGCCGGCGGTAACAAAATGGGGTCCACGCAGAAAGTTGTATGCAGCCGAATCCTATGTGGCTAGAGGAGTGCACGGCGAGCGTATAGACCTTGTGTCAGTGTATGATTATGATAACTTGAGTTCAGTTGCTGCAATTATTATTCCAAATCACATGGCGCGATTATCCGTTAGAAACCATCTTGGCGTGATGAACAACGGGCGACTTTTGGCACTTTTAAACCTGAACCCAGGGCACTCAGTTTCCATAGTTGATGTCCAAGACAGACTGTTTATATACGAAGTCTCTACCCCTGGCTGCGCGGTGATTATGCCGATGGCTGACATGGATATCTTGCAGATCTGCGGCGATGGCACCTTGCAACTAATCCAGCTGGATGTAAGTGGATTTGAACAGAGCCGAGTGCGCAGCGACATTTTTTTTGATGTTATTGATGACGCCGTGTTCGACCGAACAGCACGCTCTGCACAAGGGTGGTTTCTAATCACTCATGCAGGGCGTATTTTTTCTGTTGGCACCGATGACGATGAGATCCAAATCAGCGAGCCTTGGAGCGTTGTTCCCGAGGGCGAAGAAGACTGGCGCCCGGGCGGCACAGAGTTTTTTAGTGCTCACCAAGATACCGGTTTACTTTATATTGCCATGCATAAAGGCGAAATCGGTACGCACCATGAGCCAGGCACAGAAATATGGGTAGCCGACAGCAAAACCAAACGTCGACTGCACCGCATTGCAGTAGAAGCCCCTATAGACAGTTTAATGGTTACTCAAGAAGCAAATCCTAAACTCATCGTTGGCGATGATGAGGGAGGTACTCACGTATACAATGCACTTACCTTTGCTTTTGAGCGCACTATCGACACCCCTAGCGCGCGCATGTTTGAGGATTTCTAGACGTGACAGATCCGCTATTTATCCGAGTGGTTGCAATGGGCTTTGCGCTCATGTTTGCACTAGCGGCATTGCATAAGATGGATGACAGGAACACGTTTTTGTCTATTTTGAAGGCCTATAAGATCTTGCCTCGCTTTATGCTCAGAGCCTCTGCCCTGGGCATCCCGATGCTCGAATTGATGCTAGCGCTAGGCTGGCTGCAAGCAGGCCTGTTAGGCTCGAGCTATCCAATGATTGCTGTCGCGAGCGCCTGTCTCCTGGTGGTTTATGGCTTGGCTATTGCCATTAATCTCCTGCGTGGCAAAACCGACATCGACTGTGGATGCAACCTTGCATCTGCTAGAAAGTCTACTGCCAGTAATAAAGGTAATGGGTCCCAGCAATCCATCTCCATTAATTTGGTTTGGCGTAATGTTTGCCTCGCTTTATTGACATTGACTGCACTAACTCCGATTACTCCCCGGCAACTTGGCGCTATCGACTACGTAGGTTTGGCAGGTGCGCTACTAGTGCTTGTTTTACTCTATGCGTCCCTAACTCAACTAATGGCCACTAACCAAATCATTAGATCTCGGCGTGGCCAGCTAGGCAGGCTTGCCAATGATTGAAGCACTAATTATCTCCAACATCATTTTGTGGATCGCCTTAATCGCATTGGCATTAATGGTATTTGCATTGACGCGGCAGATAGGAATATTACACGAGCGGATTGCGCCGGCTGGCGCTTTCATGCCGACCTCAGGCCCCAAGGTTGGATAGCCGACTCAAGCTCTAGAACTTACAGCTCTTAACGGTGACGCAGTAACCATAGGTGGCGTCGAAAGAAGCGGCTTGGCCACCTTTATACCGTATGTGTCTCCAACTTGCCCAGTTTGCAAAGCTCTGGTGCCTACGGCCCAAATGCTAGTGCGCTGGGAAGCAAATAGAATGCGACTGATATTGGCAAGCGACGGCGATGAAATCAGTAGCCACCAAAGCTATAGCCAAGACATGAATCTAAACGATACGCCTTATCTTCTTTCTGAAGAGCTGGGCAGGACTTTCGAAGTAAGCAAGCTGCCTTTTGCAGTGCTAATTGCCGCCGACGGCACGTTGCGAGGCAAGGGTTTAGTCAATACTCGAGAACACATGGAAAGCCTCATTGAATCAATGGATTCCCGCATTACTTCAGTGCAGGAATACATAGGTAACTTAGAAAGTGCAGCAGCTAACGTAGACGAAACACCTAAGGCCATGGAAACCACATCATGAATATCGATAAAATTCTGGATCGCAGTTATTACTTGGATTGACGAAAATGCGAAACGCACTAGTTTAGCCTTTGCGTGAAAACTATCGCGGCGCCACTTTCTCTCCCGCCTTGGAATGATGCTAGCAGGTGCAGCAGCGTTTCCATTGCTGCCGGCAGCACGTTCGTTTGCTCAAAGCTCTGTCCAAGAAGTTGGCGACCCGCAAAGCTGCGAATACTGGCGCTACTGCGCCATGAGCGGCACTTTATGTAGCTGCTGCGGAGGTACATATACCTCTTGCCCTCCTGGCAGCGAGCCATCTCCAATCACGTGGGCAGGCACTTGCAGAAACCCTGTGGATGGCCGGGATTACCTTATGTCCTATAATGATTGCTGCGGTAAGGCCGTATGCGCCCGGTGTAGCTGTCACAATACTGAAGGCGATAAACCGGTTTACTTTAACAGCAACAGAAACACCGTCTTGTGGTGTTTCGGGACTGTTAACACTAGCTATCATTGCACTGTCTCCCTAGTGCTTGGGACAACAGACGAATCGAACTAGTGAATCGAGTAAACTACATACTGACCGGCCTCGCGGCTGCATTTCTAGCTTTCGCACCGGTATCGCTGCAAGCTGCCAGTGCACGCATTAACTATCTTCTTTATTGCACAGGCTGTCATGGAGTCACCGGTGAAGGCAGCCCTCCTAACGTGCCCACGTTAGTCGGCGAGCTCGGCGAAATGATAAAGGTACCAGAAATGCGCAATTATCTTGTGCAAATTCCAGGTGCTGCTTCTGCCACTATAGATGACATGGAACTTACCGCCGTAATCAATTGGATTTTGCATAAATTCAATGCCGACACTCTGCCTAATGACTTCGAAGACATGACTACGAGTGAGGTAAGTAAAGCCCGGAAAAATGTTCTCGCTGATCCTTTAAAGTATTGAATAACTCATTGGAAAAACTACCCCGAGTAAGTTCCAGCCACCGAGTCGGCCGTCTTCAAAGCGGTGCTTGATTGAAATTCAATATTCTCGCCTAGGTAGACTCCAAAATAATTATGTAAATTTTTTCCAGTCATTGAATGCGTGCTTGATTATGCCCTCGATTAATCGATTTCCCTGTTTCGCCAAGTTAACTTACTGACAATACGAGAATTGTTGAAATAAATGAAAACCAAAGCTACACGGGCACTGAGAATTTCGATGGCTTTATCCTATCCCCTACATGTCCACCACCCAGCTAGGTATCGCCTGCCGAAAAGTGCTGCTATAGCCTTATTTTGAGAATTACATTAAGCCTCCTCTACTCTAGCCCTCTGTGTTTAAGTTTTCTCTGCTAAGTTTTGCCATGCAAACTTCTCGGCAAAACTTGTTATGGAAACTGCGCGTGCTAAAAAGATCAAGAGCGCGCTAAACCAGTTCCGCTCGTCCAGCGGAAAAATCAGCAACCTGTCTTTTCTGGCAGTGTTTAAGCTCATAGCACCCTTTAACTACCCGCCTCGAACAACCTTTGTATTCCCTTTTAGTTGGACCTGCGTTTAGATCTGCATATAGGCATTAGACAGCTCTGGGTTAATTTCTTTCATAACTGACTAAAATGGTGGCCGAGCGCCGATCGGCGCAACAAGGTATGTGCGGCATAGGTAAATACACAGCCGCTTTCAGCTGCCTTAGTCAAGGTTAGCCTTGCACCTTTTATGCTCTTCAACATGCGGTGGCAGTTTTGCCCTTAACAAGGATTCCTGACTGAAATTAAACTGTCCACTCGAGCCAAAGCACGGCAGCTTTCCAGAGAAAGTTGCTGATATCGTGAGTCAATTAAAAAGGTAAAAGACTAACTTTTACTGGAATCAGCAAACTTCTATAGCGCCCGAAAAAGAAAAGAGGCGTGTTTATTTGAGAGATAAACACGCCCCTTAATTTTCTTTAGTTAATTCAGCTAGAGCTGATAACTGTTAAGGCCGGTACGTACTTACCGGAGGTAATTGCGAGCCAGACAAATCATCAGGAATGCTTTTCTCAATCCTGACAGTGTGAGTCAGGGTACCAATGCC
>Ga0208413_1001858_pt1 | contig 12819 bp, 8 predicted proteins | sample AntAceMetag02UKD_FD_184761 | JGI IMG/M metagenome (GOLD analysis project Ga0208413, IMG submission 184761) | Saline lake microbial communities from Ace Lake, Antarctica - Antarctic Ace Lake Metagenome 02UKD (SPAdes) (version 2) | ecosystem: Environmental > Aquatic > Non-marine Saline and Alkaline... | reverse complement strand
TTCATCGCCCCGGATTAGTTCGGTACACTCAGAAGGGTCTGAGTTTTTATCATAGTGATGCTGCCCTCAAGGTCTACCTGGTTTTATCGGACCAATGTCGGCCTGTTGGTGAGCGGTGAGTGGGAGAATTTTTGATGCGCATCGTAGTTGTGGGGGGGACCGGGTTCGTTGGGGGAGAGCTAATCCCCTTGCTCATAGCCGCTGGCCACACCGTCTTGCTCGTTACGAGACAGCCTAATTCTCTGCGGGCTCAAGAATTTGGTTGCTTGGTGGCGCCCCTTGAAGGGTGGGAAAAGCACGCTGCTGGCTACGACACGGTCCTGTATTTGTCCGTCGTGAACAGCGACACTAAGGCTACCTCTCAAGTTTTTTCGGAGTCCAATGTGCTGCTGCCACAGTCAGTGGCACAAACTGCTAAATCGATGGGGATTGACAGATTCCTGTTTTTTTCCAGCGTTCACGCCCTTGACCCCCACGCGGCGAGCTCTTACATAAAAAGTAAAAAGCTGGGAGAAGTGTCGGCGGCCCGGTCCTTTGGAAGTGGGTTTCAAACTGTTTTCCTAGGCGCAGTCCATGGCAAGTGCCATTCGGGGAAATGGAAAGTGCTGAACCGAATGCCACGGCTAATGAGAAAAATAGTATTTGGCATTTTCTCTGCCTTTTCCCCCACAACGAGTATCGACTCCTTTTTTAGGCTTGTCACCGGCCCGGGAGAGGGAAATCGCCAGCTCATAACGGACGGTTCGGAGAAAAAATTTGCCTATCGAGTGTGGAGGGGGGCACTTGACGGAGTATTTATCGTGGGCGCAGCTCTCCTATCACCTGCGATGTTCTTGCTGTGGCTTGGTGTGGTTGTTACCAACGGCCGACCTGGCCTATTTGTTCAAGAACGGGTGGGTAAAAACGGGCGAGTATTCGATTGTTTCAAGCTACGGACAATGTCACATGGAACTCTTTCCCGTGGCACCCACCTCATCGAGGACTCTGCTGTCACTCCCTTTGGGAGATTTCTTCGGAAAACCAAAATTGACGAGATTCCGCAGGCACTCAACGTTTTGAGGCGAGAAATGCATCTCATCGGGCCCAGGCCATCACTGGAGAATCAGACAGAAGTTATCGCGAGCAGGCGCTTGGCAGGGACAGTTGGTATCACGCCAGGTCTAACAGGGTGGGCCCAAGTCAATGGGGTGGACATGAGTGAGCCTGATGAAATCGCACGATGGGATGCCGAATATGTTGGCCTGCAGTCCATTCGATGGGACCTGAAAATTCTGGCTAGGACACTCATCCGACGGCCCGTTGCCTAGGCAAACGAAGGGGCGGCACCAGGTCACAATCCCTTGTGATTCGTCTCCTGGATCATCGAAAAAACCTATCAAGAGTCGATAAGAATTAAGTTGACCGGGGAGAAGCGAATCATGCAGAGGACGTGGAGTGCCAGTGGCCAGGACTAAACTGAGGATCCTGAACGTTAGAGGGGTGTCTTTGAGGTTTATCACGTGGTTGCGCCAAAAAGTGGGGGGGCAGGCTCTTCTTGATGGTGGAACCTGGGTGTTGGCGGTTTTTCTCTCCGGAGTCCTTCGCTATGAGTTTGTCGTAACGTCTATCACCCCGGACGCATTCCTCACCCTCGGCCTCACCCTCGCCCTGCTCGGTTTTGTGTTGGGCAAAATCATCGGACTGTATCGGTCGCGATACCTGCCAGCCACCTTTGAAGAGCTTCTGGCGTTGTTGGTTTCTACAGGGATTCTGACCGGCTTTGCATCAGTCTTCGTTTATCTTTTCGGACCAGCTTGGGGAATCCCGCGAAGTATTGTTCTCATAGCGGGACCCCTGTTTTTGCTGGCAAGCGGTGGTTCCCGGGCGTGGAGAAGGTTTACTCGGCAGCGGAGCCGGTTACCCCTTAGCGGAAAGAGGTCCCTGATCTACGGGGCTGGGCAGCTCTCTGAAGTGCTCGTGCCTCAGCTACTGAATGATCCGCAATCCCCCTTTCTCCCCGTCGGATTGATTGATGACGACCCCAGTAGGGCGCACCGCTGGATTGCTGGAGTAAAGATGAAAGGTACTTTCGCAGATTTTGCTTCTGTCGTCGCTCAAACCGGCGCTCAAGCCGTTATCGTTTCTATTCCACAAGCGACCTCGGAGACTCTCACGAGGATAAACGCCGTAGCCATGGCATTGGGGGTGGAGGTGGTTATCCTTCCAAGCTTCAGCGAGATCGTGAGCCGCAATCGAGACCCGATCCCTCTGAGGAAACTCGGTATCGAAGATTTGATAGGCCGACGGGCTGTGGTGATTGATTCGCCAGAGGTTAGCTCGTTGATATCGGGAAAAACAGTCCTAGTCACGGGGGCGGGTGGCTCCATAGGAAGTGAGTTGTGCCGACAGGTCAGTCGTTATCAACCGGGGCGCCTCATCTTTCTCGACCGGGACGAAACAGGGTTACAGCATGCACAATTGCTCACTCAAGGAAATGGTCTCCTCGACTCAGCCGATATCGTGCTCTCAGATATTCGAGACACCGACGAGGTAGCTCGAATCTTTGAGCGCTTTCGGCCAGAAACGGTTTTTCACGCTGCGGCACTCAAGCACCTTCCCATGTTGGAAAAGTTTCCCGGCGAAGCCTGGAAGACAAACGTTGAGGGCACGCTCAATCTGTTGGAGGCATCCCGCAGGGTCAAGGTGGAAACATTCGTCAACATTTCTACCGACAAAGCCGCCGATCCTTCCAGTGTCCTGGGGCGCTCGAAAAGGTTAGCCGAAGAGCTCACCGCATGGGCTGGCCGTGATGGGTCTGGAAAGTACTTATCTGTTCGGTTTGGGAACGTCCTGGGGTCCCGTGGCTCATTGGTCCCAACTTTGTCCTATCTCATCGACAAAGGCGAAGTGTTAACCATCACTGACCCAGAGGCCACTCGCTACTTTATGACTATCTCCGAGGCGTGCCAGTTAGTTCTTCAGGCTGGGACCGAAGATTCGGACAGTTCAATTTTTGTTCTAGACATGGGCACTCCCGTTCGGGTGATGGATATCGCAAACCGCATGATTGAGATGTCTGGAAAAAAAATTGATATCCGTGTGACTGGGCTCAGGCCCGGGGAGAAGCTACACGAGGTGCTTTTTTCGGGCCATGAAAGCTTGGAACCGAGCAGCCACAGTCTTATCGGCCGGTTGCGGTCGGCCCATCGCAGCCCCAAGGAGCTGGGGAAACTGTATCCCTTGTTTATGAATGGCTCGATGACTTTCTAATTTCCGCGTCATTCTGGGATGACGGGTTTTGTCCCATCGACCGAGCCGGCCTATTCGCCAAACGACATGAGTTCAACATATTTCTTTACGAGGGAATCTTGTTTTCGAAGCTGCTGGAATGTCCCGGAGGCAACGAGTTTCCCCTGGTCGAGGACATGAACCACATCCGCTTTCTGCACAGTTGAGAGACGGTGGGCAACAACAACAAGGGTGGTTTCCCCTTTCAGGAGCTCTAGACCTTGCGAGATTGCTGCTTCAGTTTCAGCATCCAGTGCGCTGGTTGCCTCGTCCAGTACGAGAAGGCGAGGCTTTGTGTAGAGGGCTCTGGCTAAACCGATTCTTTGGATTTGACCGCCACTCAGCGAGTCGGCGTGTTTTCCCAGGGTGCTCTGGGTTTTTTCTGGCAGGGAGTTGACAAAGTCGGTCAGACTCGCCCCTTCGATTGCTGCCCATAAAGCATCTCGGTCGATATCTTCGGGAGAGACACCAAGGGCAATGTTTTGCTCGATGGTCCCGGTGACGAGCCCTGGTTTCTGCGGCACGTAACCGATTGAACCAGGGTTATTTGTTCGAAAGCTCTTGGGGTCAATACCATCGCATTTGATAATTCCTGAGTCGGGATCGAGAAGGCCCAAAATCAGATCAACGAAAGTACTTTTGCCCGCCCCCGACGGACCGATAACTGCCACCGTACTGCCGCTCTCAATGGTCAGAGAGATTCCGTCGAGGACCCGCGTGGGTGCATCCAGGTCTGTGTATTCGAAACGCACCTCTTGACACGTGACTTCAATTCCCTTGTTGTCCGAAACCACTGGCATCTCGTTGCTCGAAGCAATTGTGTGTGAGGGGGTTCCTTTGCGGTGGGGGTGGCGATTCTGAAGAGTCTCCCACAAGAACTCCTGCGCGCTTTCCGCCTTTAGCTTCTCGTATCGCATGACTTGGAATGCGCGTTGCAGGGGCAGCAGGGCTGACATCATCCGAAGGCTTGCGATGAGGAATACACCGATCACGGGCAGGCTAGAAACACCGTCACCTAGCAAATACTGAAAGGCCACAAAGGCAATCGCACCGATAATGAGGCCCAGTTCAACGATGAGACGGGGAACCCCACCCAAGTAAACATTTGTTGCTTCAGCTCGCGCAACTTCCCCTCGAGCTTCGTCGAGGGTCGACAAGTAGACGCTAATTTTGGAAAGAACGGTGATTTCTTTGAATGCGGTGATTAAGTTGGCAATTGAATCGTGCACCATGATTGACCCGTTCGCAAGGGCTGCACCGCTTGAAGAGAGGACATTCTGAGAAAAAACCTGAAAAAGCGCGAGAATGATGCCGAAATACAGAGTGACCGCTATGGCTAATTGCCAATCAGCGTAGAAAAGAAATCCGAATATCAAAAGTGCCAAAGTAGCTTCTGCCGCAAAACTTAGCGCACTTCCGAGAATCAGCGAAAAGGCAGAGTTCGTTGAACGAAGTATCGCCCATTCAATTTCAGGTCTGGACTGTCTTCGCAGGTGTGGGACATTCTCGTCAAAGATTGACTCCGCTACGTTCTTTGAGAAACGCGTCTCAATGTTTGCCAGATAGAGTGCCGTGTTCCTAAAAAGGGCGACCCCAATAGCAGTTTTGAGGATAAACACAGCGCCCGCGAACCCGAGCAGCGGCACAATCCACTCTTGTGGGTCAAGATCAAGGGTTCCAACAATCGGTAACGTTGAGCCGGAGCCGGAGCCGAGTGCCAGGGCCCCCACGGCCCCGATGAGGGCTATCCCCAACAGGTCAAGGAAATTGGCAAGGACCCGGGCAAGAGCGAGAAATGTCAGACCAGTTTTTTGTCGGGCGGAAAGTAGTCGCCAACTTTTTCTCACGGTCTGAATCACGGGATTGCTATCCTGACAAAATATTAGCGGAAAGTCACTACGATTAGCTTAGCCTTGTTGGCTGTTGCCATTAGAAGTGAGGTTCGTTACTGAATTTCCATGAGGTGTTGGCCGCCGGAGACGCTGTCCCCTGCCAACACACGGATGCTCACAATTGAACCATCGCGGTGTGCCACGATTGGTTGCTCCATCTTCATCGCCTCAAGTACGCACAGAGTGTCGCCGGTAACAACCGTGGAACCTTCCTCGACCATAAGTCGAATCACCGTTGCCTGCATGGGAGATAAGACGATTCCAGTCGCAGAGCCTTGGGAATTGAGGCTTCCTTTTACTCTGTGTGGGGCTTTACCCACGTTCGCATTCTGACCCGCAGCAAAGATTCCTGAGGGAACGCCCACCTTCAAGCGTCGTCCCTCAACTTCCACCACGACCGTTCGGTATAGGTCTTGTTGGTCAAAACCTTCCTCTACTGCGCCATCCCACGGTTCAATATCGTTGGCGAACTCCGTTTCGATCCAGTTGGTGTGAACTGCGAAATCAGATGCCTTTTCTCCAGCGAATGCTGGGTCTTTGACCACTGCCCGATGAAAGGGAATAACGGTGGGCAGCCCTGTGATCTCAAACTCCGAGAGAGCACGGGATGCTTTTTCAAGCGCGTCTTGCCGTGTTGCGCCTGTCACGATCACTTTGGCCAAAAGAGAGTCGAACGCTCCGGTGATGATGTCGCCTGTTGTAATCCCAGAGTCCACGCGGACACCTGGGCCGCCGGGGAAGCGCACAGAATGGATGGGACCGGGGGTGGGAAGAAAATTTCTCCCGGGGTCTTCGCCGTTTATTCGAAACTCGATGGAGTGCCCATGGGGAATTGGATCTGGGTAGTCGATTGTTCCGCCCTCAGCAATTCGGAACTGTTCTCGCACGAGGTCGATTCCTGTGACTTCCTCGGACACAGGGTGTTCGACCTGAAGGCGTGTGTTGACTTCAAGGAAAGAGATTGTTCCATCTTTACCGATAAGGAACTCACATGTTCCCGCACCGACGTACCGTGCCTCCTTGAGAATTGCCTTGGAAGACTCGTATAACAAGGTTTCTTGTTCTGTGGTGAGGAACGGCGCAGGGGCTTCTTCGACTAGTTTCTGGTGCCGGCGCTGAAGAGAACAGTCTCGTGTGGAAATGACAACCACGTTACCTTCCGCATCGGCAAGACACTGGGTCTCCACGTGGCGGGGTTTTTCGAGGTACTTTTCGACAAAGCATTCCCCGCGGCCAAAGGCCGCGAGGGCTTCTCTGGTGGCAGATTCGAACTGTTCGGGGATTTCTTCTATCGTGTGAGCAACTTTGAGTCCTCTGCCCCCACCACCGTGGGCCGCTTTAATGGCGATCGGAACTCCATGCTCTTTCGCGAAGGCCAGAATTTCCTCAGCGTTCTTAACTGGATCCGCGGTTCCAGGCGCCAGTGGGGCGTCGACCTTCTGAGCGATGTGTCGGGCCGAGACTTTATCTCCCAGAAGACGGATTGCTGCCGGTGGCGGACCAATCCAGATCAAGCCCGCATCGATAACCAGTTGGGCGAAGTCTGCGTTTTCGGACAGGAATCCGTAGCCCGGGTGAATGGCATTAGCGCCTGAGCGTTTGGCGATGGAGAGAATCTTCTCGGGAACAAGGTAGGTGTCAGCTGAAGTGTTTCCATTGAGGGCGTAGGCCTCGTGAGCTAGCCGGGCAAAACGAGCGTTTCGATCTTGGTCTGCGTATATCGCCACTGTGTTGATTCCAGCGTCCTGCGCTGCGCGAATGATCCGGACCGCTATTTCTCCACGGTTTGCGATGAGAACTTTTCTTATGGCGACCACAAGGAGAGTTTATTCCTTTTCTCGCGTGACCTGGGTCGAGGGAAGAAAATCCACTGCTCTAGAGAGGAATATTCCCGTGTTTCCCTGAAGGAAACGCTGGAGTCTTTGATCGAAGTGCGCGGAAGCCTTTCACAATCGCACTTCGTGTTGCGGAAGGTTCGATGACACCGTCCAGCTCGCCTCGCTCCGCTGCAAGAAACGGGCTGGCCACTTGGTAGGTGTATTCGCTTGCTAGGCGTGCACGCACCGCACCCACATCCTCGCCCGCTGCTTCCGCTGTCTTGATTTCGTCGCGGTAGAGGATGTTGACCGCCCCCTGCCCTCCCATGACGGCGATTTCTGCGGTGGGCCAGGCGAAGTTGAGGTCGGCTCCTAGCTGTTTCGAACCCATGACGATGTAAGCACCGCCATAGGCTTTGCGGGTAATCACCGTGATGAGCGGGACACTCGCCTCTGCGTAGGCGTAGAGGAGCTTTGCTCCTCTACGGATCACACCCGTCCATTCTTGGTCTGTTCCCGGTAGGTATCCGGGGACATCAACGATTGTCAAAATAGGGATGCCAAACGCATCACAGAATCGGACAAATCGGGCCGCTTTTTCACCGGCGTCGATGTTCAGGGTGCCAGCCATGTGGTTGGGCTGGTTTGCCACAATCCCCACTGACTTTCCCTCCACCCGAGCAAATCCGATGACAATATTGGGGGCGAAGAGCGGTTGAACCTCGAGAAATGAACCTCGGTCAATCAGTCCTTCGATGACGGAGGTCACGTCATAGGGGACAGAGGGACTATCAGGGATGATGTCGTTGAGTTTTCGATCCCGGTCTGTTACCTCCAGTTCCGCATCGGAGGCATAGGTTGGGGAGCCTGATTCCCAGTTATCTGGCAAATAGGACAGAAGCACCCTGGCGTAATCAAAAGCATCACTCTCGTCACTTGCTAGGTAATGCGACACTCCCGAAGTTTTGTTGTGGGTCAGTGCCCCCCCTAGTTCTTCCATTCCGACGTCTTCACCAGTGACGGCTTTGATGACGTCTGGCCCAGTGACAAACATCTGGCTGCTTTTATCCACCATGATGACAAAGTCGGTGAGTGCTGGTGAATACACAGCCCCGCCTGCGGCTGGGCCGCACACGATGGAAATCTGGGGGATGACGCCCGATGCCCGGGTGTTGCGCTTGAAAATCTCCCCGTATTTCCCCAACGCAATGACACCTTCTTGGATTCTGGCGCCGCCCGAATCCAAGATTCCAATGAGGGGAACCCGTGTCGAAAGTGCGAAATCCATGACCTTGATAATTTTGTCGCCAGCAACCTCGCCAAGGGATCCACCAAAGACACTGAAATCCTGGGAATACACGGCGACTTGTCTGCCATGAATGGTTCCCAGCCCCGTGACGACCGAATCCCCGTAGGGGCGTTTGGCATCCACGCCAAACGCTTGGGAGCGATGACGAACATATTCATCGAGTTCAACGAACGATCCTGCATCGAGAAGCTCTTCCACGCGCTCGCGCGCCGTCTTTTTGCCTTTAGCGTGTTGTTTGTCTTGCGCGAGCTCTTCGCTAGCGGTAACCGCCTCGTGGTAACGGGCTTTGAGATCTGCAATGCGTTCGGCAGTGCTCGACACGGGTGGAAGCGCTTGTTGACCTGTCACGCGCCAATACTACTTCTCTTGACCTCATTTCCCAGCATGTGCATTCAATTGTGAAGGGGCTCGGTGCGGGTCGGGGCACGGTTTGAAATAGAGAAGCGGTGTGCTCAACACAAATTTTTGATGAAGACAAACGGGGCCGAGCAGTGGTCGCCTAGCCGATGTGGGGCGACTCGGAAGCGACCGATTGTGCAGCCTCGGCTGGGAAGTGTTCGCCAGGTAATTGGAGTGTCTTGAAAAGCTTGAAGGCGAGCGTATTGTGAACTTTCATGGGATATTGTCGGGTGTATTCGTTGATAAACAATTGGGCGGCGGTATCGGTATGCGTGATGACAAACTTGTTTCAAACTCCGATAGACACGTTGTTCGCGATTTTGGCCTTGAGTGGGAGAAGTTCGATCAGAAGGAGCTCGAGGACAAGGAACTAGAAAACGCCTTTGACCAGTATTTCCATCTCTTCCCTTTCGACACTCTCGGCAATGACGCAGTGGGTTTTGACATGGGCTGTGGGAGCGGGCGTTGGGCAAAATTCGTAGCGCCGCGGGTGGGGAAACTGAATTTGGTCGATGCAAGCCCGGTCGCTCTTCAGCAGGCGAAAAGTAACTTGGCTACCTTGCCCAACGTCAGCTTCGAATGCGCTTCGGTGGAGGATGCAAGTCTTGAGCCCCACTCTCAAGATTTTGGTTACTGTCTTGGGGTCCTGCATCATCTTCCCGATACAGCCGAAGGCTTGCGGTCGTGTTCGAAGTTTTTGAAGCCGGGAGCTCCGTTCTTGCTTTATTTGTACTACAACTTTGAGAATAAGCCACGATGGTTTAGGGCATTGTGGAAAGTGTCTGACGTGATGAGGAGGACTTTGAGCAAGTTGCCGTTCCGGCTCAAGGCCTTTGTTGCAGAAGTGATTGCCGTCACTGTTTACTGGCCACTCTCGCGGCTGGCGAAGGCTCTTGAAAAGTTTGGACGCGATGTCACGAACTTGCCACTGGCCGATTACCGGGACAAGTCTTTTTACTTTCTCAGGACTGACGCTCTCGATCGTTTTGGAACACGATTGGAGAGAAGATTTTCCCGCGCAGAGATAGAAGCAATGTTGGTCGACTCAGGCTTCATGGATATCAGATTCAGCGACAGAACTCCTCACTGGGTCGCACTTGCCAGAAAAGCTTGAACCTCGCCTTGCTACCCCTTCAAAAGCTCTCGCGGCTTCTTGTAGGCCCATCTCTGTCTAGTAGTGGGGAGTCGATGCTGGAACAACCGCTTTGATGCCTTCTCGCGATTAGAGTTCACACATTGTTTCCGAGGCAATCCGGCAAAATCGGCGGGCACCCTGGAGCGAGGGAGCAAAAGCACCGTGCCGAGTCTACTGTGGGGGTGGGTTTTGGAAGTTTTCAGGAGGAACAAAGCGTACATTGGACCTTCGAGCAAGCTCCAGGCTCAGCAGTCGACCCTTATGGTGCAGGGAATGTGGCAGCGCTAACTGGGCAAGTTTCATGATGGTGGGCGCTTTTTCCAGGTTCCATGTGGCCCAGTTTTTCCAGTTAAAACGCAAGGGATGCTCCTGGGCGATCCAGTAGCTAACAAATCTTTCTGCACCTGTTTTTTGTGGCGCCCAAAGATTCATGATGTCTTCGTCAATATCGGAGGGTGTCAAGACTTGTCGAATATCGGCCACCTGATCCCACTGGGTTGCTTGGGTCACCCACACGGGTTTCCCCATCACGCTGGCCTCTAATCCGATAGTCGAACGCTCGACAATGACGTAGTGCGCTCTGGACACAAGATCATAGGAATTTATCGGGTCGTTATGCCAATGAATCGTCACCGTCGGGTGTGCTTTCCTTAGAGAAAGCGCCTGCTCCATTTCCCTCTGGAAATAGAGCCGACTCTTTGAACCCAGGTTGGGGTGAAGCCGGAGAACCAGGTTTACTCCCTCTTTTTCCAGGATTGACATCATTCGATCGAATGCTTCGAACTGATGGCTCCACTGATCAATCGACCACATGGGCCCAAAGGCCAAGAATTCATCAAACGACGAAGCGAAGAACACCGCCAGGGGTTCTTCGCTGACTGATGCCCCTTGTTTCAACTCCCACAATTCCGAGAAAGAATTCGTGCCGCTGGCACCACTCATTCGTTCCTTCAACCAAGAAGCCGCTTGACGTGAAACCTCGGCTGTGTCAGGGAGTGGGAACCCGCCGTGGACTTCTGCTTGAGAGGCCACCCTGTCGTGAGGCTGTGTTTTACCTAAATAGTAAGAATCGGGTTTTGCGCGACCATTTTCATAAAACATCACCTCAATGCCCCGGTGCTCGGCAACAAGCCGTGCTGCTTTTTGACGCGATGTTCGCCCGTTAGGTATCAGGACCCGATCGGGTTGTGTGCGGGACCAGAGTGAACTAAGTGCCGTGTATGTCTGAAGCATCCCCTGCCTCAAGGACTTTTCGAGCCTTCTGCTCTCGGAAGTGTTTGGGATGTGATCGAGTCGGAAATAGGTCAGTAATTCCGAACGAAGCGCCAGTTCAAGGTCTTCCCGGTGTTCGGGGAGGGGTTCTCTCAAGTCTCCAGGTCGGGGGAGCGTTTCGACGGCTATCCCGTTCTGTGCAAGAACCTGCGGCATCGTCGGGGACAGGACTCGATGCCCCAGAAGTCTCACCAACCACCCTGGAGGAAAACCCTGGTGAATTGTTGTCGTTTGAGCGAGGTCTAGGACGGTGACCTGGTCACCTGCATCTGTGCAATCCAGAGCGAGAGAAGCCACCACAGAGTGGGACTTAGCGGTTGCTCCGGTGTAATGGATGATGCTCACTGCAGTCATTTCTGCGCCCTCGAAGCCAGCCACCACACCAGAGGAGTCCCCATGGGGCCTATGGCGCTCAGAAGGCGCAAAAACCACCCTGCCGCAGCACCCTTACCGGTATGAAGGCGCCCGCTCCTGAGCGCCTTATGGGCAAGGCGCTGGAGCGGTTTGGCAAGTGAGGTCCCCAGTAGAGAAGAATTCAAAGAGGTCTCTGCGTCAAACCAGGCTTGCCAGCTGCCATTGATCGATTGCCATTGCTGGGTATGTCTGCGGGGGAGGTGCCATGGCTTGATAGGGCCGGAGTAATGAATGATGCTCGCCCGTTCCCTTTCCTCCTGGTGCCTGTGCCAACTGGAAAGAAAATTGAAGCGGACATCAACGACGCTGTTATCACTGGCATACAAGGTATTAAAAAGGTGTTGTTCGGAACTGAAGCGTTTCTCCGGCAGGCTTTCCAGCTTTTCAATCCAGGGTTTTCTCTCTGCTGCTGTCCACCCCAGTACCCCTGCGTTAAAGCCGTCGAATCGGGTGTGGGGGCTTTCAAGCTTGTCTGCCACGACCAGAGGGATGTCTGTGCCCGCTGCGAGCAGCGGGGCAAAGACATCATCCCAGCCATCCCGGGCGATGGTGTCGAGATCAATCCAGAGATGTGGTGCAGTGACTGCGTCAGAAATGACGAACTTGGAAAAGGTGGTGATGGTGAGGTGGCGTCTTTCCGTGAACAAAGCATTGGGTGTCAGCTCTCTAATTTCATAGTCAATACCCGTTGTTGCGAGGTAGCTCTTCATGAGCTCGAGGTGGGAATCTGATAATCGCCCCTGGAAGTATCCAATGATCAGTGTGAACGGGGTTTTCGCTGTTGAGCGGAGAGAGTGGGTAAGAACGAAGAAGGCGTACACCATGTGATCATCGAGTGCGATGGCGACGATGTGTCGAGAATGTGGGTGTTCGCTGGAGTTCACGGAGTTCTACTTTGCGCGGTAAGGGTGGATCGGGTGAGTGCCCCGAGGTACCCATTGTTCCATCAGCCGCAACAAGCCCACGGCTAGCGGCGCCACAGGCCCGACCGCCGCCAATGCTTTCAGCAAGCGAAGCCCTGAGTGATCTCTCCGCCACGAGAACCGGCCTGATGATGAAGCATGTTTGGCATATGTCGTCAGTGCACGAGATAACGTTTCGTCTGTGATGAGCGTCTCCAGCGCCTTCTCGGCATCAAACCATGCTGACCAAGGGCAGCAGTATTCCACACATACATGACGCACAGACCGGGGCAGATGCCAGGGTTTGTGCGCTCCGGCGAAGTGAATAATCGCTGGAAGATGTGCGGGAGTGAGTTTCTCCACCCGGTAGGTGAGGGTGTTGAAAGCTTCGGGGATTGTTTTAGCGCTTTCC
>Ga0208413_1001857_pt1 | contig 12819 bp, 7 predicted proteins | sample AntAceMetag02UKD_FD_184761 | JGI IMG/M metagenome (GOLD analysis project Ga0208413, IMG submission 184761) | Saline lake microbial communities from Ace Lake, Antarctica - Antarctic Ace Lake Metagenome 02UKD (SPAdes) (version 2) | ecosystem: Environmental > Aquatic > Non-marine Saline and Alkaline... | reverse complement strand
AAATCGGCAGCGAAATTTTCATGTTGTTGAAGCTAATGGAAGAATCAGAAAAACTCCCGGTAGCAGGAAAAGTTGTCTGGGTGACACCTCCTCGAGCACAGGGCGCACGAGTGAGAGGCATTGGTGTTCAATTCTGCGATCCGGATGCGGCTGTAAAAACTCGAATTGATGGCATACTAGCGGGTCAGCTAGATTCGAACCTAGCAACAAACACACTCTGATCGTCATTCGCTGATAGCCACCGTCACAGTTGAGGATTTCTAACTTAGGTGATGCTCTAAAAAACCTAGCTCCTGCTTTACCTAATTTCCGTTTTACCTAGCACCCACCGTACCTATTTCCGCCTTATTGCATCTGCGATCCTACTGTTTTATCCGGAACTTTCTTTTCAATAATTGCAAAACTGCTTTGAATAGACAAAAACAAGCCTAAAGCCGGGGCAGGCTGCAGGCTGCAGGCTAATACAATAGGGATAGCACATTAAAGTAATGTAAGCGCTAAATAAGAAGCCTTATTTAGTCAGCGCCTCAATCTAGCTAATAACAAGTCCATAGAAACAAATTTTTTGCGAGGTGCAGTGAAATCATCTTCTAACCCAAGTAAAGCCCATATTGGGAAGTATGCCAGTAAATAGGCGCATCTCTTGATTTAGTGGGATGAAGCATTAGCTTTTATACTGCTAAACCCAGCAGTTCAGTGACATGTTCAGCAATAGCCTGGCTTGCGGTCAGCCCGGGAGATTCGATGCCAAATAGCTGAACCAAGCCTTTTAGATTATGCTCATTTTGGGTTTGAAAGACGAAGTCTCGCGCGGCTTCGCCCGGCCCAGAAAGCTTGGGCCTGATACCAGAATATGAAGGCTGCAGCTGATCTGGCTTTAAGCCTGGAAAGTAACGCTGCACTGCAGTGGCAAACTGCTCTTGCTTGTCGGCCTCAACAGCATAGTCCTCGCTCGAGACGTAGACCGCATCAGGCCCAAATCGAAGCTGATTATTTAAATCCATTGTGCAATGAATCCCTAAGCCAACAGTATTTGCATCAGGTAGTGGGTAAATCAAGTGAGCAAAGGGGTTGGTTCCGCCATAACTGAAGTAGTCGCCCTTACACAACCAAATTTTTGGTATTAGTTCTTTCTCTAAGCCTTTGATTGTATTAGCTATTGCATCTGCAGATAACCCTGCACTATTGATGAGCAGAGCGCTCTCAAAGGTAAATTCCGCTGGCTCGGTTTGATTGGTTTCTCGCGCTTCTAACGATATCTCAAAGCCGACAGTGCCAGGCTTAATAGAACTGACTCGGCTGTTTGCCGCAAAGATAACACCCCTTTGTTGCGCTTTGTCTAAGAGGCTATGCATGTAGTGATGGCTATCTACTATGCCGGTAGACGGAGAAAGTATTGCACAATAAGCACTTATCGATGACTCTTTAAGTATAAGCTGGGATTTGCTTAGTATCTCTAAGTCATCAACTCCGGCTTGAACCCCGTTATCTAGCAGCGCTATCAGTTGTTCTTGCTGATGACGCTGAGCCACAATTAGCTTTCCACAGCGAGCATGGCCGACGCCGTTAGCGCAGAGATACTCGTACAAGAGCGCCTTGCCGCGTATACACAGCTGAGCTTTTAAACTGTCTGGAGGGTAGTAAAGACCGCCATGAATGACTTCACTGTTTCTGCTGCTGATGCCTTGACCAAAGCTTGCGTTAGAATCGAGCAGCAGAATCTTCTCAGGATTAATATCTTTATTACGAGAAAGGGCGTGGGCGATAGCGATGCCAACAACTCCCGCTCCGATTACGCAAGCTTCAAACTTTTCCATTCCAGCCTTTTAAGATTAGCGCTGCAGCCACCTACAGCACTGGGTTTATGTTTCGAAAGGTGAGATTAAGTCGAGGCTCATCTACACCTTTAGCTTTAGGTACTTGATGTAACCAATTGTTTTGCGTTCCTTTACCCATTACTAAAAGACTGCCATGTCTTAATTTCACTCGTGCTTTGACAGCGCGACTTGATGAATTTTTAGGACATAGCTCAAAGTCTCTCTCTGCGCCTAAACTCAACGAGGCGATAACAGGATCCTGGCCTAGCTCTCGTTCATCATCAGCATGCCAAGCGACACTGTCATTGCCATCTCTATAGTAGTTAAGCAGGACTGAGTTAAAGCTCAAGCCAGTAAGATCGAACACACGGCGCTTGATACACGTGACGACCTCAGACCAAGGCTCGGGCGACAAAACTATACCAGAGTAGCCATACAGGCTTTCGGCATCTCCCATCCAACACTGTAAGCGAGGCACCAATCTGGGTGCTCCAGCGATTACAATAGAGCCCTGGTGCCAAGGGATTTCATTTATCAAGGTATCGATGAGTTCTAGGGCGTGGTTAAATTCAAAAGCGGCAGGGTATTCATCAATTTTAGCATTGCCTAAATCGTGGCTCTCAAGGTCGCTATTTGAAAGCGCATTGTCAAACAAAGACGATTGCATGGTTGGTGACTGTCCTGTACTTCTACGCTAGTGCATAATGCCGCCTCATGCGGATTTCACCATTTTATAAGCTTGATTAAGGATACAGGAAATTGTCTGAATTTGATTATGATCTTTTTGTTATAGGCGCCGGTTCTGGCGGTGTAAGGGCTAGCCGAATTGCGGCAGGACTTGGTGCTAAAGTTGCCATTGCAGAGGAACGTTATTTTGGTGGAACTTGTGTCAACGTGGGCTGCGTCCCTAAGAAGCTCTTTAGCTACGCGGCGCATTTTCATGATGACTTTCAAGACAGCACGGGCTATGGCTGGGAAAGCAGGGCACCCGACTTCAACTGGTCTACTTTAGTCGCAAACAAAGATATTGAAATCAATAGATTAAACGGTATTTACGAGAAGATACTTAAATCTAATAATGTCAAAATATTTGAATCTCGGGCTAGAATTACAGGCCCAAACTCTATTTCAGTCGACAATCAGACAGTCACCGCTAAGTACATTCTGCTGGCGGTTGGCGGTTGGCCTAATGTACCGCTGTATACGGGTCACGAACATGCCATTACTTCTAACGAAATTTTTTACTTAGAGAAACTACCTAAAGCCATAGTTGTGCAAGGCGGGGGCTATATAGCTCTGGAATTTGCCAGTATTTTTGCTCGATTGGGCGTTGAAACCACCCTTGTCTATCGCGGCAACAAGCTGCTGCGCGGCTTTGACGAAGAAATTAGAGATTTTATCACCGAAGAAATTGGCCGCCATGTTAATCTAGTGCTCAATGAAGATATCGTCTCTATATCCAAAGAAAACAATGACTTAACTGTTAAGCTAACCTCAGGAATTGAAATAACAGCAGGCCAAGTGTTGGCGGCTACCGGACGCGCGCCTATGACGTCAGATCTTGGCTTGGATACTGTCAATGTAGAGTTATCACCCTCAGGCGGTATTAAAGTTAATGAGGAATTTCAAACCACCGAGCCTAGTATCTATGCAGTCGGCGATGTTATCGAGCGTATGGCGCTAACACCGGTAGCGCTTGCCGAAGGTCAAATTGTATCGAGGCGCCTGTTTGGTGGTCCTAAGAAAGATTTGAGCTACGAGAACATCGCCACTGCAGTGTTTTGTCATCCAAATATCTCAACGGTAGGCCTAAGCGAAGAGCAAGCCATCAGCAAGGGCTTGGATATTGATGTCTACACGGCAAAAATGAAACCGCTAAAACATACACTTAGTGGCCGTAATGAATATTCATTCGCAAAGCTCATAGTCAGTCGCAGTGACGACCGTGTGATTGGCATGCATCTGGTTGCTGCAGATGCAGGCGAGATCGTTCAAGGTTTTGCTGTAGCCATGAATTGTGGCGCAACCAAAGCTGACTTTGATAACACCATTGGAATCCATCCGACCTTAGCTGAAGAATTGGTAACAATGAGAGAAACAAGAGATTGATCTAGAATTGCTTAAGCTTTTGCTAAGGCCATCTACATCAATGGAATGGCTCATAGGCGCTTGATACATCAATATTCCCTATTTCCGGTAATAAAGATTACCGGAAATAGGGGATGGGGTGGGCCAACCTACTGCAAGCGCCGCCGGCCTCGCCAACAGACTCTTCAAATCCGCAGCTTGACCAGCAAACTAAATCCAGCCTCAATCGATAAGGACGCTCACATGTGCTGCCATTGATACGCTGTTCCTTTGAAACTGTAGATATCCCTATTCCTCTATATGCTTAACAAGCTTGAAGTTGCGTACATTGCTTACTTTGCTTGAAAAAAATCGAGTCACTAACATCTAGCTCATTAGGTAACACTTGAAACTGCGCCTTGTTTATCAACCGAGAAAACGCACAGAACTGCAGCAGGATGGGGGTATGGATGATTCGGTTAAAGCGGAACTCAGGAACTAAACAGGCCCATTGCCCGCTTTTGCAATGTAATAGCTTCTTTCACTTTGTAGAGCGCGATAAGTCGGCTTGCTGGGGCACCCACGCGAATTCATAAACCTGCCTGACAACAGATGCCATCAAAAGGCAGCCTGTGCCCCGCTAATGATTCTTCATAAACGCTTTACATTCCCTAGTGAGATACTAGGCGAGGAAAACAGTAAGACTAAACATTAACTAAAATAAGCTATGAGTGGGACAAATCATGCGGCAATGAAAAAAGATAGAAGATAGAAGCGCGATGAGATTGAATGACGCAGAACTGGAGCCTATGACGCAATTGCTTTCAAATTTGGACAAGTTGCTAATTGATAACTAAGCCCATGATGGCAATGTTCAAGACGCCGCTCACGGCTGTCCATGTCTCGATGGGGCGCCTTAGAAAATCAGTCGAGTTCACGCTGCTCAGTAATAAAAATTTACTGATAATAAAACAGGTCAACTTACTGCTCGGCGCCTTAGAGACCAACGTAGAAGGTGTTAGATGTGCTTTTCAGCCCTTAGAACTTTATTCCACAGCTTGTATTCGAGTTTCTTTACTCGGTACTTTTTGACCAATTTGAATTGTGAAATATACAGAGCAGCCCAGTACACAAGCTGAAACGAGGCAGCGATTACTATCGCCAGAAAAATAAGTTTAATCACAATTTGAGTTTCCATGCTTCTTAGTATAGCAGGAAGTAACAGATTCTGTTAGAAAGAAGATTTGCGGTCAATTGTTAAGCCTGAAACGCGTCGAAATTTGAACTCATCTTGATAATTAGCCGCTGTTAAGCAACTTAGAATTATTCGTTACGTTACATAGTGTTGTTACCTGAGTCTTACTGTTTTCATCAAGTTCACTGTAAAGTTCTCTTAACCATTTAAGGCATTTGGCTTGGTAAGGGAAGGTACTTTGATGCCAAGCCCTGCCGTCAATCTCACACTGGAAGTGTTGCTCGCCGTTATAGTGGGCCTCTGCGTTCGCCAGTAGATATGGCGAGTAGACACGCCCTATTTCCCCTAATAGCTCCACCAGTGACTTTGGCAGCTCTGCGGGATTCATCCAGTCATCATCCAATAGCTCATAGCCTGAGAGGTCTTCCAGAGTTTCTGTCCAGGCATAGACTCTGGGTGAATATTCAAGAATTAGAGCTTGAGGGGTAGGATCGAACAGTGCCATGCAAGTTAGCTGCCCGAAAATAGCAAAGTCACAGCTTGAGGGTCTGTCCCCTAAAATAAAAACGAATAATTGCAGATGTTTATCGAATACTTTTAAAAATTTTATGAAGCTTTTCTCGATGGTTCTCGCTGTAACCGAATTGGAGCCCACATAGCTTAAGCGGGATATCTGCAGCTCACTGATGGCTTTCGATTTCTCTTGTAAAAGCTGTTCATCGGCAGTGGAATTCCCCCATCGGGGTAGCATCTGCCCTGCTTTTTTGATGTCTGCTGGATAGCTCCAGCGATAGTGAAACATAGCTTTGGTGAGCCACTCATCGGCGTAGTCTTCAATTAAGTAGTTAATAAAGGCAAGAGTGCCATTGCTTGGCACTACCCCCCTATCAGCAAAGCTGCTCTCCAGAAACCTAATGACGGGAGTTGAGTCGCAAACTGCAAGCTCAGCCCCATCATCGTCTTCGAGGTAAAACGTTGGCAATAACTCAACCTTTGGCTGCGGCCTAGATGGGAACCGCTCTAAGTTAGGTCCAAGTTGATGGCGGGCCCCTTGAAGCAAGCGATACGGGATGCGGCGATACCTTAGCAAGGCAAGCATTTTTCGCGTGTAGGGAGATCCGGGCACCCCTTTCAGTTCGATGTATCCCTTAGATTTCACTTGCGCCGCGCTCTTTAGCTAATTGATATTACTAATATGTAATTTTATTTTTCAGCGCCCTGCTGCTGTTCGAGGCGACGGGCACCAGCCAAGATGCCGGCCAGCGCATAATTGCCCTCATGACAGGCATATTCATACATAGATTCTTGCATTGGGCGCCCACTAAATAAAAGCTCGCCAGTAACGGCTTCACTGAATGTTTCTGAATCCTCTACTGTGAATCTGTATAGAATCTCCTTATCTGCAATCCTACTAAAACGTTCAGTAACTACCATATTTTCAGATGAACCTCTAAAATTTTGCTGGGAATTAAAACCTTTAGTGACGACAATTAATGTATCTTCTTGCCAGTAGCCAACAGAATCGCCCATCCATTTCTCCATACCATTCATATGCTCATCGTCACCAATTCGAATGATTCTGGCATCATGGGCCATCTCCGCCAAAATCATTACATAATCGTCTGTCTGCACGAACTGGTAATTATTGTTATACATGACCGGCAGCATCGGTGGGCCAGAATGAGAGCCAAATGAAAGCAAGCAGCGCTCTGCTAAAGGCCGACCCTCCGGGCCATCATAAGGCCCTGGGGCGCCTTGCGCCCTGCGAAAGCGAGCCATAGGGTCGCCTATATAAGGAATCTGGCCGTCAGCGGGCTCAATAAGTATAGATGATCTGAACTGGCCATTAATACGCAAAATGTCGGTACCGACATCCTTCCAAAACTCGTTATAGCCGTCGTTCGTATCGCCATCATCGCCTGCCTGGGCACCAGCGCCTGCTTCCCTGTCCGGGTTGCTTGCTGAATACTCGGCATTCAAATAGCTCTGATTGTCAGTGACCATGCGCTCAACGGTTTGTTCGCTGAGAATCAACGTCTCACCAAGCTCTTTAGGCCGACTTAAAGGCGTTAGGGTTTTGTTTGTCCAAACTCCTTGCAAATCAGGTTTTCCGGAAGCTGTTCGAGGCGTCTCCCAGTCCTGTGCGAAAAGCAGGCTCGGCCCGAGCAGCAAAGCAGCCGCCAATCCGATAGGACCAAGTGGAGTTCTAACTAAAACTTTTATATTCATTAACTTATCTCAGTAATCTAATAAATTAGATAATATTTGGAGAGCGGTTTAAGCACAGTATAGATTTATTGAGTGTCGAAACTAACGTAAATATTGCAGGTTTTCAAAAGTAAACGGAGAACCCCTCAGTTAGTTTCAACTTTTTTGACAAATCACTACCTATGCTTAAAGTAAGCGATATGGTCTGTATTAGTGGGCGCATCGACATTCGGTTGCAAATCAAGGCTAAGCGAATGCTTTATTTTTTACCTGGCAAATATGTAAGTGGCCACTAACAAAGAGAACGCCATAACCCATAACGGTTTAGACTAGACAAGCAGACTTCGATAAGTAACGTTAGATATCTAGCGTTGGCAAGGATTGGTTCAATATTATAGGAACAGCGATAAGGCGCTGCACTGGAGCCAGCTGCAAATAAAACGCTTCAGCAATCGTCATCCCGAAGCCTCATCGCTGCGCTATATCATTTCATCAATCACCTTTGTTGAGATGGCAAACACCCAGTCGCGAGTCCCTTTGAGAGACACAAGACTTCAAAACTTGATCAAGTTGAGCCCAACTATTACTAATTCAACTTACCTTTCGCTCGTCTGAAGAAGCTTATCCTAGCGCAATTGCTTGCTAACTTTTATAAAGTCCGCGCGACTCACGCCACTCAATATCACTGAGAATTTTTAATCCGATCCAGCTGGCGTTAAAGAATAGTGCTATGAATACGATAGTCTTTATATCCGGTCACCGCTATATTCCTACATTGCGCTTGATTTTTAGCCCGCTTTAAAAGTAATCTCTAATAATTACAACGTTTTATATCCTAAATACAAGCTAAACTATGAAGTCACCTACGGCATTCTTCGACACTCTTGATCGCATGGACAACCCTTTTAAAAATAGGGTTCAATCGATTGCTCACCTTTTAGAGAATGCGCCAGAAGACGCTCTTAATGATTATCAAAACGCGAGCGAGTTCGTTTTTAGCTACAGAGGAAGCCCTGATACGTTCAGCACCTACCGCCGAGAAATCGAACATATGCTGCACTGGTGTTGGCTGGTTGCTAACAAGTCACTCAAACAAATTGTTCGCGAAGATATAGAGACTTATGCCGAGTTTGCGAGAAACCCTCCCCCTCATTGGATCGGCACTAAAAACGTGCCAAGGTACTTAGATAAAAACGGCCAAAGAGAACCAAATCCACAATGGCGCCCGTATGTAAGTGCAGGAGGTGAGTACGTGGCCTCTCAAGCAGGCCTGCAGTCACTCTTTAGTGTACTAAGCAGTTTCTTTAACTTTCTTATCCAAGAGAATGTTTTAAAAGCAAATCCTGTGTCTCAAATTCGTCAGAAGAGTAAATTTATTCGCAAACATCAATCGCAAGGAAAAATCCGGCGTTTGTCTCCTTTGCAATGGGACTTTGTGATCGAATCCGCCGAGAGCATGGCACAGCTCGATCCCGTAATTCATGAGCGTACCCTATTTATTATGAATGCCCTTTTCGCTATGTATCTGCGGGTATCGGAGCTAGTCGACACCTCTAGATGGCAGCCTCAGATGGGCCATTTCCAACTCGACCAAGAAGGCAACTGGTGGTTTTTGACCGTCGGCAAGGGCAATAAGGAAAGAGAGATATCTGTCAGTGATGCCATGCTTGTCGCACTAAAGCGCTACCGTAAGTCTCGAGGACTGCCGGTGCTGCCAGGGCCCGGAGAGTCCGCGCCCCTTATTCACAAGACTCGCGGCAAGGGCGGCATCACTAGCACCAGACAGATCAGAGGGATTGTTCAAAAGTGTTTTGACACGGCTGCAGGTAAGATGCGCCGCGAGGGATTTGAAGAAGATGCTGAACGCTTGTCCGACGCCACCGTCCATTGGCTTCGGCACACAGGCATTTCAGAAGATGTAAAACACAGACCCAGAGAACACGTCAGAGACGATGCCGGACATGGCTCCAGTGCAATAACCGATCGCTATATTGACGTAGAGCGAGCGGAACGCCATGCCTCGGCTAGGTCTAAGGTAATCCGCTAAGCTCGTCGATTGCTCCGGTCGTGGTATCTGATAATCATCTAAAGGGCTTCTCAGAGCCACTGTTTTAGCTTAGTCTCTGAATCCTGCCTTTTAAAGTACACGACGTGTGGCACCCTGTTTTATATTTCACAAGGACACACGTATTATGTGGGGAAATATGCATACATTCAGTAGATCACTGCCCGGAATTAACCAAGCTCTTAAAGCCAGTCTCTTTTCGTTTTGCGTTTTGCAATCGAGCCTGCTACTTGCTCAAGAACAGTCTCAACAGCTTCACACCGTTCTCGATGTCGACACGCTCTACCAAGCTGTCAATAGCGAAGCGGTGCATGGCCAAACAGCGCTTGAACTGCTGCAAGAATTGCAGACCAAACACTATGCATCGGTTGAGATTGACGACAATTTCTCCGCCACTGTTTTTGACAGCTATCTGGACTCTCTCGATGGTGCTCATCTGTATTTCATGCGCGATGACATCAACAAGCTAAGTGCCTATCGCTATACGTTAGACGACTCGCTCAAAGATGGCAGCGTAGAACCAGGCTTTGAAATTTATAATCGCTATTATCAGCGCGTTCTCGAAAGATTAGTGTATGCGATAGAGAGCGTCGAAAATGACATCCCAAAGATGGATTTCTCAATCGATGAATCTATCCTGATTGATCGAGAGGAAGCTCCCTACGCCATTACTGAGGCTGAGCTTGATGAGATTTGGCGCAAGCGCGTAAAGAACAGCGTGTTAAGCCTCAGACTCACTGGCGACACGGATGATGAGATTGCGGAGAAACTTGGTAAGCGATATCGCAATCAACTCAGTCAGGTATTAAAGACGAACGCACGAGATATTTTTCAAACTTACCTCGCTACCGTCGCCAAGGCTGTGGACCCTCACACTTCATATTTCTCACCAAGAGATTCCGAAAACTTTAATATGGGGCTGTCACTCTCTTTACAGGGAATTGGGGCACAGTTGACTACCGACGAAGAATACACAAAAGTTGCCGAGTTGATTAAGGGTGGCCCTGCCGAGCGCGGCAAGGAGCTCAAGAAAGGTGATCGAATAATTGGTATCGCGCAAGGAATCGATGGCGAGGTTCAAGACGTTGTGGGCATGAGGCTCGATGACGTCGTCGCTCAGATCCGAGGTGAAAAAGGCACGATAGTTCGCCTAAATGTGATATCCGAAGAATCCGCTTCAGAATCTGAAGCTTCCATGGTCAGCATTACGCGAGACAACGTTAAGTTAGAGGACCAGTCGGCTAAACAAGAAGTCATCGAGCTTTCCTACAATGACCAAGATTACAAAATAGGCGTTATCCATCTCCCTACTTTTTACTTTGATTTTGAAGCTGCCTCACGCGGAGAAGACGATTTCAAAAGTTCTACTCGCGATGTGAAAGCACTCTTAGAAGAGTTGAAAGAGGAAGAAGTAGACGCTGTAGTGGTTGATTTGCGTAACAACGGCGGCGGAAGCCTAAGCGAAGCAAATCAGCTTGTTGGGCTCTTTATCGAAACTGGTGCCACAGTGCAAATAAGGTATTCAGGACTGCGCAATGGGTTCACAAGGTCGTTCGGAGACAATGACCCTGAAGTTGCTTACTCCGGCCCTTTAGCTGTTTTAGTCAATCGCACAAGTGCTTCAGCGTCCGAAATTTTTGCCGGTGCAATCCAAGACTATGAACGCGGAATAATATTAGGTGGTCAGACATTTGGTAAAGGCACAGTCCAAGAAATAATCCCAATGGAATATGGCCAGGTGAAACTGACTAGATCTAAGTTTTATCGCGTTTCAGGTGAAAGCACACAGCACCGAGGCGTTCTTCCTGATATCGCCTTCCCTGATTTTTATGAAGCCTATGAAGATATTGGTGAGAGCGGCTTAGATGGCGCCCTGCCTTGGGATACAGTTAGACCTGTTGAGTATCGCCGCTACACAACAATCAAGTCTCTACTCCCCGAGTTGCAGTCACGCCATGACGTAAGGGCTATAGGCTCTCCTGATTTCGTGTATCTCATCGATCAAATCGAACGTAGCAAGAAGCTTCGTGAAAGAGAAGAGATCTCACTCAACGAATTAGTTGTCAAAGCTGAACGCCAGAGTCGCCGGCGAGAAGAGTTTGACGCTAACAACATGAGACGCTTCTTGAAAGGGCTTAGCGTTGAGGAATGGGTAGAAGACCCTAACGCCGAGGAAGAGGAAGAAGAGCTTCCAGAGACTGACGATACAACCGTAGCCTCAGCCGATGGCGATTCTGATTCTGACGAGGGTGAAGACGAAGAGAAGGATCCACTGCTCTTAGAAAGCGGTCGCATCCTAGCCGACTTTATCACCCTGACCTCTCGCAACGTAAGCTCGGTAACTGAATAAGCGTCTAGCCGTCTCCCAAGAGCGCTAGCCACCGCTCAATGAAGCGTTCCTATCCTGCTCTGCCTTAAACTGGCAGAGCAGATTTACATTTTCTTATTTTGCATGCCCAAACTCCCCAGCAGTCGCGTTGCTTGTGTCCAAATCTCTTATTCCAACCTTCTGACATAAACCCCCACTGGAGCATTTACGGGCCTTTACCTTTATCCAAAAAAAAGCCCTCGATGAGAGGGCTAACTGAGCGGGGTCAAGCTCTAGGAGGGTTCAATCAATCTGATTGAGCGTCCATTACAACAGAGTGTTCTGGCAATTCAGGTGTTTAAAGCTAGCGAATTGACGATTAATTGTGGCTGTATTGAGGCGAGTTATTAGCGGATATGGGTCAGTGGTTCTTTCTGGATAAGAGAATTGTTGGTGTGCTTAACTTCAGCCTCGTAGGAATTTAGCAGAATCAAAGAGATATTCGGGGTTAGAAATAGAGCAGAATTTGAAAAAGTGGCGGCCGAACAGACAGACGGAGAGATTACTGTTAATCGCTTTCAGATCGATTAAACCCATTGCCAGAAATTGATCAGTCAGAAGTTGAAGTGGTACAGTGCCAGTAACTATGCTAACGGCGAGCTTTGCCCGGTGGTGATTGCTTCGCAATCGCTCGAACTGATAAGCTCTCATTCCTCTTTCCCCGCCGTTAAGGCTAGAGAAACTGGATGATCCTCGATGTTTTTCGAGGCCGAAGATGTCGCGGATTCCATAAAGTGGCGGAGGAGGAGGGATTCGAACCCTCGGTGAGCTATTAACCCACGCTAGTTTTCAAGACTAGTGCATTCGACCACTCTGCCACCCCTCCACGACAGGGGCAGAATCTTACACCAATCACCGCCACAGTCAATATACAGATTAGATGAATTTGTTTACGATACCTATTGGCGAAAATCATTGATTTTGGGCTTTTTACAGGTATTATCTGTTTTACTAAAGATGATACTAAATTCATCTAAAGCATTGAAATTTAAAGAGTCAATCCCGATATAGAGTAAATAAGCAAAAACAAACGTGCTCTGAAATTTACCTATAATTTTTGCTGGAGAAACAAATGAACGAAGTTGAATTAAATGTTGGA
>Ga0208413_1001856_pt1 | contig 12821 bp, 10 predicted proteins | sample AntAceMetag02UKD_FD_184761 | JGI IMG/M metagenome (GOLD analysis project Ga0208413, IMG submission 184761) | Saline lake microbial communities from Ace Lake, Antarctica - Antarctic Ace Lake Metagenome 02UKD (SPAdes) (version 2) | ecosystem: Environmental > Aquatic > Non-marine Saline and... | reverse complement strand
CTGCTGATTCCGGAATTGTGGCCCTCTAGCCGTCGATCAATATCGTCGGATAAGCCGATGTAGGTCCGATCTTCCCGGTTTTTGATCAGATAGACCCGGTAAGACATGAGGACACAAAAAACCCGGTAGGCGTTTAAGCCAACCGGGTAAATTGGGTGCAGGGCTTGGATTTGAACCAAGGACCTTCAGGTTATGAGCCCGCAGGCCAGTATTGTAAACCAATGGTTTATGAATCTTCGTGCAACAATTCGTGCAATAGATGATTGCAAATGCCGTTTGAATGCACCGAAATGCAGGAATGAGCAGAGCGCAGAAGAGAACGCGGGTTACCCCTAAAAAGACCTCTGCGATTTCCATCACGATCCGGGAGCACCACGAGATAAAGCAGGGTCGGGGCTACGCCTCCTTCATGGTTCAGGGCTGGAAGGAAGATGGAAAGTGGAAGCGGCGGAAATTCAAGGACCGGAAAGATGCCGAGAGGTTTGTGGCGCTGAAACAAGTTGAACTCGAAAACCAAGGCCGCGCTCAACGGATGCTCCTCACGCCTCTGTCCGATGAGCAGCACGGGCAAGCCGTTGACGCGTTCAAGAAACTGGGGAGCACTTATACCCTTTCCGATGCGGTGGACTTCTTTTTGTCCAATCACAGAGCACCGGACTTCACAATTTACCTTTCTGAGGCCGTTCTAGGCTATCTGGAAGGCCGTGAGATGGACGGCTTGCGTGATCGGACCCTTAATCAGTCCAAGAGTGTTCTTGGGCAGTTCACGACCTACCTTGATGATTGCCACGTTCACAAGGTAACGCCGCAGAAGATTGAGCAGTTCCTGCGGAGCCTGCGGGCGAAAGATGGGGTTTCAACTGCCAAGCGGAAGACGTGGAACAATTGCCGCAACGAATTGCACCATTTCTTCGTATGGGCTGGAGATGAGGACCGGGCAACTGATCGGCCTTGGATTTTTAATAACCCCGCAAGCAAGGTTCGTATCTATTCTGCAAAGCAAGTTGCGGAACAGCGCGACGACATTGCCACGAGTAACCCGCTGGAAGTTCAGCAAATGCTTTCCGCTTTGATGAGGTGGCGGGGTGGGGCTCTCGTGAAGTGCTTCGCTTTGTCCTACTTCGCAGGGATTCGACCGGACGGGGAAATGAAGCGTTTCGCCGCCCGCAGTCGGGAGCTGATTAACCTCAAAACAAACACGATTCGAATTCCGGCGAACGTCTCAAAAACCAAGGAAGCGCGACAGGTGAAAATATTGCCGAACCTCAAACGGTGGCTGATTGCTTATGATGCCGCCCCGGTGATCCCCAAGAACTTCGACCGGTTAATGAAACAAGCGCGGGCGCATTTCGAACTAAAGCACGATGAGACCCGGCACAGCTTCATCTCCTACCACGTCGGGCTAAACCGTTCGGTCGGTGACGTGGCGTTACAGGCGGGCAATTCCGAAAGCATCGTCAAAAAGCACTATCTGAATCTTCACCCAAGGGAAGAGGCTGAACACTTTTTCTCATTGGTTCCCGACCTTGAAACCCGCAAGGCGATCAAAGCCCCCCGGGGCGGCGAATCATGGCCCAAACTGGAGGCCATAGGATGAAAAAGAAAGCACGGCCAATAAAAGACGACTTCCCCGGGTGGATTACGCACCTTCGAATCGAACTATTTAAAAGAGCGGGAATTAATATTTCAGACGAAGAAAGAGACCTAGATAGGGATTTGGTAGATTTAAAAATGGACCGCCTACGATGGAGAGTGGAAATGGCTATCAGTCAGATGAGGTGCCGGGTTCAAATGCACAGCAATATGCCGCAAGAATACCGGGAGGAAACCGAAAAAGTGCTTTCTGACTGCCACGAAGCGGCTTCTGACTGCTTTCGAAAATCCGTTCAAGTAATGCTTAAAAGCCCAATAAAAAAGGCAGATATTATTCGAACTGAATTGACCGCATTTTTAAATGCTACTGCGAAGGCAGGTGATCAAAAAATGGACAATCAAATGCTGGTTTCCAGCACATTGATAGAACTATTGGGAAAGGGTGTTTGGCCGAAGCGAAGCAAGGTAAAAAAACACCTAACAGACAACGGAGTTGATATGGCTAGAGAAAGCCTTGGAGGAGCTTTAGTTGCACTTGGCGTGAACAAATACGTGAAAGACAAATCGGGACCTGAATCCCCACACGATAGGTCGAGTTAATCCGAGTAAATCATTTAGTCGGATCAATTCGGATTAGTGCATTCACCCGCTTTTGTGGGATGCATGCACTCACCCACTGACACGATACCTCCTCCACTCACTCCGCACCTCGTCAGCATGCAAGTGTGCTTGACGACGATCTTCCCAAATCCTCACGGAAGACCCTCGTTCCGTTTATGGGCGCAGTGGAAAGCAAATGGCTTTCTCCCTTTCCATAAAATCGGGAAACGTGTATTTATGAATCCAATACAGGTTAGACTGGCCTTGGATAAACAGTTTTCTATTCGCACCATAACCACCTAAAAACCGCCCGCAGCACTTCAGCTCACGGGCGGCAGTAAGATTTTTCAGGTTGGTCAAATCTTCAGCGGCGTAGAGTGAAAATGCAAGCGGGCAAATTCCGCTATGATTTGTAATCCACAATGGAACGAAATCCCAAACACCCGCTCGCATTTCCGATATTTTTGCGGCGATGCGGCTTTTGAAAAAGCCCGTCGAGATTTACCCGAATTGATTGAGGACCTCCTAACCCCACGACCGGAAAATGAAATCCCCATGTTGAGCACATTCGGAATCCTCTCATTTGTGGTTCATTCTCCAAAATCAGGAGTGAAACTCTGCCAAATCAAACACACACCGGGCAGCAAAGAAGCCGTTGACTGCGCGGTATTAAATTTGACACGTCACCTTTCAGCAGAGGTGGGGCAATGATGGGATTCGGCACAGAGTCGCCCGCTTGGTTTGGTTCCCTTCCCGCAGACCTTCAGGGGCGCATTGAGAAACTGAAAGAATGGCTAATTGAGAAGCTGTTCAACTTGGGCGAAGACGGTTTCAATAATCATCTTTTAGGATGCGCCCGCTCATTATCGCAGCATTTTGATGAGGGGGAACTTTTCACCATTCTGAGAACTTGCGCGAATGCTTACAGTCGCCCGGTTGAGGATAGGGAAATCACAAAAGCCGTTGCCGTTGCATTGGACCATTCCCCAAACAGCCCAGAGCGGCGTTGGCCTGAATACTCTGCGGAGGCCGTGGCGGGCATTTACGCCTCCCGGGGGATCAAGACACTCGCAGAGCTGACGGAACGCTTCAGCATTGAGCATGAGGGCACTGCCGAAGTGCTGGAGGAGTTGTTTCCCGGTGATCCTCTCGTGTGCATGGGCAAGACCCAAAAAGCAATCCACACTCGAAAGCTATCCGAACACCTTCGGAGAGATCTGAAGGGGTGGCAGTTCGTTGTCCCTTCACCCATGAGTAAACTCCTAGGAAAAACCAAGGGGGGCACGGATTCCGCCCGTTGTCTCGACAACACCGGGAATCGCGAACACCTCGTGATCGAATTCGACAAGGGAAATGAGGGTGAGCAGTCGGCATGTATTGAGAACTTGGCGACATTCGCCCCGCTTCTCATGGTGGTGAAATCAGGAGGAAAGAGCCTGCACGCTTGGTTTCCCTGCCGGGATATGTCAGAGGAGGACTTGTGGCGATTCATGGCCTATGCCGTAACTTTGGGGGCAGACTTTGCCACCTTCACAAAATGCCAACTCGTGCGAACGCCGGGGGCGACTCGTGACAATGGGAACCCGCAGAGCGTTACAGTCTTCCGCCCCTTTGAAGCAGATCTTGAGGAGTGGAATCTCAAGAACTTGCCGGAGTGCCTACCGGCGCAGATCGATGAAAACGAAAAAGAGATTCTGCAAACCAGGAACAGTTTCAAACTCACTCACATTTCCAACATTGAGTTTGCCACTGACGCCAATGATTTCGTAGAACGGCTTTTAACGAAAGAAGGGCTTTCGGCTATCGTGGCCGCTCCGGGGATGGGAAAATCCTTTTTCATGTTAGACCTCGCAGCATGCGTTGCCACCGGGCGCAATTGGCGCGACCGTGAAACAGAGCAAGCGGGGGTGGTTTATGTCTGTCTGGAGGGTCTAACCGGATTCAAGCAAAGGATTCACGCCTTCAAAAGGCGGAAGCTGTTAGCCGATGATTCCCGTTTTCATTTACTTGAAACGCCGCTGAATCTGTTGATACAGGGCGACGCTCAAAAGCTGATTGAAGCGATCAACACCCAAGTTTCTTGGCCGGTGGGGTTAATCGTCATTGATACTCTAAGCCGGAGCATGCCGGGTGCGAATGAGAACTCAGGTGAAGACATGACGAAAGTCATTTCAAACGGGCAGGAAATCCAGCATGGGACCGGGGCTCACGTTTCGCTTGTTCATCATGTCGGGAAGGATGCAAGCAAAGGAGCCCGGGGGCACTCTTCACTGAATGGGGCAATCGACACTGAAATTACCCTTTCTCTCGACTCACCCAGCGGAGTAATCACTGCAACCGTAACAAAACAGAAAGATTTTGAATGTTCGGGGAAATTCCCGTTCCGGTTGGAGAAGGTAGAACTGGGATTGGATGAAAAACTGCGCCCGCTCTCTTCGTGTGTTGTTAAGCATTTGGCCGAATCACAAGCCCCTCAGCGGGGGCGAAAGGCAAAACACCCCCCGGGGCGGCTTCTCGAATCGTTGCCCGTGGGGTCGGTAAAGGAATGGGAGAGCAAAGCCAAAAAGGGATTAGGTATCTCCAAAACCACTTTTTACAGTCTGAAGCGTGAACTGACAGAGGATGCTGATTTTGAAACCAATGCTAAATCGGGGGAAATCGCTAAAGTAGTCAGGACAGATTAACCGGTTAATTAGTCGGGACGGGGTGAGTTTGAAGCCGCCCGGGTGCGGGAGAGAATTCGGTCCGGAATTGGTTCCCATAATACCTACTCTCCGGACCGAATTTCCGAACCGAATTTCTGGAGAGGTCCGAGAAGTCCGGAAAATGCCTCTCCCGTGTTTCCATAGGTAAGTTCGGGAAGTCCGGAATAGTCCGGAAAATCAATTCCGGACCCCGGCACCCTTAGTTCGGAAAGTCCCGCCACCCTATAGGGGGCGGACTTTCCGGACTGCCCCAATAGTTTTAGGTTTTCATTAGCTTCTAAAAAACTCCCACTTTTTTCAAGGGGGGCGGAAAGCGAGGCGAAGCCTGGGGCGGCATTCCTTGGCGTTCAGTTGTTTTCTGAAATTCGTTCAAACGTCACAACGCGCCCCTCATTGTTTCCAAGCATTTCTTGGCGTTCGTCTGTTTTCTTCCAACCTTCGGCCCGCAAATACTGCATGAGTTTCAACCACTCGCCTTTATTGAACTTGCCCCCGTCAGCGTCAAAAATGGCTTGGGTCTTGTGATCGTAATAATGGAGCCGGAACTTCTCCTGCCCAAAATTCACAAAATAGGATTCTTTCGTGCTGAATGGTTTTTTGAACGCATACACTTCAAAGATTTCGACCGAAGCGTTTAGGTCTTCCTTGTTAACAACAACCTGTGCGTTCAGCGATTTTGAAGAAATCGACGCGCAGACGGCAAAAAATAGAACCGCGATGGCGGTCTTGTAGGGGGACTTTGAGGCCATGCGGTCGACATGGCCATATATGGCTATACGGCGCAACTGAGAAGATGGCCATATATGGCGGTCAATGAAAGAGGACAGAGAGCGAGTTATTGTTCGGAAGGTTTGCGAAGAGCTTCGGGCGGAAAGAAAGAGAATGGGGATTTCCCAGCAGCGCCTGAGCGAAGACGCAGACCTAAGCAGAACAGGAGTTAGGCACATTGAGGGCCTTGAGATTAATCCGACGCTCTTTTCCCTGCTGAAGGTATCAAAGGCTTTAAGCGTCGATCTTGGAAAACTCCTCAAGAAATTTGATGCTCGTTGAGGCTTTGAGTGAGTGAGTCAGCTTATTGGTATCCTCCCGTGCCACGTTTCCAACTAGCCGGGGCAGACCGATCGACTGAATTCAACAAACCAGTTAGACCCGTGTGATAACGTTTCGCATAAAGCGTCATTTCAAAGTAACGTTTATGCGAAACGATATCACGGGAAGAATCTTGCCCCAGAAACCCTTAACTGCATGTTCGCAGTAAGATGAGTAAGGAAAATGGCTCAAAATCGACAAGGCTCGTTGTTCAATCAGACACCTTTTTGAATGCTCGATAACACTGTTGGACAGAAATAAAATGAGTGACGACAACTGGGAAGATCACCGCGAAATGTTAATGCGGGATTCCGATGCCTACCGAACGAAATGGGGGACTTGGAAGGCTGCATTCTATGCTGGGGTCTTAACTGTGAGCGGTGTCCTTCTGGCGATTTCACCATTGATTCCCGACTCGCACCCCTCCGCTTGGTATCTTACGCGATTTCTTGCCTTGTTCGCCATTTGCTCATGCACGTGCGTTTTGTGGAATATGCTGATGTTCATCCGGCTCTACGACTTATTGGGATTTGATAAGATACCAAAGAAACCCGAAGGCATGGAGGCATACTACGATAACCAAGTCAGGATACTTGAAGAATTTGCGAAAAAAGCCCCTGAAAGAAAACTTAGAGACCGAATTGTTGTCTTTATGCTGATCGGATGCGGCGTGATAATATGTGTCTCTCTTTATCTCCAAAATTAGTTCAACCAGACGATGCAGAGAATTCGGGCCAGTCACACGACTTCGGCGTATGAGACTTCACTTGCTGGTCCCTCTTCTCTGATCTATAAATCGTTAGGTGAAGAAAAATGAAGCGCGATGCGTATTTCTCGATCGGTGATGACCATCGCTATCGGTATTGGCTTTCTCGAACTTGGGGAAGCAATACCCGCAATGTTTTGCCGATAGTAGGATTGAACCCGTCCGATGCTGATGAAAAGAAAGACGATCCGACAATTCGACGTTGTATTCATTTTGCTAAGCATCGGAATTATGATGGATTTATTATCCTGAATCTCTTCGCGCTCGTATCTAGGAAACCAAAGAAACTATTCGATGATCATGACCCCATCGGTCCGATGAACGACCGGATATTGCAGAAATTCCTATCAGACAAAAAAGAAGTATGGGTTTGTTGGGGCGCATCTAAAAGACCGAAAGGAAGAGAAGCGTTTGTCCTTTCACTCATCGACAATCCGATCTGTCTTGGCATGACTAAAGAAAGGCATCCAAAGCATCCACTTATGCTTCCAAACTCGACCGAGTTTCAGTCCTACACCAAAAACACCTAACCCTGAGAGTTAGGGGAATGGAGGATCCACTACAGTTTAACGAATGCCGTGAGTTGAAGGCGTTGAGACTAACAAAATTCTACCCCTCAGTGAGGCCAGCCATACTGAACCGCCTAAATGGCAATCCACATATCAGACTAATTCTCTCAATGGCTCAGTTTTCGTAACCCGTCCCCACTCGTTGAGGCTTTCGTGCAACGGTTCGTGCAATAGAACCGGCTAAACCCTGCATTTTCGTGCATTTTCGTGCAATAATGCACATTCAGGCCAAAAAACAAAAAGCCCCCTAAACGATTGGTTTAGAGGGCTTAAGATTGGGTGCAGGGCTTGGATTTGAACCAAGGACCTTCAGGTTATGAGCCTGACGAGCTACCAGACTGCTCCACCCTGCATTAGGGAACGAGAGGAATGAAACACAGAGAGGCCGTGTCAACAGGCTTTTTGAAAATTGCTCAGTCTGCTCTTGCCTAGCCTCTCCCCGATCTCTGTGTTCGACCGCTCGCTCTCTTACTAGAGACGTTCATTCGTATTCACACCAACCGCTAAACACCGATCGCAAGGCCGCCCGCTGGCGGACCTGTGTAATCAAAGTCTACATAGATCATCATGAGTAATATCACCACGACCGTCCGCGACCTGCTCGACGCCGGCGTCCATTTTGGACACCAAACCCGACGCTGGAATCCCCGGTCCAAGCCTTTCATTTTCGACCACCGTCAAGGGGTCACCATCATCGACTTGGGCAAGACCTTCGTCGCTCTGGAAAAGGCCTGCGAGGCCATGACTGAACTCGTGGCCAATGGCGGCACCGTGCTATTCGTGGGCACGAAGCGCCAAGCTCAAGAGATCGTACGTGAAGCGGCCGCTTCGGTTAACATGCCTTACTGCGTTGATCGCTGGCTCGGTGGCACCCTTACTAACTTCGCCACCGTCAAGGGCTCTATCGCCAAGTATAAGAAATATCAGGCGATGGACACCTCCGGAGATCTGCAAAAGCTCGGTGGTAAGGAACAAGCTGCGATCCGTCGCGAGATGGTCCGCATGCAGAAAAACTTCTCGGGCATCGCTGAGATGAACAATCTGCCGCAGGCCATGTTCATCATCGACGTGGCTCACGAAAACATTGCCGTCGGCGAAGGCGCTCGCTGCAAGATCCCGACCATCGCCCTCGTGGATACCAATTCCGACCCGACCAACGTCACCTACCCGATCCCGGGCAACGACGATGCCGTCAAATCTATCCGCGTGATCGTCGATACCGTCGTCGAAGCCGTGCAAAATGGCCTCGGGCAACGTGATGCCCGCCGCATCGCCAAGGGCCAAGCTGATCTCAAAGCCGCCACCGCCGCCGTCGCCGCTGCCGCCGGGGCCGACGAAGACCAACCCAAGCCTGCCGCTAACGTCACCGATACTATCTCCGACGAGGTGGTCATTCCGGTCGGCGCCAAGCGCAAAAAGATCGCCGCGCCTAAGGACGATGCGAAGACCGCAACTGCCGATGAAGCGCCTGCCCCCGCCGCCGCTCCTGCCGCTGAGCCGGCTCCCGCTCCCGCTGAGGCCGCTCCCGCAGTCGAGGCCACCGAGGAGACCCCAGAGGCTTCCAAGCCCGCTCCTGCTCCCCCCGCGCCGATCCCCGCGCCGGAGAAGTCCGAGTAATCCGAAACTCCGAATCGTTAGCCGAAAACTAATATTTCATGAGCACTCAAATTACCGCCACCATGGTGAACGACCTGCGCAAGGCAACTGGCGCCGGGTTGATGAAATGCAAACACGCCCTGGTTGAAGCCAATGGCAACGTCGAGGACGCCGCCACGATCCTGCGCAAGCAGGGCGAAGCTTCCGCCGCCAAAAAATCTGAGCGCGAAGCCAAGGAAGGCGTCATCGAAAGCTATATCCACCTCGGTGGCAAAGTCGGCGTCCTGATCGAAGTGAACTGTGAGACTGATTTCGTGGCGCGCAACGACGACTTCAAAGCTTTCGTAAAGGACATCTGCCTGCACATCGCCGCAGTCAACCCGACCGCCGTAAACCGCGAGGAAGTGGCGGCTGAACTCGTCGAAAAAGAGCGCGAAATCGCCACGGCTCAAGCCGCCGGCAAACCGCCCATGGCCGTGCAGAAGATCGTCGAAGGTAAAATCGAGAAATTCTACGCCCAGAGCGTGCTGCTCGATCAGCCCTTCGTGAAGAACCCGGATCAAACTATCCGCGAGCTCATCACTCACACGATCCAGAAGACCGGCGAGAACATCCAGATCCGACGCTTCACCCGCTACCAACTCGGTGCCTGATCTACGGCCCGCTTAAGTCAGACTTTATCACGCCTCCCTTTACTGGGAGGCGTTTTTTTGGGCCGCGGCCGAAACTTAATCCCCCGCTTTCATCAGCTTTCGTTTGCCCCGACCATCTCCATTCAAATTCCGATCTTCTTGCCTCTACTGCGACCTCCCATTGAAACCGAACTTCATGAACTCCGAGACTTCAGCACCCCGTGCCCAACGACTCAGTCTGGCGCAACTCGCGCGATGGGAGCAGCTGAAGTTCGGCATGTTTATCCATTTCGGGATGAGCACCTTTGACGGCGAGGAGCTCTCCAAAGGAGACCTACCCTCCACCGCCTACGCGCCCGACCAGCTCGACGTGGATCAGTGGGTCTCGGTCGCGCGCGACGCGGGGATGAAATACGCCGTGCTCACCACCAAACATGTCGCCGGCCACTGCCTCTGGCCCACGCAACATACCGACTACCACGTCGGCACCAGCGGCACTCAAACCGACGTGGTCGAAGCGTTTGTGAACGCCTGTGAGAAGCGAGGCGTGCTGCCCGGTTTTTACTATTGCTCGTGGGACAACCACAACCGGTTCGGCTCACTCACCCGCACCGATTTGGCAGCGCTACAGACGCCCTCAAACGGCGCCGATTCACCCTCGGCCAACGTCAGTCCTTCCCCCTATACCACCCGCGCTTATCAGGAGTTTCAGAGCGCCCAGATCCAGGAGTTGCTCACGCAATACGGTGCTATTGGTGAGGTCTGGATCGATATTCCCGAGGTGCTGCCGCCCTGCTACCGGCGCGAGCTCTACGATCAGATCGCCACCCTCCAGCCGGAGGCCGTCATCATGATGAACAACGGCATCAGCGATGGATCCGACTACCCCGTTGATAAAGCGTGGCCGGCGGATCTCATCGCGATCGAGCGCTTCCTCCCTAACAGCCACACCGGTCATGTGAAATGGCGGCAGATCGAAGGCAAAAACTATTATCTGCCCGGAGAGGTCTGTGACCCGATCGGCAAAGAATGGTTTTACGTCGAAGGCGACCAGCCTCGCAGCGACGCGGAACTCCTCGGCATGTATCTGACCACCGTGAGTCGCGGCTGTAACCTGCTCCTAGATGTGGGGCCCAACCAGCATGGCCTCATTCCCCCGGCTTCGGTAGCGGCACTCAACCGACTACGCGCCAATCTCGACCGGCTCGGCATGTGAACCTCGTTTCCGGGCGGCAATCCCGATCCCACTGAAAACGAGGGGAATTTTTCATACCCTATTCACTGGAGAAATCCGGTAGCATTCATTCGCTGGACGGCGAACTCCTTTCGTTCTCCGCCCTCTGCTCTTCCCCCTCCCCATGACTCGTCGCGAACTTCTCCGCCTTGGTGGCGCCTCGCTGGCCTACACCAGCTTACTCAATTCCCGCACGCTCGCCGCCGCCGCCGGTGGTGGTGGTGACTCAGCCCCGGACTACCTGTTCGTCAACCCTCGCGATATCGATCTGATCCGTGCCAACGCGCGCACGCCTTTGCTCCAGCCCATGTTCGCCGAGTGGTCCGCCAAAGCCCCCGCTGAGCTGTCGACGGCCCTCGATACCTTTGCAGCATCCGGCAACATCGTGCACCATTTTGGCCGCGCTATGTTCGCCTTCGAGCACAGCCTGACCGTGCAGCTCATCGAGCCCACGGACGCCCGCGAAGCCTCCCTACTCGACGCCATCGAACGCATCCTGGCCCGCCCCTACTGGGACTATTTCCGTGACGGGGGAGACGAGATATTGGGCATCCAACGCGCCTCCTTCGCCACCGTGCGTCTACTCTACGCTCGCGAAGTGCTGGGTGATGCCATTTCGCCCGAACTGGATAAACGCATCCTCGAAAGCGTCGCTGAAAAGGGCTGCGTGGCCTGCTACGCGACCGTCAACGACATGGATCACCCCGACACCGTCAAGGGCTGGGATTTCGACGCGGAGCACGCCGGTTTTTACGACATCTCCATGGAGCGGTGGCCCGAAATTCTCGGAGCCAACAATCTCCGCTCCGCCCCGACCGGCGCGCTGGGTCTCGGCGCGCTCGCCCTCCGCGGCCACGATCCCCGGGCCGAGCTCTGGCTCGATACCGCCGTCGCCAGCACGGAACGTTTTCTCAAACTCTTCGCCGCCGACGGCAGCTTCTTTGAAGGGCTCAGCTACCTCGAATATTCGATGCGCACCTCCCTCCCCTTCATCGATGCGCACACCCGCCTAGTGGGTGACGTCGACTGGATCGAGCAGCTCAACTGGGAAGGCATGATCGACTTCACCATGACCATGCAAATGGGCCGTACCCCCGAGGGTGATCCCGATATCGTCAACTTCAGTGACTCGCGCCGCAGCGGGTTCCCCGGCTGGATTTCTCGGGTCGGCGACATGACCAATAATCCCCTCGCCCATCACGCCGCCGACTACGCGGGCCATCCGTTTTTCTTCTACGACTTCCTCTGGTATCGCCCCCAGGCCACCCGCGCGCTACCGCCAGATGAGCTCCTCAATATCCGCAACGACTACAACTGGATCGTCTGCCGATCAGGCTGGGAGGCCGACGACGCCGTGCTCGCCTTCAAAAGCGGTGGCCCCGCCAACCACGAACACGCCGACCGCAACCACATCACGTTCAAATACCAAGGCGAACGTATCCTCCAAGACCACTTTGGGGCCGCCTACGATCGCCGCCAGGATGGTTGGAAGATGCGCCACACCGAGGGCCACAATGCCATCCTCATCGACGGCGAGGGCCACCACTACGTCGACGGCGTTGAGGGCACCAATGACAGCAAAGCCTACGCTAACGTCCTAGACTACCAAGACCGCGGCGATGTCGTCTGGTGGACCAGCGATGCCACTCCCGGCTACATCGTGGAGAAACCCTTCGTCACCCAAGTGCAGCGTTCCGTCATCTACGCCAAACCCGGCGTCATCGTGATCTTCGATCAGGTCAACTTCCGCTACACTCCTCGCACCGTCGACGCCCGCTTCTTCCCGGATCAACGCGACGGTGAGGCCCGCCTCATGGTCGATGGTAATCGTTTCACGCTGGCGCGTCCCGCCGTCACCCTCCACGGACTCGTCGCCTCCAATTCCAAGGCCGCTCCGCGTCTTTCGCGACTCGATGTGAAGCCGGAGACCGGTGACTTCCCCTGCGTCGAGGTGCATTCGCCCGAGGGCCTCTCCCACCACATCGTCACCGTGATGTCCGCTGTGCCTGACGGCCAGAGCTCGCCTCCCCGCATATC
>Ga0208413_1001854_pt1 | contig 12828 bp, 13 predicted proteins | sample AntAceMetag02UKD_FD_184761 | JGI IMG/M metagenome (GOLD analysis project Ga0208413, IMG submission 184761) | Saline lake microbial communities from Ace Lake, Antarctica - Antarctic Ace Lake Metagenome 02UKD (SPAdes) (version 2) | ecosystem: Environmental > Aquatic > Non-marine Saline and... | reverse complement strand
CTCGCGTCTCGCGTCCCTTGCACCCCGTCCTTCCCAGAAAACCCACCGAAACGGACTCCAAGCCCCTGACCCACCTCCGCTGATGCTGGGAGGCGGGGGGCTTGGAGGAAGTTGGCAAGAAATAGGAACGTAAACTTCACATGCGCCACCATCGCAAACTGACCGACGACGAACGCCGCCAAATCATCGAAGCCCGCGCCGGGGGCACCCCCGCCGCTGCTCTGGCCCACCGCTTCGGCGTCTCGACCCGGACGATCTACAACACGTTGAGAAGGGCCAGAGGCGCGCGACCTGCCCTGACCAGAACAATCAGCACCCGCCTGAGCGCGCGCCAACTGGCGGGGTTTCAGGCCGCGCTTGATCGCCGCGGCATCACTGACCAACCCGCCGCCCTGCGCCGTCTGATGGGGGCGGCCGACATCCTGCTGCGCCCGGTCGATCCGGTCGTGCTGGACTATCTGCAAGCCTGGGGCGCACAGGTCGCCACCGAGGGCGCCGCCGTCAACCACATCGCCCGCAAGCTGAACGAGGCAAAACTGCGCGGCCGCCCGCTGCCTTTTACCGACGATGACATGACCACGATCCGCACCTTCGCCGGGGACTTGGTCGAATTCGCCGAAGCGTTCCACATCTTGTGGGCGGCACAGCTGGCCACGAAAACGCGCGAGGTCGACAAGGCGCTGGAGGGGTTGGCCGCAGATGCACCGGAACCCTAAAGCAGCTCCCGCATCTGCACCGCCCGCTGCGCCGCATCGTTTGCGATCGGCTCGCTGACCGCCGCCGGGACCTGATCGCCCACCGCCAGAAGCGTCCGCTCCAGCGCAGGGCCCAACAGATCCGTCATGTCGCGCAGCAGCTCCAAGGCGCGGCCCTTGGGCAGACCCGCCGCGCGGCCCTCGGCCTCGAAGTGGCGCGGCACGATCTCGTCGATGCCGTAGTGCCCATCGATCGACATGGCGAGGCGGTAGCGCTTGCGCTGCAAGCGTCCGGCGCGCACGACCGGTGCGACGCTCAGGATGTCATAGAAGGGCGCGAGCGTGAACCGCGCCCGGCGGCCCAGACGCAGGCTGAAGTTCTTGGCGTGCCCGTCCGAGGCCCCGATCAGGAAGAAGAAGATCTGCGCCCGGAAGAACGTCTCCCGGTCCTCGATGGGCGTGTCGGATTCCCGCAGTAGTTCCATGATCTGCGCAATGCCGGGGCCGCCCAGCCTCTGGTATTTCATGGCAGAAGGGTAACCCAGCGACTGGCAGATATCTTCCTGCGGCAGGCGCTTCAGGGTGTCGCCGTGCCAGACGCGATCGAACCGCTCGACCGACAGCACGACCTGCCCGGGAAGGGTGAGCTTTTCGACATGTGCGACGGGCAAGCCGATTTCGCCAGCCAAGGTCATACAGAACAACTCGTTCTCGACGCTGTCGCTCAGGTCGATCTGCTCTGGCCCGGGAATGATGCCCATGGGCGTCTTGAAGATATGGCTGGTCGGCGTGATGCCCCGCGGCTTGGCCCACTGTCCGTCGATCCGCAGATAGGCCGTCTTCTCCTGCGCGCCGGCGATGGAAATCCGGAAATCCTCGTCTTCGCCCAGGGCGAGCGGCGCAACGGCGAGGTTCTTCAGGTCGGCGACCATCTCCGCTTCTGAAATGACGCGATACTGCATGTCCTGTTCTGACGTGGCTTCATCCACCGGCAGAAACTGCAGCGCCCCAACGCAATCGCGCCCCAGCACAGACAACAGAGAGAACACATCCTTTCCCTGCGCCCCGACACGCGCGGCGATCTTCTCGCGCAGCTCGCCTTCGGCATCAGGCAGGAGGTTGTCGAAGGCGGCGACAACGGGATCGCCCTGCCATTTGAGCTTGGTCAGCGGCAGGGCGCTGGCAACCGGAAAAGCGGCTTCGGACGCGAGCCAGGCAGGATCATAGGAGAAGGCGATGGCCCCATCCGTCGCGCGGGTCAGCGTGCCCACCCGCGCCCTTTCGTACCAGACAGCTGTCTTGCTTTGGCGTGTGCGACGACCCGTGCGGACAATGCGTGCCATCCTAACGCTGCCCTGGGTCCGCTATGCGATCCGTCGCGGACAGTTCGGCTCCGAGGGCCTCGAGAAGGCGCAGATAGACATCCAGGCTGACGGATACGACGCCGTTCTCGATGTCGGAAATGGTGGATTGTGCCGTTCCCGTCATCTCGCCAAGCTGCTTCTGGCTGATCTTCCGCGCCGCGCGCCGCGCCTTCAGCACCGCCCCGGCTTGGCGCAGGCTTCGGATGGGGTATGCGGGCAAGGTATCCATAACTTCTTGATAGCCCAAGGGCGATATTTTGTCAATATAGCTCTGGAGATATAAATCTGCAAATTAGCTTATGGGCTATGAAGGGCAAGACAAGGGCTTACGCCCGAGATTCATAGATCCCGAAGCGTGCCTCAAATATGAAAACGTCACAAAGGGCGGATTCCGGCCATTCGTTGCAGTCGCGAAGCAGCCGAGCCGAAAAGCTTGAAGCTGACATTCAGCTGCGTTGATCGCCCGGCTCATTTCTGCACCGATAGAGGTTGGCTGTAGAGTCTTCCTGTTGGTTGCCACTGACACCGATGCTGCAGGCGAAATCTACGGGTCTCAGCCGCTTTGCGGACGGCCAAGTTCATGATCAGGATTTGATACGTTGGGCTGAACGTTGCCTGTAAAGTTGCGGCATTGCCGCTGCAGCATTTTGCGCAATCTGTCTGTCGCCGTGTCACCCTCGGCCAACGCCAGTTTGCACAAGCGCAAAAACTGGGTAAGCCTGTTTATCATCACATCGTTTGTGAATGATCTGGCTATTTACTGACCCTGTGCTGGCTTTTTATGAAGGCCTGGGCAGCAAGTGCGCCAAGAGATATCAAGTCTTGCAAGACGACCATTCAATTAGTGACTTTCAGGAAGTGAACATCATGGCAATTATCCGGATCTCTGTTGCCATTCTGGCCGTAGCCGTTGCAGGGATATTTGCCCTGAAAATGATGTTTTCCCTGCCTGATCGCCAAGGCGTTGAGGCCACTCAGGCCATTCCCCCCACAAGGGCCACACAGATCGGCGCGGCCGTGCTGCAGGGGCAAGAGGCGCATCCGGACAAAAGCGGTGTGATCCCCCTCGCTGGCGGAGGCGAGGCTTTCGCGGCCCGCGCGCTTCTGGCGCGCACGGCCGAGCAATCGCTCGATGTACAGTATTACATCTGGCAAGCCGACACGACCGGCTACCTGTTGCTGGATGAATTACGCGCGGCGGCGGAACGCGGCGTGCGGGTGCGCCTACTTGTGGACGATAACGGCATCGCAGGGCTGGATCAAAAACTTCGGGCGCTCGATGACTTGGCCAATTTCGAGGTGCGCCTGTTCAACCCCTTCACTCTGCGCCGTCCAAAACTGCTGTCCTTTGCGTTCGATTTCTTTCGGCTGAACCGGCGGATGCACAATAAATCCTTCACGGCAGATGGGGCAGCCAGCATCGTGGGCGGGCGCAATGTGGGTGATATCTATTTCGCCTTTGGGCCAGATGAACATTTCATCGATACCGATGTGCTGGCCTTTGGCCCGGCGGCGGCGGATGTGTCGGCGGCGTTCGACGCGTATTGGAACAGCGCCTCGGCCTATCCGGCGGCACTGATCCTGCCTGCCGCCGCCGATGGGCTGGCGCAGTTGCATGCGGCGGTGGCAAAGGCCGGGGCCTCTGATCTGGCAGTCCCCTATCTGGCGGCCATCAGACAGTCGCCGCTGATCCGCACGCTGCTGGCGGGGCCGTATGCGGTGGAATGGGCGCGCGTGACACTGGTGGTCGATGACCCTGACAAAGGGCTGGGCCAGCAGGGCGCGGGGGGGCTGCTGATTGAACGGCTGGCCACCATCCTCAAAGATGCGGTGACCGGCCCAGTCGTCTCGCTCGATCTGATCTCGGCCTATTTCGTGCCGGGACAGGGGGGGACAGATCTTTTGACGGGCCTTGCTGCGCAAGGGGTCGCGGTGCGGGTGCTGACCAATGCACAAGAGGCGACGGATGTTGTGGCCGTCCACGGATCGTATGCCGGATATCGTCCCGCCTTACTGGCAGGTGGCGTTACCTTGGGCGAACTCAGGGCTGATCCATTAATCCCGCAGCAGGACCAGACGCTGGCCAGTCTCCTTGCGGGCTCTGCCTCCTCGCTGCATTCCAAGGTCTTTTCGATCGACGGCCAAAGGGTCTTCATCGGCTCATTCAACTTTGACCCCCGTTCGGCGCGGCTGAATACAGAAATGGGGCTGCTGATTGAAAGCCCAACCTTCGCGGCAGCGGTCTCGCTGGCCATGGATCAGGTGATGGAGGATGGTGCCTATGTCGTGCGCCTCTCCCCGGCGGATGCGCTGGAATGGGTGTTGCAGGATGCAAACGGCGCCCAAATTGTGCAGAGTATCGAACCCAACACAACATGGCTGGACCGGTTCATCGTCAGGGTTATCGGTGTCTTACCGTTGGAGTGGATGATGTGACCGTAAAAGATAGCCGGTCCCCTGTGGTAAACCCCAGCCCGACTATACCTGCGGTCATGCCCTGGCGCTATGCGATCACCATCTGCGCCGCCGCTCTTGTCCTTGGTAGTGCGGGCTATGCCATCATTGGCAGCGCGGGCAGCATGGCGGCAATGTCTGGGTTTGCTGTAGGGCTGTTTGCGGCCCTTTCCGGTGGACTCCGAGGGGTGCTTGTCGCGGCCCTCGGGTTCATCGCTGCGGTCGCACTGCTCATGGCCTTTCCTGTTCTGCAGGTGCTGTTGGCTATCTGCATCACACTGGCGGCGCTGGCGGCAATCGAGGTGGCGTGGTCTGGCACCCGCGTGGCGATCATGGTGCTGATGGGCGTCATCCTGTTCGCTATAGCAATCGCGCAAAGCGGTGATGCCCGAATGCTGGCACTGGCCGCCTTGGGCCTTGGTATCGGGTATCTGGCAATCCTGCACCTGCATCTGTCGAGCATCTTGCGCGGCCCTCTGGCCAATCGCGCCGGGGCAGTCAGACTAGGACTTTTTTTGGCGATAGGCGTGGTTCTGTCCATCAGTCTGGCGATGACTCTCAACCTTCCGCATGCCTACTGGATCGTGATCCTTTTTGTCTCACGTTGCCTGATGCCGATGCAGGATGGGCCCGACGCGCTGTTCAAATATGGCCACGGCGCGGCCCTTGGCGTCCTGGCAGCTATTGCAATCGAACTGGCCAGAACACCTGACGCGTTGCGTCTGTTGCTGGCGCTGGCTGCATTTGTTCTTGGCCTGCGCTTCATACCGCACCCGCTGCCGATTTCTGCGGCGGCGATGACCGCAGGCATCTTGCTTGCCACCGCACCCACGCCCGGTGCTGCGACCTTCCGCGTCGAAATCGTCCTACTGGTTATCGCCCTGATCCTGTTCCTGACATTGATCCTCGAACAGGTTGTGCCAAGGCTCCCGGATGCCAAACCCGAAAAAACTGACAAGGTATCCCTCACGCCGAAGCCAGATTTGTGAAAACGCGGGCTCGTGGCCGCATCGCCCATTTGGTCTTTCACTGACCCTGACACGAACGCGCGCTGCCCGTATCATCATCACAATGGGCGATCTTCTGTATCCATGTTTGCAAATGGCCAACATTGGCATACCGAATGAACTCGGTCTCTTCTGGCCCGGAGGTGCCAGCCTCGACCCCACCTTTGACGATTCCTGCGAGGAGATAACGGTCATTAAGAGCGGGGTCCCTGATGAATAAGGGCCCGCCCGAATCTCCATACCCGGTGCGTTGCGCGGATCCGGGGATTCCGACGCAAAAATCATGTGCAGGATCAAAGTCCACTTTCTCCTTGTCGCAGTTTTCGGATTCTGCAACACGCGAGTCGTAGTATTCCAGCAAGGCTCCCTCAAGCCCCTGGCCAATTCCTACGGTTGTTGTCTGCACACCAACATTAAGGTCCCCTTCGAAAAAGGCAGCTACTTCTGCACCATAGTCTGTAGCGTCAGCTTCCAATCTTAAAAGTGCCGCGTCCAGACGCTCCGCGCCGAGCAAGACCGGTGCAAAGCGAACTTCAACGATGCGCAGCTTGGCCGCGAATGTGCCATCGCTTTGGAGGTTGACGCCAACGAAAACGGGCGTGCCGGCTTGAAGTGCGTTCTCATATGCGGGCTTGCAGTGCAGGGCGGTCAAGACCCAATTGGGTGCAACCAAGGTACCGCCACAGTTGTTGATTTCTTTTCCACCGTGTTTCGGGTAGGGGCTTATCGCGCGAATGGAAGCAAAAGACCGAAAATCCTCGGTATTCGCTGTCAGACCGTTGATGATGGACAAGGATGGCGTCGACCAGCATATCAAAAGAGCCGTCAGAAAGATCTGTCGCATGGCTGGCTACTTTCTTCTGTTTCGACGGTTGGGCGTGCATCAAATCATCTGATACAACCGGATTTTATTTTGGCAAAGCCTTCAGAGCGGCCCATAAATCATCGGTACGCGCAGAAGCTACCCGCCGTTATCGCCATATGTTTCGCCAACACGACAAGACCTGATTTGGCCAGGGGGCGTGGGCACAGACAAGCTGCAATCACTTGGGATCCGCCCAGATCAGGATCTGCAAAGAGTCATCCTCGGTCATTTGCTTGCGCAGAACGTCGCCAAGCGCGCAGAACCGGTCAGGATCAAAGGCGCCAACAGCCAGGTCGCCACCCAGAAACATCGAGTATCCCGACATGGCGATCGTAAAGGCCATGTTGATCCTTGGTGTCGCCGTCTCGGGGCTTTGGGTCAACGTCATCAGGGGGCCAACAATATCCGCCATGACCGCATTGTAGCGGGTTTCGTCGATATCGAAACCCTCGCATGTCAGGGCGATGGCCTTCATCTTGGCAACCAACGCCAGTCGGAAGACCTCCTTTTCATCCAGCAGCCCCTCGTAGTCGGCGAAATATCCGACGACATGGGCGGCGACTGCCATGTTCATCCGGGTTTCGGGCGACAGGCTGGAGCGGTCAACCGTCTCTCCGCTCTGGGCCGCTGCAAACGAGGCTGTCAGAGCCATGCAGACAGCGGAGGACAGGGTTCTGGCGAGGGTCATGGGGTCTCTCCGAAGTTCAGGGTGCAGTGTGGCCAGAGCGTCATTGCCCGAAGATCCGCTGCGTCCAGCGCTGTGACAAGTGTCCGTCGGCATAGCACTGGCGCGGCTTTGGCAGGCAAACGATACCGTCGCTGGGCGAGAAGGGTTTGCCATAGCGCCCCTCATCCCAATCGGTCGTGCTGTCGTGGTTGCCGCCGTGTCGTGCCGCAGCCACGCCGACGCCCAAGGCGAGAATGATGGCAAGCGTGGCGCGCTCGTCGTCGCTGAGCGCCTGAGCAGGCAACGGGGCAAGTGTGGACGCGCCGATCATTGCGGCTGCTGCAAGATATGCCAGTCGTTTCATGAAAACCCCTATTGGAAGGACCACATTTTCGCGGAAGTCAGGCCGCATAACCCTTAGCTGATGGTGGCGCGACCGCTGCCGTAATCAAAGAAACATGTGACGCGCTGCGTGTTGGATGGCGGCAGGCCAGGCCCGACCAGCAATATCACCTCTGCCCCACCGCGCATTTCACGGGAGGCCAGAACACGCACTTGCAAACCACGGCGTTCGCCCTCGCGCAGGCAAGCAGTTTTTGCAAGCTCAAGGCCCGGCGCGGAACCGCCGCTTGAACCATCATTCATAGGCGGCCTGCTACTTGATCCAGAGTCATAGGGTGGTCTGGTGTCCGAGCCAGGATTGAAGCCACCAGAACCACCGGTGCCCGGGTTAAACTCTTGCCCCCCTGTTTCCATCTGGCAAGCCGCCAGTGTGATGATCAAGACGGCTGCGAACGATGTTCTGAGCGTCATTTCCGAAACTCCCAAATTTGCTGGAGTCTCCTCCATGGCGATCAAATTGATGTGAGGATTTAGGGCCGAGATCTCAGATCAGTCAATAAATTTTTCGGCTTCAGACATGTGGCATCGATCAAGGTCCCCAATTGAACCCCCTCGATGTGCGGTTCGGCCACGAAGTTCCTCTCTGGTTGAAAGGGGCGCTCTATTACAAAGACAGACGTTTTATCTTTGTTCACCGGACTGACATAAAGCCTCGCCTTTCCCGACTGTAAGCATCACGGAGGCGGTGGGGCGCGATCCCGGATCACGATACTTGCGAGGGCAGGAAACACCATGAGGGTAATCACTGCCGCCAACACAAGCGACGCGCTGCACCAATCTGGCATTTCACCCCGGTCCACCGCGATGGCTGTAATCGCAACGACCAATGGCAGTTGCGTGCCCGAATGCAGCGCCAGTGCAAGCCTATGGCGCATCGGAAGTACGCAGCGGTAAAGCCACAGCACCGGCAGCCCACGCGCCGCCAGCATCATCAGGACAAAGACCGGCACCAGCGCAAGGGCCATGGGTGAGTTCGCCATGGCTGCAAAATCAAGCTTCATCCCTGAAGTGACGAAGAAGATCGGTATCAGGAATCCATATCCCACGGCCGACAGGCGCACCATCAGGTCGTGGTGCAAATCCTCGGACACCAGCGCACGCAGAACCGCACCAGCTACGAACGCCCCGAGCACAAGATCCAGTCCGATGCTTTCGCCGAACAGGGCAAAGCCAACTGCGAGAAACACCGCCAACCGGATCGGGAACTGACCGGAACCTGTCATCGTATCGCGCAATATTGGTGGCAGACGCAAATGCTTGACGCGCCCAGCCAGCATGATGGCGCAAAGTGCGGTTATCGCGAAAGTCACCAGCACGATACTTTGCAGCCCAAAACCTGCGACTCCGGCCAGTACTAGAGATAAGGCTAAAAGGGGAAATGCCTCACCCACCGCGCCAGAGGCCAGAACATAGGGGCCATAGGGCGGTGCGAGCAAGCCCTGGTCCTTGAGAATGGGCATCAGCGCTCCAATGGCTGTGGTGGAAATCGCGATTGCAATGAAAGCGGCGGCAGGAAAGACCCCGAGCGCATAACCACCAAAGGAGAGCACAATTGCAATTCCGAGAGAGGCAACCCACCCCTTGATCGCAAGGCGTGTGGGGGTACCGCGCACTTCCTGAGGGTTTATTTCAAAACCAGCGATGAGGAAGAGAAGTGCAAGACCCAGCTCTGCTATCATGTCGAGCGTTACGCTGGGTGCCAAAAGGTTAAAGCCCTGAGGGCCGATCACCGCACCAAACAGGATTTCTAGAAGGACGGCAGGTACGATTGTGAAGCGCAGCACGGCAGGCAAAAACGCCACCAGCGCGATCACCCCGGTCAAAGCGATCGCAGCAAACGAAAAAGTATCGTCGTTCATATGCTCCCCCAAACATCCTTGCACCGGCCAATGAAGCGCTAAAAGCGATCTATACGTGTCCGCATGCGCTCAAGGAAATCTACTGGCAGCATCCTGGAAAGTCGCCATTTTTTTGATCAAGGACCGTGACAGCTATGATGGGCACGTGTTTGATCACGACTTCCTTGCAAAAGCTGCCGAATGGTGCGCGCATCGTTTTTGCCGCATCCTGTTGGTCCAATTAATCGCTCTCTGAGCAGACGAACAGAGTAGCTTCATCCTGTGTTGGAAGCCCGAGCACTCCCATGTGGGTCGTTCGCACGGCAGAGCCCACCCCGAGCACATTGGCTCAGTTGCGGAAGACGGAGGCGGTGGGCCAGCGCCACTCCATCAGATACTGGGTGCACGCATCCTCTTCGGAGAAGCGTATCTCGAACTCCTGGCGCGACATGCCACGGTCTGTTTTCTAGCGTGACGGCATGAGTGAAACATTGGTGGGGCATAACCTGATTGCAACGAGGATGACCCGCGTCTGATGGCGGGGCTCAACGTCTATGCAGAGCGGTTGACGTATTATGCTGTTGGCAAGGCGCTGGGGATAGACGAGATATCACCGATGCTCGCAATGAAAGCATGGTGAAAAGCCCACCAGACGACCGGCCTTTTTTCATGTTAGTTAAGGACGTTTTGCCAAAGAGTCGCGGATTTCAATCAGGATATCCAGCTCTGACGGACCAGTCTTGACTTCTGGTGCAATGTCATCGGGTTTTTCCGCAGCAGATTTGAGCCTGTTTACAGCTTTCACCAGCATGAATACGACAAAGGCGATGATCAGGAAATTGATCAGCGCGGTAATAAAGCTGCCGTACATGAATTGTGCGTCACCCAGACCAAAGCTAAGCCCGCTGAAATCCAGACCTCCTACAATCAACCCGATCAAAGGCTGGATCAAATCATCCACCAAACTGCTGACAATTGCGGTAAATGCAGCACCGATGATAATACCAACAGCAAGGTCCATGACATTGCCCTTGGCGATGAAATCTTTGAATTCTTGAATCATCGTCTGTTCCTTATCAAAGTGGTCCTAAGTTGCGCGCACAACTGTACACAAGCCGTATTCACCAAGCTCCCAAAATCAACAAATTTAGTTATGTTGTGTCGATCAGCCGTAAACAGCCTCTTTACCAAAATGTTTCGTCAGCATGTAATAAACGGCGGCACGGTATTTGTTGCGCTCTGACTGACCATAAGTATTCAGCACTGCGCTGATAGCTATATCCAGTTCAGGACTGTCTTTGAGGCCAAGTTTCTTGATCAGGAAATTGTTTTTGACGGTTTCAATCTCGCTTGGCTGTGTTGCTGCGACCGTGGAGGAATCTGCATTGTAAATTGCAGGACCACAACCAATCGTCACTTTCGTCAGCAAACCCATATCCGGCGACATGCCACATTTATTCTTAAGGTCGTCTGCATATCGCGCAATCAAATCGTCTCTTTTGCCCATGAGAATATCCCTCGTGTTTGTTTTTACCCGGACATTCCCAAGTGGCCTGCCGTTTGACGGTAGCGTTGCCTGAAGCTGCGCACAGATCAAGCATTTTCTCCCCGAGCGGTTACGGAGACGCTTTGGATTGGTCAGAACGAGACATGGATCCGTGCCATGCTGGCCCGCCTGAGGCATTTTTTAGGGCGACGGACGGACTTGTCCTGCCGCTTTTGGTGAGTTTGGATGTTGATCGCTGTCACGCGCACGACGGTAGTGTTCGAAGGCGGCGAATGGCGGTCCAGCATGACCCGGAGCGCTTGAAAGGCTGTAACTCGCGACAGCAAAATCCGTGGGTTCGTTAGGGAATGCTAGTGCAACCCGTCATGGAACAAGCTGAGGTAGGACCATTGCCAAGAGGAAAAGCTTTATGCTGGCAATTTATTGATCGACATTTGTTCCACGCCAACTAGGCTTGGCAGCCTATCGAACTCCTAAAAAACGGAAAACTGTTCATGTCGCCAGGTTCACTGATGCTTTCTTTTTTGGGGTGTTTCGCTTTTCTTTTCTGTGGACCCGTTTCGGCAGATGCTGATGGGCCGGATTATTTTGCTGTAACTGGCGTCCAAGCGGAAGATCATCTCAACCTTCGCTCCGACCCTTCCGCGTCCGGTGCTTTGGTTGGAACTGTTCCTCACGATGCGACCGGTATCGCCAACCTTGGCTGTATCGGCGGGCTAACTTACGCGGAATGGGCTGAGGCGAACGAGGTAGAACGGGCCACCGCTGCAAAAACGCGCTGGTGCCGTGTCGGCTATGATCGAACCATTGGTTGGGCTGCAGGCTGGTTTCTGACCGAAGGTGCAACGCCAGATGCATTCCGCGCAGGAAGCATTTTGCGCGAAATTTCTGGGTCGGAATGGTTGTTGCGCGATTTTGCGGGCGAGCCTGCTCGTGCTGAGGCTTGGTTGTCCTTCAAACCCGACAACGCCTTCATGGGCAATGGTGGATGCAACAACTTCAGGGGAAATCAGACGGCTGGTGCTGACGGAGCATTGTTCTTACCGGTGGCCGCAACCAAAAAGATGTGTCCGGAAGTCGAAATGGAAACTGAAGTACGCTTTTTCCAAGTGCTTGAAAAAACTCGCGAAATCGTTGCTTACCATCTTCTGATGGCATTGTTCGATGATAATGGTCAACTCCTTGCTACTTTTACGCGTCGCGACCCAGATTAGCGGAATGACACACGGGTGTCCGACGCAGTCCACCCGCATGACTGATGGGTGCGAGCGACTGGTTTGGAAGTTTCTGGGCGATTGGCCGTCCGTTAGCAAAGGTCCCGGCACGTTAAGAATGGCTTCCAAGGCTTGCAACTTTGCAAACCCCGCTCCCTTTGCGGTCCGTCCGATCAGGTTTGGTTACGGTGTACCAGCAGCGAAAGGTAAGAATCTGGCCCTCCCGACCTCCGGCCGGCTTCGATGCTGCGTTCGGGCCTGGATGTCCGCTGTGGCAAACGCCGCAATGCGTCAAAGTTAAGCAAACTAAAGGTCGGCTGTGGGCCGAGGCTGTGTGGAAACTCCGCGGCGCGGCAGGTTGCTGTGCAATTTTGGTGTGGTAGTCGGCTATGTCGCCAGTTCGACACGACACTGTCTATGATCGAGGCTAAGGGGCAATAAAGGCTATTCCGGCGACGTTTTTTGCTACTGAGCGCCAATATCAGCCTTGGATCGCCTGCATGAGCCGACGGATGCCGATCAGAGCAACCATCCGCTTGATGTTGTAGGCCAGCACGTTTAGCGCCATCTCGCTGCGCACATTCTTCAGCCTCCGGGTCAGGAAATGGGTGTGGCCCATCCAGGCTTTGATCGTGCCGAACGGGTGTTCTACTGTGCAACGGCGCAGGGTCATGGCATCGGGATCACGGCCCAGCCGGTTGCCCATATCGTCAACCAGATGTTCGTGCTCCCACCGAGTGATCCGCCGTTCCGTGCCGGTGGTGCATTTGCTCTGGACGGGGCAGGTCTGGCATGCGTTGACCCAGTAACGCCGG
>Ga0208413_1001853_pt1 | contig 12831 bp, 15 predicted proteins | sample AntAceMetag02UKD_FD_184761 | JGI IMG/M metagenome (GOLD analysis project Ga0208413, IMG submission 184761) | Saline lake microbial communities from Ace Lake, Antarctica - Antarctic Ace Lake Metagenome 02UKD (SPAdes) (version 2) | ecosystem: Environmental > Aquatic > Non-marine Saline and... | reverse complement strand
TATCATGACCCTTCCAACCAAATCTGCAAATAAGCGCAAATCTTTCCGGCTGACAACTAGAACACATGAACTTACTGTGTGATCAGTTGATGTAAGGAACACCGATGGTCGCGCTGAACGCCACAACACATGTGCTGCTGGACGGCGAGGTCAAAGTCTACAAGCGCGGCAACAGCAGGCTGTGGCAGGCTACCTTCAAGATTGATGACCACTGGATCAGGGTCAGTACGGGCAAGCGCGATCTTGAAGAGGCAAAGACAGCAGCGCGGGATCAATATCTGGACTACCGGTTTCGTGCGAAACACGATCTGCCCGTTGTGACCAAACGGTTTGAGGATGTCGCAAAGCTGGCCATCGCGGACATGCAGCGGCAGCTGGACGCTGATGCAGGGCGCAAGGTGTTCAAGGATTACATCAAGGCGCTGCACAAGTACTTCATCCCGTTCTTTGGCAAAACTTATATCACCAGCATCGATCACGACCGTATTCAGGCGTTCAATGCCTGGCGGGTCACGGTGATTGGTCATGAGCCGAAAGCGTCAACGCTGAATACGCACAACTCTGCTATGAACAGGGTTTATACTGAAGCAGTCGCGCGCAATTTCATTCCACAGGGAAAGGTGCCGATCTTGGCCAACAAAGGCGAAGAAGGCAAACGGCGTCCTGATTTTGGCTTGGATGATTACCGCACCATGATCCGCAAGCTGCCGCACTGGATTGAGCAGGGCAAAGGCGGCAAGTCACGCGATATGCGCCATCTGCTGCGCGACTACGTGTTGATCTTGGCCAACACGGGCATGCGGCACGGCACAGAAGCGCAGAACCTGCGCTGGAAGCATGTGACCATCTTCACTGAAAACGATCTGGAATACGTGGAGTTCTATCTGCATGGCAAAACCAAGCCACATGACGCCATTGGGCGGTCAGGCACTGTGAACTACCTCAAGCGCATTCATGCACGCACAGATGCCATCAAGCACATCCCGTTCTATGACATGATCAAGCAGAAGCTGGATTTGCCTTTGTTCTGCTTGCCAGATGGGTCTGTGACTGAGCATCTTCGGCAGACGTTCAAGGCGTTTTTGAAAGACGCCGAATTGCTCAAGTGTCCCAAGACCAGTCAGGATCGCACGCTGTACAGCTTACGGCACACCTATGCCACGTTCGCGTTGATCAATGACGGCATGGATATACACGCACTGGCAAGGCAGATGGGCACATCAATTGGCATGATTGAGCGCCACTACAGCCACCTGACACCGCGCATGAAGAAGGACATGTTCACGGGGCGGCGCTATGATCTGGCCAAGGAACAGTTTGAGGCACTGTCAGCAGAAGAATGACACAAAGGGCGGACAGCCGACTGTGAACTTGCAGCAATGCATCCGCGGCAAACGACAAAAGCTGCCGGTCGCCATGCCTGCCGTGACAGGCAGCAGTGCGCAGATAGCGAGCTTTGCAAAGTTTGACCCGTTTCCCGACAGCGGACCTTCGTGCAGACTGCGGCGAACGACGGTAGTGAGCCCAAAGTGTGAATTCGGTTCTTGTACTGCGCGCGCTCGCAGCGCGGAATTTGCCGCAGTTGCGAAGGCACTCAGGTTGCAATGCAGCCGTAAGACCGGACTTTCAGGCAAACCGCAGCGAAAAGGAGATGGCTAAGGACCAATTCGAGGACAAATCTGCGTTATGCAGCACGCAACCAACTTTTCTTTTTTTGTGGAAGGTTTGATTGATAGGATGAGCCATATGATCCAAACTGCCACATCAACGAGCCGTGGGGCCGTCTAGAGACCCTTTGATGGGGCCGTCCTATCGTTCTTGGATAATTGCGCTTTCCCATTCACGGATGAACGTTTGCCGCTTCAACGTATCGAGATATGTCAAAAGTGCGGGCTCAAGACTAATGGACACCCGACCAATAGTTCCATGAAATTCGGCCAACGACAGAAACGGAAAATCCCGTGGTTCGCCTTCAGATTGCAGTTGGATCAAGTGGTTTACGAATGCCTCGGCCATCACGGGCTGCGAAGCGGCATTGGAAACGAGCGCTGATCGCATCATTGTCGTTGGAAATTCGGACGGAAAAATCACTGTGAGCGTTTCTGCCGTTTCGGATCGCGCAAGCGCGTAGCTTCCCAGTACATTGTAGGCCACCAAAATGCGCCCCGTCATGAGATCGTCGATCATGTCCCCCGAACAGCAGTATAGCTGCGTGTCCAAGCTACCGATCACCTCCATTAAACGCCAAAAGGTTTCGGAAGCTCGCGCATCTTGGGTGGCGAACAAATAGCCCAACCCCGACTGACGCACATCGTAGGTTCCCACTTTTCCCATGAACTTTTCGGAATTTTCGCGCAAAACCTCGATCAGATCTTGGCGCGTAGCCGGAATCGGAAGGTCGGCGAAGGCGGCGTTGTTGATGACGATTGCGGCGGGTTCAATGGTGAATGCGAAAAGGCTGTCTCGCCACTGCGCCCATTCCGGGTGCGAGATACCGTCCAGTCGCGCCGCGAACCCGTCATTGGCCAGCTTCAATTGTAGATCCATTGCGCTGGAAATAACGACGTCGAACTGGTCGGCGTTGTTTCGGAATACGTCGTCCAATTCTGTCGTCCCGGTTACGAAATAGTGCACCTCGATATCGGGTCGTGTCACAATGAAGCTTTCGATAATCGGTGCAAAGAAAGAGGTGTCTGTGCTCGATAAAATTCGCAAGGTGCTTGTGGGGTTTGGTGACCCAAAAACCTGCTGGTCTTCCCAGTCCTGCGCGTGGCCCGTTAGGGGGGCAAGAAGAAGAATTAGAACTGCAATGTAACGCATGCGCCGCCCTCTGGTCTATTGGACAGGATCAATTTTCCGCCGTGTGCTTGGGCGACGTCTTGCGCGATTGTCAGGCCGAGGCCTGATCCAATTTGGTCCCTTGTATCGCTTCCGCGCACGAACCGTCCGGCTAGTTTATGAATTTCATCAGCTGGAAAACCGGCACCTTGATCTTTGACACTCACCGACAGCGTTGGCGCGGCGTGCACATGAACAGTAATGACGGTATCAGATGGCGCATATTTCAGCGCATTATCGATGAGGTTGCGAAACGCGTTTTGCAGCAAGATCGGATCACCCGGCATTTGGGTGGGTTCACGAACGTCCAGTTTCAGGGTCACTTCGCGCATTTCGGCGATGGGAGTCATACGCTGCACCAAATCACCCAGCAATTCCACAAGATCCACATCTTCACGGTTCAGATTTTCCGCCCGAAAGGTGACCATAGCATGATCTAACAGTTGTCCCGCCGCTCGCGAACTTTCGTCAATAGCGCGCACCATCGCACGCAGGGCATTTCGGTTTTCGAGATTTTTGACACGTTGCAATGTGGCCTCAGCATAAGATCGTACCGTCGCGAGTGGTGTTCGAACTCGGTGCGCGGCCTCTGCGATGAAATCCTCGGACTGTTTGAGGGAATGATCCAAACGTAACATCAAGGTATTGAGAGATCCGACCAGCGGAGCCATTTCGGACGGTACTGGTTTTGAGAATGGGCTCAGGTCTTGCGGACCGCGGCGCGTCACAGCCGTTGTGAGCCTGCGAAGTTGCCCGATCGTTGTCGAGGTTGCCCAGAACGACAGTGCAGTGGCCAATGCAAAGAATCCGATACCGAATAGCGCAACATTGCTTGAAATCCGGTTCAGCGTATCTGACAGGGCGTCTTGGGTTTGCGCCACAGTAACCGAAATCTGCCGCGGCATATCTGCACCAATAAGCGTTCGGGTCGCGCTCGCCATGCGGATCTGTGCGCCGTCATAGGTCGCTGACGCAAATGTCCCTTCGTTCCCTGCTTGCAACTGCGGTACTGCCAAGCCTTCGTAGCCCGACAAAAGCACATCATCCGCATAAATTGCATAGAACACGCGGTCATCGGCCGATGTATTGAGCATGGAAAAAGATGCGTAAGGGAAATCTAACTCCACGTTGCCATCCCGCAGCACAGCGGCATCCAAAATCGATGATACTGAGGCACTTAGGATACTGTCTTGTCCTTGTTGCGCGATCAGCGTCGCATAGCCGCGCACGAACAAGAACAAGATAATCGCCAAAAGCGCCGCGCCACCGGTTAAGATCACCACCAAGCGGTTTCTCAGTGACCCGAGAACAACGACATCTTCAGTCATGATCGAGCCTGTAACCAAGCCCGCGCAATGTCGTAATCTGTACCGACGAACCATCAAGATGGCGGCGCAAACGCCCGACATAGACTTCAACGGCATTTTCCGACACGTCATCATCATACGAGAACAGGCGGTCGACCAATTTCTGTTTGGGAAAAACTTGACCCTTGGCGTTCATCAAAATCTCGAGCAGGCGCAGTTCGCGGTTTCTCAAATTTATGACATTGCCCTTCACTGTCAGATGCCCGCCGACAGGATCAAAGTCGACATCACCGACCTCGATCGTAGCCCGTGACTTGCCTGCTTTGCGACGGAAAACAGCACGGCAACGGGCCTGCAATTCTGCGTGGTCGAAGGGTTTCGTTACGTAGTCATCCGCCCCCAGGTCCAATAAGCTGATTCTATCGGAGACCTCGCTTCTGGCAGTTAACACGATGATAGGTGTGTCGTTCTTATTTGCGCGGTGCTGTTTCAGAAAGCTACTGCCATCCCCGTCGGGCAACATAATATCGAGCAAAATTAGATCGTATTCTTCCGCACTTGTGAACCCTAAGGCGTCTTCGATTCTTGCAGCGTGATCAACGGTGTGGCCATCCAAAACAATCCGCGAACAGATCGCATTCGCCAGCTCAAGATTGTCTTCAACGAGCAGATACTTCATTTACACGGTGCCTTTTAATTAAGCGTATGACAGGTTTGTGTCAGGTTGCCGTGTTTGTCTATACTGATGGTGTCGTCAGGAGAACGGCTACTAAATGGGAGAATATAATGACAACGATGAAAATGGGCCGTCGCGCCCTCATGGCGACTGCTGTTGCTACACTTGGCCTTGGAACACCAGCATTCGCTGATGGTCACCAAGTTCTTGACAGTATTCACTTCCTGATCCCCGGCGGTGCCGGTGGCGGCTGGGATGGCACGGCGCGCGGAACAGGCGAAGCCCTCACAGAATCTGGCTTGATCGGAACTGCATCCTTCGAGAACATGTCCGGCGGCGGCGGTGGTACAGCGATCGCTTATTTGATTGAAAACGCCGAAAGCAACTATGGCACGCTGATGGTCAATTCGACACCTTTGGTGATCCGCGGTCTGACTGGTGAAATTCCGCAGACCTACCGCGACCTGACATTGGTTGCAGGCACCATCGGTGACTACGCCGCGATCGTCGTTGGCAAAGACAGCCCGATCAACTCCATGGAAGACCTGCTGGCGGCCTATGACGCCGACCCATCCGGCACTCCTGTGGGTGGCGGTTCCGTTCCCGGAGGCCTCGATCACGTTGTGGTCGCCATGGTCATGCAAGCCGCGGGTCGCGATCCGCTGGATGTGAACTACATTCCGTATGATGCTGGCGGCACCGCAATGGCAGCGCTGCTGTCTGGCGAGATCAAAGCGCTGTCGACTGGTTTGTCCGAAGCGATTGATCTGGATGAAGCCGGCGAAGTCAAAATCATTGGCGTTACATCACCAGAGCGCGTTCCCGCGTCTCCAGATGCCATGACGATGATGGAACAGGGCGTCGACGCCACATTCGTGAACTGGCGCGGTTTCTTTGCAGCACCGGGCCTTCCGGCAGATGATCTGGCTGCCTATCAGGCTGCATTGGCTGCAATGTATGACACCGAAGAATGGGAAACTGTGCGTGCGCGCAACGGTTGGGTCAACATCCACAACCCCGGCGATGATTTCAAAGCCTTCCTTGACGATCAAGAGCAGGTCATCGGCGATCTGATGCGCGAATTGGGCTTCCTTTAAGGAAATCTAAACAGGCGGTGCGCCACGGCGCGCCGCCTTTTTCGACTATTTTACGACATTTTGGGAGATCGGTCTTATGGCCTTGGATCGTTGGATTGCACTCGTTTTACTCAGCATTTGCCTGCTGTATGGATATGTCGCTTGGTTCACGATGGACGCAAGCCTTGCGCCGTTCATGCAACGCAAACCGATCTGGCCCAGCACCTTCCCGAAAATTCTGTCGATCTTTGGTATTGGACTGTCGCTCGTTATTTTGCTTGGGTTTGAAAAGTCTGACGATACCGTTGGCGAGATCGATTACCGCCGCCTAACCGACTACAAACTTGGCCAAGCAATCCTGATGCTCGCGCTTATGGTCGCCTATGCGCTGTGCCTGCGTTCCTTGGGTTTTCTAGGGTCAACGACCGCGTTTCTGGTCCTAGGATCATTCATTCTGGGTGAACGTAAATTCCACATTATGCTGCCCATCTCGCTCACGACGGCGGTTGTTGTTTGGTATCTCGTGCAAGAAGTCCTCGGGATTTTCTTGCGCCCCCTGCCGTTCTTTATGGGAGTCTGATCACATGCTCGAAGGTATTCTCATTGGTCTGCAAACGGCCCTATCCCTACAAAACTTGCTTATGGTCATTGGTGGGTGCCTGATCGGTACGTTTATCGGCATGCTGCCGGGCCTTGGTCCGATGTCGATCATCGCAATCATGATCCCTGTTGCCATTTCGCTTGGCGATCCATCCGCCGCGCTTATCTTGTTGGCGGGCGTCTATTACGGCGCTATTTTTGGCGGCTCCACGTCCTCTATTCTGCTCAACGCACCCGGCGTTGCCGGCACGGTGGCCTCGTCGTTCGACGGGTATCCGATGGCAAGGCAGGGCAAGGCTGGCAAGGCGTTGACCATTGCCGCCATCGCGAGTTTTGCTGGCGGTACGATTGGCGCAATATTGCTGATGATCTTCGCGCCGATGTTGTCTTCGGTCGCTCTGTTGTTTCACTCCGCCGAATATTTCGGGCTGATGATCGTTGGCCTGTCCGCAATCGCGGCATTTGCGGGCAACGGACAGGTGGCCAAGGCGCTGTTGATGACCGTACTGGGCCTTATCATGGCGACTGTTGGCCTTGGCTCACTGTTCAACATGCCGCGCTTCACGGGAGGCGTGATGGAGCTGCAATCCGGTTTCGGGTTCGTCACGCTCGCAATGGCGATGTTCGCGCTCCCCGAGGCGATCTTCCTTGTCCTTAAACCCAAAAATATCGGCGACGACGGCGGCGAAATTAAGGATTTGCGCATCACCCGCGCCGAAGCTCGATCAATCGCGCCTGTGATTGGCCGTCAATCTGTTCAAGGCTTTTTCATCGGTGTGCTACCGGGCGCGGGGGCAACGATTGCGTCCTTTCTTGGCTATGCGGTGGAACGTAACCTTGCAACCAAGGATGAACAGGAAGAATTCGGCAAAGGGTCAATCAAAGGCCTTGCCGCGCCGGAAACTGCCAATAATGCGGCCTGCACTGGATCGTTTGTGCCGCTGTTAACGCTGGGTATTCCGGGGTCGGGTACGACCGCGATCCTCTTGGGTGCACTGATTGCGCTAAACGTCACCCCCGGTCCACGCCTGATGATCGACGATCCACAGATTTTCTGGGCCGTCATTATGTCCATGTTCATTGGCAACCTTGTGTTGTTGATCCTGAACCTGCCGCTCATCCCCTACATTGCCAAAGTTCTCGCAATCCCTCGCAATTATCTGATCCCGTTCATCATGTTTTTTACTCTGATGGGGGCCTATATTGGCCAGAATAACGCGACAGAATTGCTGTTGTTGGTGGGCTTCGGTATCTGTGGGATTGCACTGAAATTCGCGAATTTCCCTTTGCCGCCGCTGCTAATCGGTTTTATTTTGGGCGGGATGATGGAGGATAACTTTGCGAGGGCCGTGCAGCTATATGGCGGAATATCCTTTATCTGGGAACGCCCGATGACGCTGGGTTTGCTGATCATTGCTATGACTCTTATTTTTCTGCCCAGTATAAGGGCCATGTACGCGCGCCTTCGCGCAACAGGGGCCGCAGACGGCGACTAAGCCTCCAAGAGGGCTAACGCCATTTGCGAGAATTCAAATAATTATTTCGGGTTGTTGTTCAGTTTGGGCTTAGGACACCTTAGAGCATTTCAGCCGTGTTATTGGCTCAGAACGGCTTAATGCTGATGTAGAAGTCTTTGGAGAATTTGCAGTTACGAAGCTGACATAGGATCATGGGTCATAATATCTGATCAGCGCTTTGTTGATGTTTGGGCAGGAGGGTTGGATGGAGGGTAAATCATGCCTAGAGTTCAACTTCCTGCGGTCACCCCAAAACGAAGAACATGGAACAAAGGTCGCGTCGTCGGACAAAATGCCCGCTTTTTCCCAAACAGGTCTGGGCCATCCGCGCTCGTCTCGAACTAGCGGGCAATCTCCGCGACCTTGCACTGTTCAACGTCGCTATCGATAGTAAGTTACGCGGCTGCGACTTGGTCACACTGAAGGTTACGGACCTTCTCAGGGATGCCAGAATATGCGAAAGAGTGTCCGTCGTTCAAAGCAAAACCCACAAGCCCATGCAGTTTGAGCTGTCTGAAAACACGCGAGAAACTGTGTCCAACTGGATCATGTCTCCGGAGATGATCGGATGCCAATTCCTGTTTCCCAGCCGGCTTCATGATGCGCCTGAATATCACAACCCGTCAGTATGGGAGGTTAGTTCGTGGCTGGGTAATCTCAACTGGTTTGGAACCCAGCGGCTATGGCACGCATTCCATGCGCCGAGCTAAAGTGGCTGAAATCTATCGCAAAACCGGGAACTTGCGTGCCGTTCAGCTGCTTCTCGGCCACACGAAGATCGATAGTACACTCCGGTATTTGGGGGTCGAACTAGAAGACGCGCTGAGTATTGCAGAACGTATCGACACCTAAGAACTTTGGCGAACGGTACTTGTAGTTCGTCATTTCAATGCCTCCGCGAATGGTGGGTTTGGTGAAATTCGCTGCAATGCCATGAACGAGTTGCTGCAAATGCAAGGTTTTTCTACATGAGCATTCGCTGCATGTGCATGATGCGGCTTTGTCCGCGACCTGATTGTTGAGCAGTCGTATGGCGAAAGGGAAGTTTGCGATTGCCAGATTTTACCTCTTCGAACGGCCGCTCTGGCGAAATTCGCTGCACCACCGAAAAGATGCTGCCGCAAGTGCGAGGAAATGCTGCATGAGCAATAGCGGCGTCAGCAAAAGGCGGCAAAGTCCGCATTGTGTGAGTTGGCGACCTGCGTGGCGAAGGTCAGCTATGGCAAATTCGCACTGAGGTTCATGGGTCCGCTATGCGGCTGCCTGCTGTCGTATGCTGCGGCATTCTTGAGCGACCGCTTTGACAAACCCTATGCAAAAGGCCGACCGGTCGGTTTGGGCCGGTCGCGTCAAAGTAGCTCCACGGCCTGACTAAGTTGATCAGAATTTACGTCGATGTATCGCTGTGTTGTCGAAATGTGCGCATGCCCTGCCAGTGCGGCCAGCAACCGCACACCCACGCCCTTGTTCGCTAATCTGGTGATGTAGGTTCTGCGCCCTGAATGGCTTGACGCATCTTTCAGCCCCATTGCCTTGTAGATGTCCAAAAACAGCTGGCACATGGTGTTGGCAGAAAACGCCCCACCTTTTTGACTGGCGAACAGCGCCCGCTTCGGGTCATTGAACTTGATGGTGTCGCCATAGTCTGCAAGCGCCTTACGCAAGCGCTGGTTCAGGTACACGGTGCGTGTCTGCCCGCCCTTACTCTGTGCTGCTGACAGGATGAACTGTTCGCGCACAGCACCCTGTTCGTCAAACACATTGCCCACCGTTAGCGCGGCTATTTCTTTGGCACGCAGCCCTGCGTAGAAGCTGACCATAATGATGGTTCGGTCACGAACTGGATGACGTCTGCTGCCCGTGTAGTGTAATACTCGGCGCAGTTGCGCTTCATTTAAAGTCTGTGCCTGTCGCATCCAAAATCCCCTCAAAACCTAATGTTTTGCTTGCTTTGACTATAAAGTCTGAGGTCTTGGTTGGTCGACCGAAATCCAGCCATGCTTGATCTCTATATTTTTCAATTGGTTAAGCGATAATCTCATACAATGCATGTTCTATGAGGTTTTCAGCTGTGTCGCGCAGCGCAGGATAAACTGCGCAGTTATTGCAGCGTTGGCGGGCGCAACTGGTCATCTAAATCCAGTTTGAGCACGCTGCGCCATAGTGGCGTCTTAAACTGGTGATGCACGTGCTTACCATCTGTAGTCTCGCCCTGCTGCTGCACCATGAAGCCTGCCCATTCCAATGGTTTGAGCACACAGCTGGAGAACGCTGCCATTTCGCGCCAACCAGCATTGTCAGAGGTGGTCCTAGTTCTTCGACCACTTTGCAGCCCTGTTAAGGTGGATCAGGGTTTCATTTCAGGCTGCCATTCTCATAGGCTCTGTTTTGCTCGCATAGGCCTCGTCGGGGGTCAAGATGCCATGGGTCGAGTGCGGTCGTTCGGCATTGTAATAGGCCAGCCATTTTCCGATGCCGCAGCGGGCCTGTGACCCGGTCTCAAACCCGTACAAATAGACACATTCGTACTTGAGGGATCTCCACAGCCGCTCGATCATACGATTATCAATCCACCGCCCTTTGCCATCCATGCTGATCTTGATCTTCGCATCTCTCAGCACGTCGATCCAATCACCGCTGGTGAACTGTGATCCCTGGTCGGTGTTGAAGATCTCCGGCGTGCCGTGTTTTGACAGCGCCTCTTTCAGTGCTTCGACGCAGAACGCGGTGTCCATGCTGTTGGAGAGCCGCCAAGCCAAAACCTTGCGGCTAAACCAGTCCATGATCGCCACGAGATAAAGGAAGCCGCGCTGCATCGGAATATAGGTGATATCTGCACACCAGACCTGGTTTGGGCGGTCAATCACGACGTTCCGTAGCAAGTATGGCCAGATTTTATGCTGCGGGTGTTTCTTGCTGGTGTTCGGCTCTTGGTAGATCGGCACCAACCGCATGAGGCGCATCAAGCGGCGGACACGATGCCGCCCGCATGCGTGGCTATTGCGCTTCATGTGCCGGGCCATTTGACGTGATCCGTACCACGGAGTCTCCAGGAATTGCTTGTCGATGATCGCCATAAACCGCAGGTTCTCGGCGCTCTCACCCTTCGGCTCATAGTACAAATTTGACCTTGCCAGGGTCAGCAGCGCACACTGGCGACGGACGCTTAACTTGTGATCCTTGCTCACCATTTTTTGCCTCGCGTCCCGAGCAACTGGTGCGAGGCATTGGCCAAAAAATCCCGTTCCACCACAAGCTGGCCAATCTTGGAATGCAGCTTATCGACTTCGGCCGCACTTACTTGGTCCGGGGCAACACCTCGGCGCGCAAAAGCTGTCGCCATGTTCTCTATCGCCGCGCGCTTCCAAGTGCCGATTTGTGTCGGATGAACATCGTACTTCTTGGACAGCTCCGCCAGCGTAAGCTCCTCGCGGATCGCTTCAAGCGCAACCTTGGCCTTGAACTCAGGCGAATGGTTCTTTCGTTTCTTCATTCTGGATCACTTCTCTCATCATGCGATCCACTTTAACAACTGGTCCGAAATTCCGCGACCACCTCTGTCCCAGTCAGCTTCCTCGCCGTAAAACACTGAATAAAGCTTTCGTTCGGTGCTTCCGTGATCGGCTTCCAGATTGATCACATTGAGCCAAACTTCCCATTTGCCAAATGGTGGCTCATCAACGCCCGAATAAGCACTATGATCCAAGCGCAATAGATAGAATGGTATCAGCTCTGCGAATAAACGGCCCGGTGACTGCGCCAATTCCAAGCCACGTCTTGTTACCCTAAACTGGACTTTGATATGCCGACCCAGCTTGAGGCGAACCAACAAGTAATGCAGCAGTTCAAGTGGCAGGAAATCCTGTTCGTTTAGCGCCTTGCGATAGCGCAACAGCTGTTCGATACTTTGATCAGGCCAAGCGAAGTGTTCAGCAGCCCAATGTGCAAACACACGTTTGAACGACTTGGTCTTGGTCAGTGAGATCGACCCATTTTGCTGTGCGTAATTCAAAGTAAGCATTGCCGCCCGCAGCAATGGCGAATGCTGCAGGTCAGGATGATCATCGGACAGATGTCGAAACTCAATCATAAATGATATATGCCGTGAACAACATCAGTTGACCAGTGATCAGTATTCCACATTAAGCTGATGGTGAGAACCTGTGCTGCGACAGTGGTGTCTATGGAACTAAACCATCCCTATATGAGTTGTACGCTGTGGACGACAGGTATATCAGCTCCCAATTAATGCAAACAAGAGGTTCCAAATGTCTGACTTTAATCTCAACAGCATGTCGCTCACTGAACTCAAGCAGCTGCATAAAGACATTGCCAAGGTAATTTCCACCTACGAAGTTCGACACAAAGCTGAAGCCCGCTCCCAAGTTGAAGCGTTGGCAAAAGAATTTGGCTTTTCACTTTCTGAACTGATCAGCACAACCAGCAAATCACCCCGCACTCCTGCTGCTCCAAAATATCAGCACCCTGAAAACTCAAGCCTGACCTGGTCTGGCAAAGGACGCAAACCACAATGGTTCAATGAAGCATTAGCATCAGGCAAGACGCCCGAAGATTTGGCTATTGGTTGAACCACAAAATAAAATTGCTGCGACTGCCTGCCGATAGAGATCATTGATATTCATACAGTCGAAACGGCGTATAAATGCGTCGTTTCGCATTAAAATACCAGTATACTCCGATTCCTGCGGAAGCCGAATTTGATGGCTTGACGGCTGGGCTTGGAACGATTCAGCTGTGCCTATGATCCGCCCTGGTTTTCTTTCCTCAGCAGACCGCCTCAAACTTGAGGCTTGCGT
>Ga0208413_1001846_pt1 | contig 12866 bp, 10 predicted proteins | sample AntAceMetag02UKD_FD_184761 | JGI IMG/M metagenome (GOLD analysis project Ga0208413, IMG submission 184761) | Saline lake microbial communities from Ace Lake, Antarctica - Antarctic Ace Lake Metagenome 02UKD (SPAdes) (version 2) | ecosystem: Environmental > Aquatic > Non-marine Saline and... | reverse complement strand
CCGGAGTGTCGCAACATAATGTTGGGGATGTTGTAATTGCCCACTGGCGAAAGTCTCTGGGAATGCAAGCTGAGCCCGTAGTGTACGAAACAAGTTCAGGTCTGGTGAACGCTGGGTCCGTGACCACTTTTAGCGAGTATGCAGTGATATCGGAGAACCGTCTAACCCGGCTTCCGGATGGCTTTGACCTTGAGTCAGCACCTCTATTGGGTTGCGCTCTAACGACCGGATACGGTGCTGTCACCAGAGAGGCAAAAGTCCTTCCGGGCGAATCGGCTCTGATTGTTGGCTTCGGGGGGATCGGAATTTCTGTCCTCAAAGCTTTGCGGATGGTCTCAGCGACTCCGATAATGGTCCTTGACATTTCAGATGAGAAAATTGAGTTCGCAAGGGCGCTGGGTGCGAATGTAGCAATCAATATCTCTGATTTTGGGAGTGGGTTTGGCGAGAGGGTGATTGAGCTTCTGGGTAAATATCCAGACGTGGTTTTCGAGGCGACCGGGGTCAGACATTGCATCGAGCAAGCCTATGAAATGGCCGGCACCGTCGGCCGGACCCTTCTCCTGGGAGTCCCGAAACATGATGATCCTGCCAGGCTCCCCACCCTTCCTCTTCATCTGGGAAGGACACTCATGGGCTCGCATGGAGGTTCAAGCATTCCCCAGGATGATATCCCGCGACTCGCCAAGTTAGTGCAATCTGGTCACATGACGCTGTCGGACTTCCCTAAGACTTTGTTCTCGTTAGCCGATGTGAATGAGGCACTTGACACCCTGCGGGCCGGCACGCCGGGAAGGGTTATGATTAAACTTGGCGCATAGCGGAACATCGAAGAGCGGACAAATGGAAGCGAAGCGAAGCTCTAGACAGGCTATTTTTGACTACCAGGAGCGGATGACCTCTGCACTGGGGGGCTTTGATTATGGCCAAATTGAGTCCTTCGTTGCCAAAATTTTCGACATAAGAAAACAAGAATCAACCGTCTTTGTCGCGGGCAACGGTGGGAGCGCTTCGACTGCGAGTCATTACGCGGTCGACTGGATGCTCGGCACAGCATTGGTCAATCCTTCGCTCAGGGTCATCGCCCTCACGGAAAGCGCGGGTTCCATAACGGCCACCGGAAACGACCAGGGTTTCGACCGGATTTTCCAGAGGCAACTTGAGCATCTAGGGCGCGCGCGCGACCTCCTCGTTGTTGTCTCCGCATCGGGAAATTCTTCGAATCTGGTGGCTCTCGTGAGGTTTGCTCAATCGGTGGGTATCGTCGTAGTTGCAATCACAGGGTTTGATGGTGGTGTCCTGAAGCAACTGGCCGATTTTTCTGTGCATGTTGAGACTGCCGCCGGGGATTACGGCATCGCCGAGGACCTCCACCTAATGATCGGGCATGTCGTCAAGGAAGCCCTCATCGCGGGGGCAGTTAATGCTTAGGCCCGAGCCCGAGCTCCCGGTCTTCGTCTCGCCAGCGGTTGCAGAAAGCATCGCAAAATTGAAAAAACAAGGCAAGCGTGTAGTCCATTGTCATGGGGTTTTTGATCTACTCCACCCCGGGCATGTTGATCACCTTCGGGAGGCCAAAAGCCTCGGTGACGTTCTTGTTGTCTCGGTCACGTCAGATCGTTTCGTGAATAAGGGCCCGGGGCGGCCTATATATTCTGTCGATCTCAGGCTGAAGATGTTGGATGCGTTGGATTGCGTTGACTTTACTTTTGAGTCCCCTGGCGCGACTGCTGAAGAAGCGATAGAAGCAGTAAAACCAGACTTCTTTGTCAAAGGCCCCGACTACGGCAATTTCGATACGGACATAACAGGGAATATTCGCCGCGAGCTCGATTCAGTCGAGAGGGCTGGGGGTCAGCTTGCATTCACTGCTGGCCCGACTATGAGTTCTTCAAAGCTGATTAACCAGCGCGGACTCTTACATTCTGATCACGCACAAGCTTGGTTGGAAGACGTTCGACAAGAATTTCATGACGACACGATCTCGTCATGGCTGGCGAAGATTCGAGACTTGAAAGTCTTGGTTGTGGGCGAGCTGATTCTCGATGACTATGTTTTTTGCGATGCTCTGGGTAAAACTAGTAAAGAACCTGTTCTGGCTTTCTTGATGGGTTCCCACGAACGCCAGATGGGTGGCTCGTTAGCTATTGCGAAGCATTGCAGAGGCTTGGGAGCTCAGACAACTCTTCTCACCCGCCTGGGAAATGATGATGCTGGCCGTGACGCGCGAGCGAGTATCGAGACAACAGGTCTTCATCTGGTTGCCCAGACGAGTGATAGTCACCGGACAATAGTCAAGACTCGATACTTGGACGAGGCCACAGGTACGAAAGTCTTCGAAACCTACTCAATGACAGATGAACCGGCGGCTGGACCCGACGATGTCGCTTTCGCCCAGTTGCTTTCAGACGAGATCATGTTCGCAGACCTCGTTCTTGTCGCTGACTATGGGCACGGGCTGATGACAGAAACCGCGATAGCAGCCCTGTCGCGGGCCCCTGGAGTGGTCGCTGTCAATACTCAATCTAATGCTGGCAATAGGGGGTTTAACTCTATTTCTCGATATCCACGACTCGACATTGTGTCTCTCAACGGAGGTGAACTTGCGCTGGAGCTTAGAGATAAAGATGTAGATGTAGTGGGAATTCTCCCCGCGCTTGGAGAGAGGACCGGGGCCAGATGGATTGTTGTAACAGAAGGGGCGAAAGGAATGGCGCTTTGGAACCGAGGTTCACCGGTTTCGGAAATGCCTGCTTTTACCGAAAGTGTCAAAGACAGAGTTGGCGCAGGTGATGCCTTGTTCGCCGCGGTGTCCTTGCTTCTAGCCATGGGTGCTCCTGGACCAGTCGTAGGGCTGCTGGGCAATCTTGCTGGAGCAGCAATGGTGTCAGACTTGGGCAATCGTTACTCACTGTCCGCAGTTGACCTTCAGCGTCATGCAGAAGCCCTTCTCAAATAGCTTTTTCTGATGGGTCATTGAGAGGGTTAGTGCATGACGAAGTTCTTGGTGGTCGGCGCGAATTCTTTTTCTGGCTCCCATTTCGTGCGCAGAGTTATCAAAGAAGGCCACGATGTCGTAGGCCTGGGAAGAGGTCCCGAGCCCTCGAAGCAGTTTTTACCTCGCCTGTGGGACTTGAAAGCGGCCGGAACCTATACGTTTCACCAACTGAATCTTAATCAGCCGCTCGAAGAATTGGGGGGCCTCATGGCGACCATTTGCCCCGAAATAGTGGTCAATTTCGCCGCCCAGGGAATGGTCGCACAGAGTTGGGAGCATCCGTGGGACTGGTTCCGCACCAACACCGTGGGACTTTCGCAACTACTTCATGTTCTGGCACGGCAGAGCAGCCTCCAAAAATACGTTCACATCACGACCCCAGAGGTCTATGGCTCGACAGAAGGGTGGGTGAAGGAAAACACCAACTTTGCGCCAAGTACCCCCTACGCGGTGTCCCGGGCCGCAGGAGATTGGCATGTCATGAACCTGGTCAGGACGGAAAACTTTCCGGCGGTTCTGACTAGGGCAGCGAACGTCTTCGGGCCGGGGCAACAGCTGTATCGAGTGATTCCCCGGGCATTTCTGAGCGGTTTTCTATCCGAAACTTTCCCCCTTCACGGAGGGGGAAGGTCCACTAGGTCTTTTATTCACATCACCGATGTCGTCGAGGCGACCTATGGTTTGTGCTTCGCCGGTGTACCGGGAGAGACATATCACATTTCGTCAAATGAATTGGTCTCAATCAAGGATCTCGTAACCGAGGTTGCTTCAATGGTTGGTGTCGATGCAGGTACTCTCATTGAAGAGGTCCCGGACAGAGCAGGTAAGGACGAGACTTATCAATTGGATAGTTCAAAAATTCGCGCACTTCTAGCTTGGCAAGAGACAATTAGCGTTTCTCAGGGTTTGGACCAAGTGAGGGGCTGGATTACGGATAATCTTGAGCACTTCAGGGGACTACCGCGTGACTATGTTCATAAAGCTTAGAAAGGTTTAGCTGATGAAGGTTTTGGTGTTAGGAGGTGCCGGATATTCGGGGTCAGTTTTAGTTCGCGAGCTCCTCGCTCGCGGAGACAACGTAACTGTGGTTGACAACTTTTGGTTCGGCGATTGGCTAGGAGAATCACCGCACCTCTCAAAGATCAAAACCGACATTAGTGACACTCACATGTTTCCCGAAGGCGATTTTGAGGCGGTGGTGCAACTCGCGAACATTGCGAATGATCCAGGTGTTGAATTAAGTCCTGTTTTGTCGTGGGAAGTAAATGTGCTGGCTAGTCAGCACATCGCTGAATGGGCCATAAGCAGGCAGATCCCTCAAATCATCTACGCAAGCTCGGGAAGTGTGTACGGGGTGAAGACGGAGAGTTCTGTGACAGAGGACCTCAGCCTGGTGCCTATCTCCGCCTATAACAAGACCAAGATGGTCGCGGAGAGAGTTTTTCTGAGTTACGCCGATCAAATCCGGGTGCACCTCATACGGCCTGCCACCATATGCGGCGTTTCTCCCAGGATGCGATTCGATCTCACGGTAAATATGCTGACGCTGCAAGCTGTGCGAAATGGAGAGATAACAGTCTTTGGGGGAAAGCAAGTTCGGCCCAATATTCACATAGATGACGTAGTGGCCGTTTACATGCATTTTCTGGACAACCCGTCGTTGGCGAGCGGCCCGTATAACGCAGGGTTTCAAAACTTGACGGTTCTTGAGGTCGCGGAGATGCTGTCTTCTTCCACTGGGGCCTCGGTTATCGTTTCTGAATCTAATGACCCACGCTCGTATCGATTGGATTCGTCGAAGCTCCTCGCCACTGGTTTCGTGCCCAGCAAGTCAATCGATGACGCGATTCGGGAGCTGATGGCGTATATCAGCGGTGGTGCAGATGTTTCCAGGCCAGAGTGGTTCACAGTTTCTAGGATGCAGAACTTAGGTTTGGGAGAGAAGACTCATGGGAATTGAAATTGACTTGCTACGCAACTACCCAAGGACTAAGCGTAATTTAGCAGAGAGGGAGTCGCTCAAGACGCCGGAAAATCGCGCCCTCGCGCGTCAGTTTGGGAAAGACTATTTTGATGGGAGCCGCGAAACTGGTTATGGGGGGTTTTCATACAATTCTCGCTTTTGGCAACCAGTGATTCCGGACCTTGTCGAGCATTTTGGAATTACGCCGGAGTCAGCAATTCTTGACGTTGGATGCGGCAAAGGTTTCATGCTGTTTGATTTCCAACAATTGGTCCCCGGGGTTACAGTGTCTGGAATTGACGTATCCCAGTACGCCATCGACAATTCGGTTCCCGAGGTGAGGTCACATTTGTCCCTCGGCAACGCCACCCACCTCCCGTTCGAAGACAAATCTTTTGACTTTGTTTTTGCGATCAACACGATCCATAACCTCGAACCAGAGCCATGCGCGCGCGCTCTTCGTGAAATTCAAAGAGTAGCTCGTGTCGGCTCCTTCATCACTGTAGATGCCTATCGGGACGCCAGCGAGAAGCGGAGAATGTATGCCTGGAACCTCACGGCCGAAACGATTATGTCCGTGGAGGAGTGGCTGGGCTTTTTCGACGCCGCCGGATACACCGGTGATTATTTTTGGTTCATTCCCTGAGCGGGGTGCTTCTGATGTCTGAGATACGCGACTTGTTTAGACAGATGCTCCGCATCAGGATGGTCGAAGAGGCAATCGCCGATCGATATAAAGAGCAAGAGATGCGATGTCCTGTGCATCTCTCTATCGGCCAAGAGGGTCCAGCCGCTGCATTCTCTCTGGTTGCATCAAAACGAGACTATGCGGTGAGTACCCACCGCGCGCACGCTCACTATTTGGCGAAGGGAGGTGACCTCAAGGCCATGGTAGCGGAATTGTACGGCAAAGTAACGGGATGCTCGAAGGGAATCGGTGGTTCAATGCACCTCGCTGACAAAGCGGTTGGGTTCATGGGCTCATCGGCCATAGTCGGGAACAGCATCCCCGTAGGTGTTGGTTTGGGCCTGTCTATTCAGATACGGCAAACGAACGCGTTAAGTTGGGTTTTTTTGGGGGATGCTGCGACCGAAGAAGGCGTGTATTACGAGTCCGTTAACTTTTCCGTTCTCAAAAAGCTGCCCGTCTTGTTCATGTGTGAGAACAATGGCTTCTCGGTCTACAGCGACGAGTCGGTGCGCAGGCCACCCAACCAGAAAATTTTTGAGGTTGCTGAATTTCTGGGCTGCAAAGCAACACAGGTCGATGGAAATAACCCGACTGAATCCCACAGAGTGGTGTCTGAGATGGCTGATTACGTCAGGTCCGGCGGTGGTCCGGGGTTGATTGAGTTCCATACCTTTAGGCTACGTGAACATTGTGGTCCCAATTTTGATGACCATCTTGATTACCGCTCACCCGAGTATTTGGCTCGGTGGCGCGATAGTGATCCCATCTCCCTCCTCGGGGAACAGCTTCAGTCTGCTTCTGATGCTGCGTGGGCCAGCTCGGTTAGGGAAGCGATTGAGGTTGAGATCGATGACGCTTTTGCGGCGGCGGCTGCGGCTCGCTATCCCACTTCTGAAGAGTGTGCTGAGGTTTTGTATGCCAAGTGAACCTGAACCCAGGAACCTCAGTATTGCAGAGGCGATCAGGGAAGGCACGGCTGAAGCGATGCGGGAAAACGAATCCGTCATTCTTTACGGCCTAGGAGTCAACGATCCCGGTCGCGTTTTCGGCACAACTGCTGGCTTGGTTGAAGAATTTGGGAAAGAGAGAGTGTTCGAAGTGCCAACCTCGGAGAACGCTCTTACGGGGATAGCCGTCGGTGCCGCGCTAGGGGGTCTGCGTCCCATAGTCACCCATCAGCGAGCTGATTTTTTCTATCTGGCAATGGACCAGCTCGTTAATTCTGCTGCAAAGTGGCGGTACATGTACGGCGGTCAATTCACAGTGCCCCTGGTTTTTCGGCTCATTGTTGGTAAGGGGTGGGGCCAGGGACCCACACATTCCCAAACTATGCATTCCTGGCTTGTCAATGTTCCAGGACTGAAGGTCGTCTGCCCTTCTAACTCTTCTGACGCAAAAAGGCTGATGAAGGCCAGCATAGAAGATGACAATCCGGTGGTTTTTATTGAAGATCGCTCTATCCATGGAGAAGTCTCCAAAGTCCTAGCCGACGATCGACGTACAGTTCTTGGAAAAGCGCGAGTCGCGCGCGATGGGGTTGACGTGTCAATCTTTGCCGTGGGGGCACTTGTTCCAGAGGCACTGAAGGCCGCGCATGCTTTGGACGCGGCTGGGGTTAGCTCCGAAGTCATTGACCTTCGGACCGTTAAACCAATCGACCTGGATGCGCTTCTGGTGTCCGTAGACAAGACCAGGGGATTCCTTGTCTTAGACAATGCTCACTCTTCTGGTTCTTTTGGCGAAAATTTGGTCGGCAGGATCAACAGCGCCCGTCCCTCGCGATCTGGTGGTTTTTTTCGATTGCTTGCTTGGCCGGACTTCCCCCAACCGACCAGTGCCGGGGCCATGTCGACTTACTACCCTGATAAGCAGAAAATTTTCAGCGAAGTTATTGAGGCGTTCGGGCTGGAGGGCTCCAAGGAGTCCGAGGCGGGACGCATTGCTCTCGGTGAAGCAGCCCAAAAAGATTACGCGGGTCCTTTCTAGCGGGCACCCCAAGCAAACCCGGCAAACTTACGGCCGCAATCGACTCGAGTTCGCCTAGGAATTTCTGACTGACTGATTCGAGTGCCACCGCTACTTGGCTTTCTCGCCCCTGGGAACGAGCATAAGTCGTGAGAAAACCTCTTCCTTGAGGCTGGGTTCCATTTCTTCATTCGGAGAACCAAACTTCACCTGTGGGATCACCCTCCACGAAGCATCGATACCCAACCGGAGAAGCACCGGCGACTCTTCTTGCCAAAATCGCCGGATAAGTTCGCTAGAGTCCTGCTGCTCTTCGAGATCCAGGTACGAGAACCCTGCAGACATTGCCAACATTGAGTAATCAGGAAAGTGTAGGCCCAGCTCAGGGGAGGAAGCCACATACTGCGAGCCGAGCCATTGGTCCTGGGTCTGTCTGATCATTGAATAACCTGAGTTGTCCAAGAGCACGATTTTGGCAGCGGGATTGAGTGCAGCGAATGTAGTTAGGTCGTGGAGCGCCATCATCAAGCTTCCATCGCCGATAATTGTGACTGTTGCCCTGGTAGGCGCGCCAACGAAGCCGCCTACTGTTGCTGGTAGGGACCAGCCCATTGCCGTGTTGTTGAAATCATGGAATATTCGCCTTTGCTCATTGACCGAGAATGAGCTCATTACATACGGCAAGGAACACCCTGTGTCGACATAGACGTCCAGTTCCCGAGGCCCCAGCTCGGAAAGTAAGGCAATGGTGCTGTAAGGGTTTACCCCCCTTCCCACGCGGTTTTCGTGCTCAATTTGCTGGCACTCTTGTTTCGTCTGCGCACAATATCCGAGCCAACCGCTGTCAATTTTTGGGGTTTCTCGATTGGCCACCAGTTCCAGAAATGCAAGCGCGTCGGAACAAATCGCGAGATCGACTTCCATGCCAAAATGGCTGAATTTTTCTAGCTCCAATGGGTCGATGTCAATGACTATTTTTCGCGCTTCTCTCGCGAAGGAGGTAATGGGGCTACCCGTAGCTTTGGTGTCCAACCTAGAGCCGATTGAGATCACTAAATCCGAGTTTTGCACCACCAAATTCCCGTGGCGATCTCCGTGAGTACCAAAAAACCCCACAAAATTAGGATGCCCCGTCTCCAAGGCAGAAGCTGCACCCCATGTCAGCGCAACGGGGATACCGGCACGCTCCACGAACCTCTTGAAAGCTTGTTCCGCTTGGGACCGAATCAGGCCGGCTCCACCGATTATTACAGGACGGTGAGCCTGGTTTAACATTTGGAAAAATCGATCTGCGTAGTCAGCATCTAGCTTTGGCGCCGGGGAGGGCGAGGGGCGGGGCTTTACCTTGCTGTCCCATTGGATAATTTCTCGTTGCAGGTTATCGGGGATTTCAATGACAACAGGTCCTTGGCGACCAGAAGTCGCCGCGAAATAAGCGAACTCCAACTTTTCTCGTAAGCCTGAAGGTTCTAAAATCTGAACTACTTCTTTACAAATTGGCGAAAGGACTTCTGCGATTGGTGTTTCTTGAAATCCAAACTGCCGGACTCCCGATTTACCCGCCCTCCTGAAGGTGCTTACTTGACCAGTAACAAATATGCCCGGTACGGAATCGTAGAAGCATCCGGCAATCCCTGTTGCCAAATTGGTGGATCCCGGCCCGCTAGTCACAATTCCCACTCCCACTGAATTGGACGAACGAGAGAAGCCATCGACTGCCATCGCAACGGACTGTTCATGATGGAGTGGATATACATTACAGCCTGGCTCGCAGGCAAATGCATGAATCAGATGAAGGGAAGCCCCTCCTGCAACGACAAACGCAGCGTTTGAACCCTTGCTGCTCAGGAACTTCGCCACAGCCGTGGCCACGCTTATTTCCACTTTTTCCCTGAAATCTGAATGACGAATCTCGCACAGTTTTGTGTTCAATATTTAGTTTAGCTTGCCTTCAGACTGACCGCGGGTTTCCAGGGTTTTAGACTGAGGTGCAACAACTTCTAAGGCGGTGGCTGTTCACAGCGACATCTAGCGAAGGGTTACGCTTTCTTGTTAACACGTCAGCGGCATTTGACCCTGCCCGACCGAATCGAGATTGAGAAACTTCTCGGTTCGGGGTACTCCCAAACGTCGGTGGCAGCCCAGTTGGGCTGCCACCGGACCACAATTTCCCGGGAGCTCAGACGCAGATCCTGGTCGCCAGAGCGGGAGCGTGCGGACCTGGGACCGTATGTGTTCAACAAACTCGACACCGGAATGCTACGGGGGCGAATCTGGCTTGCGAAACAAGCCCAGCACCATGCCAATAAACCCAAAGAGCTCTTCCGTCAGTGGTATCGAGTGGCATATGACCCTTTGGTTCGTCAATGTGTTCTCCAAGTTGTGTCATGGGTGGACAACGGAGAACAGGCCTTACAATGGAAAGTAGCAATTTGGGCCACCATTCAAACTTGGCTAGCAAGCCGCCGTAGGGAGTATCTTGGAGAGCTGTCTGACATATCAGCCAGAAGAAAGCGCGGGACTGCTGGCAGCTTTGCGCCGAAAAGTACTCGCTTGCAGGGAGCTAGTGCCCGTCAGCTTCGTGCCAACATACAGTTCCTCTAACAACCCTCATAGACCTGTTGTGCCCAAGCTTGGAAAGCTCGGAGTCGCGATACTGGTTATGGCTACACCATGAAGGCTTCAAACGTTACTTTTGGTGAAATCATGGCGGTGCTGCCGGACCTGTACAGGACCTGCTATCGGGGAACCGCAATCTTCGGACTGTTGGAAAAACTTAGCCGACAGGTTACTCGGGATTCGGGATTTGCGCGGAATGAAGGTGAGGATTTCGGATCGTTTGGGGAAATTACCTTGCCCATGGTCAGCATGGGGGCAATTTCTTCGCTCGATTTGTTTGGGTTAGATGAATTGGTCCTTTTCTCAATCTACTCCCGCTCAAGGGAACGCTACAAGAGCTTTGCCGACCTGGGGGCAAACATCGGGCTGCATTCGATCTTGGGGGCGCGTTTGGGCTGGGAAACCAGTGCTTACGAGCCTGATCCGGATACCTTCGCTCGGATGTCCTCTAATGCGGCTTTGAACGGTGCGCTAATCTCCGCGAATCAGTGCGCAGTCGGAGGGAAAGCTGAGACCAGGAGCTTTACTAGAGTGAATGGGAACCGCACGGGCTCACATTTGAGTGGAGCCAAGCCCGACCCTTACGGGGAACTAGAGCTTTTCCCCGTGGAGGTCAAAAACTTCGTCGAAATCTTGAGACGCCATGATTTTTTGAAAATCGATGTCGAAGGGGCAGAGGCTGAACTTTTCTGCAGCAGCTCAGCTTCGGACTGGGCTCAGTCAGAAGCTGTGATGGAAATTGGAAGCGCAGACAATGCGAGTGAAATCTTTTCCCATCTAAAGAAATGTCCCGGAATCAATATGTTCGCTCAGAAAATCGGCTGGAGCAAGGTGACTTCGTTAGCGGACCTCCCCACATCCCACCGCGAAGGCTCGGTCTTTATTTCGTCGGAGCTTCAGGCGCCATTTCTGCCGACGCTTTCTCTCGAAGGCTAGACGTTGGCCCGCACATCGCGCTCACGCCGAACAAGCGTCACCGGTCCCCAGAAGCATTTGTTCCGGGTGATGTTTCGGGCGACCCACACCTTAGGAAACGCAGCTAACGTCACCCCGGTTTTTTGAACTCTCACGCAATCCTTCAATGAAAGATATGGAAGCTATGGTTAGTGTCGTTGTCTCAGCTTCCAGCGACATCGGCTCGGCGCTCTGCGTCGACTGGGCGCGGTCCGGTGAAGATGTTATCGGGACCTACCGTAGCTCTGACTCCATCGATGGGCTTCAAGCGCTGGGCGTGAATCTTTTTAGGTGCGACTTGTCATCGAGAGAATCCTTGGCTGAATGGGTTGGGGAAATGCCCGCTCTCTTTACGGCGAGAAGTTGGGACAAGCTCGTTCTGTCCGCTGGCACCCAGAATCCTGTCGGCTTGTTTGGACAGACTGATTTTGGGCTCTGGCGGGATTCGATTGAAGTAAATTTCCTTGCCCAGGTTGAAATTCTTCAGGCACTTCTGCCCTTTGCGAGGCCAGGAGCAAGGGTAATGTTTTTTGCCGGTGGCGGGACGAATAGTGCCGTGCCCCGTTACTCGGCTTACACGATATCTAAGATTGCTTCCATTAAGCTCTGCGAGCTCCTGGCTGCCGAGTATCCTGAGCTCACTTTCTTTTCGCTCGGGCCTGGTTGGGTGAGAACCAAAATTCACCAAGAAACCCTCGATGCGGGAACCGACGCCGGTAAAAACTGGAGCACCACAAGAGACGCTCTTGCAGGACAGAGCATGTTCCCAATGAATAAACTGGTGGAAACCGTCAACCATCTCATGGGACTCGGCGCCTCCGCCGTGTCGGGTCGAAATTTCAGCGCTGTCCACGATCCAATCAGAGATGAGTCGTTCCTGCGAGAGCTTGAAAGTGACTCTGATTTGTACAAACTGCGGAGGCACGGGAATTTCCGGGGACGCGCGGTGCCTCATGTCAAACTGCCCGCGTAATCTGAGTGGTGCCTCATAAGTGGGTGCCCGCGAGTGTGGTCAGCCGGTGGGGCGTACTGTGATGCTGCGCGTGGTGTCTGGGAGAGGTTTCGTGGTCGCGGCGACGAGGTTAAGGGTTGGGCGTTTCGCGAGGCCGGTGAGGTGATCCCGAAGGCGTTGAATCTTACGGGCAACCTCGGCGGGGTTGATTGTAGCGCGTGGGCGATGAGCTCCTCGGTCTGCTGGATCGAGAGCACTTGGGCGTCCAGTAACCGTTCAAGGGGAGTTTTCGAGGTGTCATAGATGCGTTTGCGGCGCTCGCTGGATGTCGTGGCCCAGCCGGTCGGTTTCTTCGTGGGGGTGAAGTAGTTGAACCGGTCATTGACGAGCGGCCAGAGCCGGTTCAACACCATCAACGCTTCGGGGGTGTCGTATCTCCAGTGAAATCCGTAACGGCGCACCAGGTGGTTGTTCTTGGACTCAATGGTGGCCTGATCGTTTTTTCGGTAGGGGCGAGAGCGGGTGAAGTACACGTCACGATCTGCGGCCCACGCGATCACGTCGTGATTGATGAACTCGGATCCGTTATCGCAGTCCAGACCGGCCGCCGGGAACGGGATTGCTTCCAGAGCACGGTCGAGAGCAGCCAACATGTGAATGCGAGCGTTGTTGCGGATCGCGGTGGTGAACACCCACCCGGTGATCATGTCGGTCAGGTTCACGG
>Ga0208413_1001835_pt1 | contig 12897 bp, 10 predicted proteins | sample AntAceMetag02UKD_FD_184761 | JGI IMG/M metagenome (GOLD analysis project Ga0208413, IMG submission 184761) | Saline lake microbial communities from Ace Lake, Antarctica - Antarctic Ace Lake Metagenome 02UKD (SPAdes) (version 2) | ecosystem: Environmental > Aquatic > Non-marine Saline and... | reverse complement strand
AGTTCGACGCGGTTTACGTGCCAGTGAGTACTGTGCATAGCCTGCTAAATTTGAGCAAACTAAACACGATAACGGTTACCACCAAGTCTGCCGGGGAAACTACCAATATTGCTCAGGTGATCGTTAACCTGCTTCGCCAGCGTCATGGTATTTCTGATCAGATGCCAGATGATTTTATCGTCAAGTCTCAGGCTCAAGAGTTACTAGGTGATGGTTTGTCTCCAGACTTAGCTCGTATCGTAGCGGGCAATCTGGCAACGATGGATACGCTAACGCTAGAGCAATTGTCCAAGTCACTACAGCGCGCGAACAACACCATGCTGATTTTATTGGCTGGGGTTGCCGGGGTATCGTTACTGGTTGGTGGGATCGGTGTAATGAATTTGCTTCTTTTGTCGGTCACTGAGCGAACTCGGGAAGTTGGGCTGCGGATGGCGCTGGGAGCGCGTGGCTCAGATATCGCCTCACAGTTTATAACCGAGGCAGTATGTTTGAGTTTGCTGGGCGGCCTACTTGGCACAGTCATTGCCGTTTTTGTGACAATGAGTTTGGAAGGAATATTTCAATGGTCTACCGAAATATCATTCGCCTCTATCGTCATAGCGATTATTGTTGCCGCACTATTGGGTGTGACTGCTAGCGTTTATCCAGCAAGAAGGGCCGCTGAACTTGAGCCCATAAGTGCCTTACAACATGAATAACCTAATGCGAAAAATCTACATGTCCAAGCTTACGCTGTTAACCATTGTTTGTTGGCTGCTGGTTATCAAACCTCTTTACGGTCAAGAATCTCAAGCGCCACACGGAGATCATGTCCCAGATCATAACGGTCTTGTGTTGATGCATAGCAATGAGGAAATGCATTTTGAGGTCGTGGTTGTTGAGGCGGGAGGAATTGAGCTTTACCTAAGCGATGCTATTCGAATGCAGTTGCCAGCGGTGACAGTATCCGACGTGGTGGTTGAAATCGAACGCACTGGTGGCAGTGTTGAATTCGTCAATATGGCGATGTCTGCCTCAGGTGATGCTTGGTCAGGACCCAGCAAACCGGTCACCGACGCTGACTCTATCGTTAGAATTGGGTTTCTGTTTAACGGCGAGCCATTCTTTGTCGACATACCTGCGATGGCTTTTCCACCTCTACGTGAACTTATGAAGTTGCCGATGGCCTCGCCAGAGGAGCATCATGCTGCTTAACTTGCAGATGGCTTTAAAGTCATTGTTACAAAATCGGCTCCAAGCCATGTTGACTCTTAGCGGTATGAGCATAGGCGTGGCAATGGTAGTACTGGTTTCGGGGTTGGGCCTTGGTGCTCAATTGCAGATCGAAGCTCAGATCGAAAGTGCTGGGCCGACGTTAATAACACTGACCTCAGGTAACTTCCGCCCGGTTGGTATTACTAGCAGTGGCGAGCAAGACAGCAGTGGCGGTGAGGTTTCTGAAGGTGCGATTGACGGGGCTGAGCTCGGTTATTCGAACGACATGGAAGACAATGCGGCAGTAATGCAAGCCAGGGCTAGAGCCCGAGCACCTCGCAGAAGCAATGTTCGCTCCCCTGCATTGCCGCTGCGAGATTTAGAACTTGCTCTTTTGCAAAGTGATTTCAATGATATAAGAATTGCCGCTGGGACTTTGTCTGGAAATGTCACATTGGACACGATTGTAGGTAAATCTACGCGCATCGCTAGAGTTGCCGGTCACCAACTTGGTTGGCCTGATATCGAAGCTTGGAGTTTAGTGAACGGCCGCTATATTTCCGAAACAGAACATACCACTGGCGCGCCAGTGATATTAGTAAGCAGCAGCACAGCCAATAGGCTATGGCCGGGTGAGCCCGCTTTGGAACAAACAATTGAACTGGCGGGCTATTCACTCAAAGTAGTCGGGGTTATCGAGGATGTCGGCGATGAACGTAGCTCCATTATTGTACCTACCATCCATACACCTTTGCTGTGGGCCCAGTCAGTTCTAGGTAAAGACACCTTTGATGTAATCAAAATTAGAACCACCTCGGTAGCTAAAACCACTTCAGTCGCTGGCGCTGTCAAAGAGGCTTTACGAGTCCTTAGGCAGCTGCCAGATGACACGTTGGATGATTTTCGCATCGAAACCCAAAGTGTCGCCGCCCTGCCAAGTCTTGGAACTGACCCTCGTTTGGCCCGAGCGGTGCATTCAAACGTGGTTGGCTTTGAGCAAGCCGCCTGGGAGGAAATGGCCCTGAGCCTGCGTCAAGCCGGTCGTACGTTTACACTCCTATTATCTGCCGCGGCTGCGGTCTCCCTCTTGGTGGGAGGAATAGGTGTTATGAATATTATGTTGGTATCGGTTGCCGCTCGCACACGAGAAATCGGGCTGCGAATGGCGATGGGTGCCAGGGTTAATGATGTAATGATTCAGTTCATGGTGGAGGCGGTTACGCTTGCAGCATTGGGAGGCATAGTTGGTTTGATGTTAGGCTCTCTTGGGCTGCTAGGAGCTGAGTACGGATTGAACTGGGCGACTGCTATTTCACCAACAATGCTGCTACTGGCAGTCTTAATGGCAGCGGCTACGGGGATGATTTTTGGCTATGGCCCTGCTAGGCGCGCAGCCAATTTAGATCCGGTGGTGGCGCTGAAAACAGAATGATCATTCTATCTTCGTTCCGGCTGGCTAACTCTAATTCTAGTTCTAGCTCTATTAGGTACACACTATGCTTATGATAATGGTGAATATTCGTCTCGCGCTGCGTTCACTGAACAGGAATCGGCTGCGCACGAGCTTAACTATGCTTGGTATTATTATCGGTGTGGCCGCGGTTTTGACCATGGTAGCTCTTGGCACTGGTGCTCGAGGCTCTGTCGAGGGAGAGGTTAGGTCGGCGGGTACAAATATTATTTTTGTTCGCTCTGGAAATTATACTCGTGGTGGCAAGAGTGTGGGTATTCCTTCGGGATTGGGGGCGGCGACTACTTTAACGGTGGCAGATGGTGGAGCTATCATGGCATCAATACCTGGAATAAGTGAGGTAAGCCCAAGTTTGTCGGTGCGAACGTTTTTAACCGGGGGTAATGAAAGAGCGTTTGCTAGAGTTGAAGGTATTGCCGCTAATTTCGCAGCCATATATTCATGGAACGCCCAGGCTGGAAGGATGCTCAATGGACAATCTGAAAATGAAGCGGTCATTGGTAGTGTCTTAGCTGAGCAACTGTTTGGAATAAGCGCAGATGCAGTGGGCCAATCTCTTCAATTCAGAAACCTCAGTTTTAACATAGTGGGTGTGCTTGATGGTGTGGCGGAAGATCACGCTGAAGTGCTGTTTGTACCATACACCGCTTTGCAGCAGAGTTTGGACTTTAGTCACGTAGAAACACTTACAGTGGCCGCTGAACAGGCCGGGGAGACCTCACTCATAGCAGATCAAATTTCAGTGCTGCTCAGAGATCGTCATGGTATTCCACAGCCGCCACAAGAAGACGGGCAATCAGGTTATCTTGGCGGGCGCAACAATGTTGGCAGTGTGCCAGATGATTTCACAGTCGAGACGCAAGCAGCTCAAGCATTAACCAAAGGCTTGTACACGCCAGCTGCCGCGTTTGCCCTCGCTAATTTGCCGAAGCTGGACGAGGTGACGCTTGATGAAATGGCCGACACTTTGGATCAGGCTAGCAACACAATGACAGCCTTGCTGGCTAGTATTGCAGGAGTGTCTTTAATAGTAGGGGGCATAGGGATTATGAATATAATGCTGGTGTCTATTACCGAGAGAACACGAGAGATAGGACTGCGTATGGCGTCAGGCGCTAGATCCAGTGATGTGGCAATGCAATTCTTGGTTGAGGCTGTAACCTTAAGTATGATCGGTGGAATAGTCGGTCTGGTTTTAGGACTGTTGTCTGCAGAAATAGTTGGTCTAACTCTAGGTTGGCCAGCTTCTGTTTCCTATGGCGCCATGTTGCTCGCTATAGGGATTGCCGCCATAGTTGGTTTGGTTTTTGGAAGCTATCCCGCACGCCGCGCATCCTTGCTAGATCCCATTGAAGCTTTACGATCCGAGTAAATGAATATCTGTAGGCTGCAATCCATTCAACAAGGGGTGATATCGAGGCCGGTGATATTTAGCCTAGCTATTTTGCTGGTCGTGGTTCTCGGTGTCGGCACTTGGTTTGGACTGCGGCCTAAAACGCCTGAAGCAATCATGGAGCTGCAGGCGCAAGAGTATGTAAAACTTGCGACGTCCTTGGGCTGGCACCGAGCACAGGAAGTGGACAGCTACATTGGTGTGCCATCGTTGGACATGCGTTTGAAAAATTCTGCGCCTTCGACGCTCGAACTGGAAGCGGCGGTGAAAGACCTTTTAATTCGAGTACAGGCGAATACGCAGTTTGGTGATAGGCAGAGGCAGCGGCTATTTGAAGAAAAGCTCACACGACTGGTGACGCTTTTATCGATAATCAATGCGTCCCAGCCTTATTCTTTTAGCGACGAAGTTTCTCAACTCTATGAGCTTGCCGACGGGATAGATTTAACTCAATCCAGCGATCAAAGAGAAGACCCTAATTTAGACGCACTTGATGAGTTGCTGCCGGGGCGGGGCACTTTGTCTTTTCGTGTTGCCGCGTTCCGTAATCAATTTATTATTCCGGCCAATAAGCGCAGGCAAGTGTTCGAGGCGGCGCTGGCCGAGTGTCGCCAGCGTACGCTGGCGCATTGGGATTTGCCCGCTCAGGAAACGTTGGAGATTCAGTGGAGTCGAGATGTGAGTGCGGCTTGGCATCAATATGATGGTGATTTCAAAAGCACCTTGACAATGAACGATCTCTCTATAGGGTTTATGCATACTGCCATCGATGTAGCCTGCCACGAAGGCTATCCTGGTCATCATGCCCAGTTCGTAATGATGCAAACGCAGCAAGGCGCTGCCGGTTTCACCACAGAGGACTCGGTTTTTTTAACCCGTACGCCGGCATCAGTGATACGCGAGGGCGCTGCCAACCTAGGTGTTGAATTAGTGTTTCCGTTAGCCCAGAGACTGAAATTTGAACGAGAAGTACTGGCGCCATTGGCCGGAATTTCGTTTCCCGATGAGGCAAAGTATGGTGAGTTCTTGACCTTAATCGGAGCGCTTGCAGCAAACGTTACGCCGCTTCTTCGAGACTATTTAGATGGAGAGTTATCCTTCAATACGGCCTCCGTGAGGCTCGAGCGTGAAGCGCTGGTATCAAGTCCCAATGAACTTCTGCGGTTTGTAGATGAATTCGGTGCCTTTAGCGTCGGCTATGAAATTGCTCAGCGTCGACTCAATGTGCGTATTCAAAGCCAGGATGATAAGTGGAGTGCTTTGTTAGATTCTATTATTGGCCCTGATACCAGGTTATAGAAACCCTGTAGTGCTCGGTCCTAACGTGCTTAGTAATGTGTGTTTGGGCCTCCTCGATCTTTTCTACTGTATCGAGTCAGTTGAGAGTTCTTGCCTGTTATTAAGAAAGCACGGTATAACCAACATTCAAAATTAGAATATTCTGACTATCCGTTTTAGTGGCGCTGTGCATCCACGCTGGGGGAAATATGATTAGATTGCCTTCTATCCTGTTGTTTGCTGCTATTGGACTATTGTTGCCGAGCGCGGCTCAGGAATTCGATATTTCCACCAAGGCACTGGCTGCTATCAGTGACGAAGACCTAAGCGCTGGCCAAGACCGCTATGGTGTTTTGTGCGCGCGCTGCCACGGAATGTTAGGGGAAGGAGGGGAGGGTCCAAGTTTAAAGCGTCCGCGCTTGTCTTATGCCCCCGATGACGATTCATTAAAACGTGTTATTGGCGGCGGTATTCCTGGAACAGGCATGCCGGGTAACTGGGCTTTGGGTCCGACTGAGCTTCATCAAATAGCCGGCTTTGTAAAATCGCTAGGGCTATTAGATGCCGAAGAAGCGCCTGGGGATGCAGCAAAGGGACAGCTAGTATACGAAACCAAAGGCAATTGCAGTGCCTGTCACATACTGAGCGGGGTGGGTAAGGGTATCGGTCCTGAGCTTTCAGAGGTCGGTCTGCGTCGCAATGCGCAATACCTTTATCGCTCGATCACTAATCCATCAGCAGATCAACCGAAAGTGAGCAATCGTTTTCGCGGGACAATAAATGCGTTTTTGACAGTGCGAGCAGTATCCGAATACGGAACATTTGAAGGCATGAGAATTAACGAAGATGAGTTCTCTGTACAAATGAGAGACATGTCTGGAAAAACCTATTCGTTCGATAAGGCTAAACTTATCAGTTATGAAAAAGATTTTGGCCACAGCCTCATGCCGGGCTATGGCGCGGTGCTCAACCAGCAAGAAGCTGATGATGTAGTGTCCTTTTTGATGACCCTTACAGGAGACCTGTAATGAGTAACTTGGCTTCTTTTCAACGTCTAGCGGCGGCGACTTTATTTTTCACTTTACTCTCAGCGTCTGTTTCTTCCCAAACCAGCTATGAACAATTACTCGCCGATGAGAAAAATGGCGATGACTGGCTGAGCTATTCCGGTGGCTATAAGTCGGAACGTTTCTCTCCTCTTGCACAGATTAGCCCGGCTAACGTGTCACAATTGAAAGTGATGTGGGCCTACCAAATGCAAGCAGCTGGCATCGCCGGTGCTGGGCTGCAGGAAACCACGCCTTTGGTAGCTAACGGTATTATGTATTTGACCGAAGCGCCCAGCAGTGTCACCGCTCTGGATGCCCGTACCGGTAATTTACTCTGGCACTGGAAGCCGGATATATCGGAAGAGGTGTTGAATATCGGTTTTCCTCGCATCAATCGCGGTGTGGCGCTGTTAGATGATTCTGTTTTTGTGGCAACACTCGATGCCCGTTTATTTGCCTTGGACGCAATAAGTGGGGCGGTGCGCTGGGAAACAAAGGTTGCTGATAATTCGGTTGGGTTTTCGTTGACTCTTGCCCCTTTGGCGCTGGACGGTAAGATTGTTGTCGGGGTTAGCGGTGCTGAGGCCGGAATTAGAGGCTTTATCGATGCCTATGACTCCAATACTGGTGAGCGGCTCTGGCGCACTTTCACGGTTCCTGAACCGGGTGAGCCTGGCAGCGAAACTTGGCAAGGCGAGGCATGGCAAACCGGCGGTGGTTCTACTTGGCTTACCGGTTCTTTCGATGCAGAGCTAAATACTCTTTATTGGACAACTGGGAACCCAGCCCCGGATTGGAACGGTGACCTTCGGCCAGGAGATAATTTGTTTACCTGTGCGGTGTTAGCCTTAAACCCTGATACGGGCGAAATGCTTTGGCACTTCCAATACACGCCTCACGACACCCATGACTGGGATGCTAATCAAATTCCGGTTCTAATAGACGGTGAGTTTGAGGGCAAACAGCGAAAATTATTGGCGTTGGCCAATCGTAATGCGTTTTACTATTTAATAGATCGTGAAACTGGTGAATATTTGTTGGGTGAAGAATACTCTTACCAGACATGGGCCGAGGGCATTGATGATCTTGGCAGACCTATCGTCAAATTAAATACCGAGCCTACTAGAGAGGGCAATCTGGTATGGCCAAGTTTGCAAGGGGCTACTAACTGGTTTTCACCTTCTTATAATCCAAATACGGGGCAGTTTTTTGTGCCTAATCGGCGCATGGGTGCTATTTATTACAAAGCCGATGTCGAATATACACCGGGCGCTCCATTTTTAGGGGGCGGCGAGCAAGCCTTAGATGGCGATCGAGCGACCGGCGCGATAGTGGCGCTGGACGCGATGACCGGCAAACAAGAATGGGAATTTGAGTTGCTGACACCACCGTGGTCTGGAGTTATGGCCACCGCTGGGGGACTAGTATTTGGCTCTAGTGCTGAAGGGGTGTTTTTCGCTCTAGATGCAGCAGCGGGAAATCCACTTTGGAACTTTAACTCTGGAGCTCATATCCGAACTAACCCTATGGGTTTTGCGATTGATGATAACCAGCGCGTAGCTGTTGTCGGAGGGAGGACCCTGTTTGTTTTTGGGCTTAAATAAAAGTGTGGTTAGCAACTTTTTAGATCTTGGCTAGTGACAACGATGAATCTATGATTTTTTTAGAAAAGTTAAAAGCAAAGCGATGGGGTGTTCGTCTTCAAAATCTAGCAAGGATGTCGCTGGAATCCGAACTGGTTTTGGAAGAGTTTTCGCGTTTGGGAAACGCCTTGGTAAAAGTTCCAGCAAATACAAAGAAATTAAAAATTGGTGCATATAGCTATGTACGCGAAGGCAGCGAAATTTATTTTTTAGAATCAATAGGCCGGTTTTGCTCGATCGGGCGAGGAGTGGTTTTGGGGCAGGCTCCAGATAACCATCCTATAAACTGGGTGTCGACGAGTATGGTCGTCAGTAAAGACTACTGTGCGAGCAATGGCTTTTCTACTATTGGTCACGATGTATGGATAGCGCACGATGCTGTGGTCATGGCAGGGGTGAATATTGCAACGGGCGCTGTTATAGGGCGAAATGCCGTGGTGACAAAAGATGTTGGCCCCTACGAGATAGTGGTTGGAAACCCAGCAAGGGTGGTTCGAACGCGATTTGAACCAAAGCAAATTGAAGCTTTGTTAGCCAGTCGCTGGTGGGAATTGCCTATGCAGGAACTTGGCGAATTGCCGTTTGATGACGTTGACTCTTTTCTGGCGGCGTTGCCGTTAGAGAGAATGTTAGCGGTTTATAGGTCTGTAGCTGTTGCAAGAAGAAGAGTGACATTGCTGCAATCACAAGGTTGATATCTCGGCACGGCTTCGGATAATCTACAGCCGATGTATTGAGCTGTTTTCGGCTTAATAATAACCCAAGAATTAGAACGTAAAATTTATAATTATAATAAAACTAGGAGTAAGCGCTTGACTAACAAAGCTTCAGTGAAACCATTTAGAAACAAAGCTTTAAGCCTCATGTTCAAAATAGATGCAATTATTTGCTGCATTGCAGGTCTTGGTGTTGGTTTGTTAGCGCTGGCAGGGCCGCTTGGAATATGGCTGGGATTTTCAGATTTCAGAGCAGGTTTTGGATTTTTACAAATAGTAAATGCCTGGGCGCCGTGGATTGCAGGAGTTACTTTAGTGGTAGCTTTAGGCATCCTAATTGCTTCTAAGATTCTGTCAATTGAGAACGGGTCGCGACTTTGTGCACTGGCACTAGTGGGTACTCTATCAGCTGCGCTGGCGTATTTTGTTCCTGAAAGCTTTCGCCCCTCCGATGGCACTCCCCCAATTCATGACATCACAACTAATCCGGCAAACCCACCTGCCTATGTTGCCATTGTGCCTCTGCGCGCTGATGCGCCAAACACGATGGTTTACGGTAGTGGTCAAGATATGACAGCGCAAAAGCTTACCGCATTTCAACAATCTGCCTATCCAGATATTATTCCTCAGCGTTTCACTAGTTCTGTCGAAGAAGTGTTTGCAAATGCTTTATCGGCAATGGAGTCGCTAGGTTGGGACATAGTCGATTCCAATCTCGCCGAGGGCCGAATAGAGGCGAGCGATACTACATTTTGGTTTCGCTTCAAAGATGACGTCGTTGTTTATATTTCCCGAGAGGGCAGTGAAACTGTACTTAATGCTCGCTCACTGTCGCGAGTGGGAATTAGTGATGTGGGTAAAAATACCGAACGCCTAAGAGCCTTTTTTGCCTTATTGTAGCTGCGCTCCGACGCGGTGCGGCGCTGTTGTTTCTGACGACTTGTGCCGACCTGCAGATGAACCATTGGCGGTTAAGTCTATGTTAATAAAAATAAAGCTTAGTGGGGTGCGCGTTTACCTTGGATTGATGGCTCTGACCATATTTGGGTGTGTGGCAATAGGCCCTCAGGCACAGTTAGGGGAATCTATCCGTTGGTATACGGGAGAGTCTGGCCGCGTCGATGATTCTCGTGCTCGTCGCCTATTGGAGCGATCTGCGCAAGACGGCAATGCCCTATCGGTGATGTGGTTAGCTAGGGTCTATTCAACGGGACGCATGACCTTTAGTGCGGATAAACCTCGAGCGCTGCGACTTGCCGAATCCGTGATTGGTGACATCGAAATGATGGCTAATCAGGGCGATAGCGAGGCTATGTTGTTAATGGGTACGGCGTTTGCGGAAGGCCTAGGAAAAGAAGTGAACCTTGAACTCGCAGTTTCGTGGTATCGAAAAGCTGCGGAAAAAAATAATACCTTGGCTCTACATAATTTGGGCAACGCCTATGCCTCAGGGACAGGTGCACCACAAAATGATGAGCTGGCAGCCCGGTGGTGGCTTCGTGCTGCACACAAGGGCGACGCTATTCCTGCGCTAAGACTAGGCACAGTCTACGAGCAAGGAAAAGGGGTCGATAAGGATTTTGATGAAGCGATTTATTGGTATTCAGAATCAGCTCGCCGCGGCAATCGAACTGCCGCGGCTGCGCTGGAACGGTTATCAGTGCAAAATTAGCCGCTATTGCTGTCTTACTGTTGGATAAGTAATACCTAGTTGGTCCATGTAAGTCTCATACTGATCTGGGTCGTAGTAATAGTCTTTCATGATTGGTCTGAAGGTTGCCATTATGCCTTCGTTCAAGTGAATTGCAGGCTCATCTTCAGGTCTAAGCAAGGGGATATACTGCGCATCTTTTGTTTGCACTTCTCGGTAATACTCCCAAGCGTTTTCCAAAAGCTCATCGTCAGTGATGAGATCAAACAGAGTCATAGCCTGCACTTTCGCGCCAGCCACAATGCCCTTGTGCGCAATAGGTGTTGCCATGGCAATGGAGTTAACCCAATTGTGACCAGGCAGGTTAGGTATATTTGATGGGTAACCTTGAACGATCGTAGGAACCTGCCAAGAGATATCTCCAATGTCATCAGAGCCGCCGCCGGTGTTTGTTGCTGGATCCGGTGGATCAGTTAGCTCTTGCAAGGCAGTGTTCAAACCTTCTTGCGGCACTCCCAGCTCAGCCTGCACGGCCTTGGCTAGGGTCAAATCATTTTCCGACCAGTCAGGCATGCCAACCATTTGGGCGTGCTCGTAAGCGCGCTGCGCCATAGCTTTGTTAAAGTGGCCTGGATACGCGCTGCCTAAAACTGTGGAGCTCCAAGTGGTGTTGCTCATTAAGGCTGCGCCTCGAGCCATATCGTCACCAATATTCCATAGCTCTTTTATGTGTTCATAGTCAGTTTCTCGAAAGAAGTACCAAACGCTGGCTTTGGAAGGCACCACGTTAGGCTGATCGCCACCGTCTACCACCACCGAATGAGTACGCTGTGATAAGCGCAAATGCTCGCGGCGAAAATTCATGCCGACATCCATCAGTGCAATGGCGTCCGCGGCACTTTTCCCGCGCCAAGGCGAACCAGCGCTATGAGCGCTTTCGCCCTCAAAATCATACTGGATAGAAATCAAGCCATTGCCGCGGCCGCCGCCCCAGCGAGTACCTAAGCGATTAGATACGTGGGAGAACAACACAGCGTCTACGTCTTTAAAGTAGCCGTCACGAACATAGTAGGCTTTGGTTCCAAGCTGTTCTTCAGCAACTCCTGGCCAGATTTTGATAGTGCCAGGTAAGTTATTCTCTTCCATGAATTCCTTTACCGTGAGCGCTGCAATTATGTTTACGACCTGGCCTGAGTTGTGACCCTCACCATGGCCCGGTGCCCCTTCGATTATTGGGTCTCGGTATGCAACACCCGGTTTTTGCGAGGCCTTCGGAATGCCATCAATGTCTGATCCTAAGGCAATTACAGGCTCGCCTTCGCCCCAACTGGCCATCCACGCGGTTGGTATGCCGGAAATGCCTTGTGCCACCTCAAAACCATTTTCACTTAGCATTGTGGTGAGGTAGTTAGAGGTTTCAAATTCTTGAAAGCCTAGCTCACCAAAACTAAAAATCATATCGTTCATGACCTGTGCGAGCTTAGCTTTGTCATCGATGGCAGCGATCAGCTCTTGTTTAATAGCGTCTCGTTGTTCATCTGAATAGTCAGCTGCTAGGGCTTGGATGTGAATTATTGAAGTCAAAAAAAGTGCAGCAGTGGAAACTGCTATTTGAAATGACCTTTTATGAGACCGGTTGATCATTAGAGGGGTTGCTCCTAATTTATTGTATGTGCTGAGAGTTTTTAAGGGAGATAGCCGCAGACGAAAGCTGGGGCTATTGTTGGGATTAAATGTTGGGATTAAATATTGGGATTAGTTGTCGAGACTGATTGCTGAAGAGGTTGAGTGCAGCAGCAAAAAACTGCTGCACTCAATACTCCAGATACTGCTATCTAAGGACTACTTACTAGGACCTTTAACTCCGTGCTACTAAAAAAATCTTAACAATTATTGAACGGCCTAAATAACTATTAGAACTCGTAGCGCATACCTACGCGGAAGTTTCTGCCCATTACATCACTCAGGTTGCGGTTAGCTTGCTGGTAACCAGGGCGGTTTTCGCTGCCTTGAGACAATGGGAAAGGAACAAACTCTGGATCAGTATCGAATAGGTTCTTAACTGACAAGAATAGCTCAGCTTGGCCACCACCGAACTCCATATTGTATGAACCATAGCCATCGAAGAAAAACTGACCGTCGATAGAATTGTCATTGATAGTTCGATTGGCAGTATTGGTTGAAACAGGGCAGTTGCCGTTACATTCGGTCCAGCGATTATCTACAACACCATCACTATGCCCACGGGCAGTAAGGGTGAAAGAGAAATCGTTCATGGTGTAGCGTGCAGTGCCGCGATGAACAAAGTCAGGTGTGTTGCTAGTATTCTCTCCAGCTCGTTCCCGAACAGTAACGCCGTTATCAGTGGCGTTGCTCATGTAGTGTGTAGTCATGTAGCGCAGGGCCAATACGCCTGCGCCCAGCTCCGTGGTGTAGCTGGCTTCAAGATCTATACCTTCAGATATCAATCCCGTTAGGTTTTCGTATTTCAGATCAATA
>Ga0208413_1001833_pt1 | contig 12911 bp, 10 predicted proteins | sample AntAceMetag02UKD_FD_184761 | JGI IMG/M metagenome (GOLD analysis project Ga0208413, IMG submission 184761) | Saline lake microbial communities from Ace Lake, Antarctica - Antarctic Ace Lake Metagenome 02UKD (SPAdes) (version 2) | ecosystem: Environmental > Aquatic > Non-marine Saline and... | reverse complement strand
CAGTAGATGCCGATCATATTTCTCATACAGTGCTTAGTGAAAATCGCTTTTCAAAAGGGATGCCTGAACACGGTGCGTACTTAGCGGATGAATTAGAGGAGTTGGTATTACTCCATGATGCGTCGAATATAGCGGCTGTTATTGTTGAACCGCTATCTGGGACAGCGGGAGTTCTCCCGCCTCCAAAAGGTTACCTAAGCAGGCTTCGAGATATTTGCACTAAACATGACATTCTGTTGATTTTTGACGAAGTTATTACCGGGCTGGGTCGTATGGGCTCGATGACAGGTGCGCAAGAGTTTGGTGTGACGCCAGATATAATGACTCTGGCCAAGCAAATCACCAATGGCACTATTCCCCTTGGCGCAGTTGTTACAGCTCCAGAGATTTATAACACCTTCATGGACAACGGTGGGCCAGAGTATATGGTGGAGTTCCCTCATGGTTATACCTATTCAGCTCACCCGGTTGCTTGTGCGGCGGCACTTGCCTCGCTGGATTTATTGAGTACGGATAATCTGCTAGAAAAAGTTCGCGCTCTCGCACCGAAATTTGAATCAGCAGTGCACAGTTTAAGGGGTGCACCCTTTGTCACTGATATTAGGAATTATGGCTTAGCGGCAGGCATTACCTTGGAGGCATATGAGGGGGAGCCGCTGCGGCGACCTTTTGAATTGGGGCTTAAGTGTTTAGAGAAAGGTTTCTATGTGCGTTGGGGTGGCGACACTATCCAATTGGCTCCTCAATTCATTTCAACTCCAGATCAAATTGATGCTCTGGTTAACGCAATAGGTGAATCACTTCATGAACTCGGAAATTAATTCTAAGGATAATATTGCTAACATCGGCCATTATATCAACGGTCAGGCAGTCGCGGACGACCTTGTTACTCAGGCCGTATTTAATCCGGCCACAGGAGAGATAAGGGCTCAAGTTGCGCTAGCAGATGCCAGTACTGTTGCTAAGGCTATCGAGAGCGCTCATAACGCTTTTCCTGCATGGCGTAATACGCCGCCGCAAAAAAGAGCACAGATTTTGTTCAAATTCAGGCAGTTATTGGAGCAACACGCCGATGCTTTGTGTGCGCTAATCACAGCTGAACATGGCAAGGTTCTCGATGATGCCCGCGGTGAGTTGGGGCGCGGTATTGAAGTCGTTGAATATGCCTGTGGTATCTCTGAATTGCTCAAAGGTGAGTTTTCAAAAAATGCAGGACCGAATATTGATAGCTGGTCAGAGTTGCAGCCATTGGGGGTTGCCGTTGGTATCACCCCGTTTAACTTTCCGGTCATGGTTCCCATGTGGATGTTTCCCATGGCAATCGCCTGCGGCAATACTTTTATTCTAAAACCCTCTGAGCGTGATCCTAGTGCAGCGCTGCTTATGGCCGAGCTATTTTGTGAGGCAGGATTGCCGCCAGGTGTTTTTAACGTGGTAAACGGTGATAAAGCGGCAGTCGATGCGCTGCTGATGGATCCCCGCGTATCGGCGATCAGTTTTGTTGGCTCAACCCCTATTGCGGAATCCATTTACAGGCAGGCAACGCACAATGGTAAACGAGTGCAGGCCTTAGGCGGGGCAAAGAATCATGCCGTGATAATGCCCGATGCAGATGTCGATGGTGCGGTGGATGCGCTGATGGGGGCAGCTTACGGTTCTTGCGGAGAACGCTGCATGGCCATTTCAGTTGCTGTTTGTATAGGCGACGATTTGGCAGAGACGGTAATTGCCAAGCTTACAACAAAAATTATTGCATTAAAGATTGGTCCAGGCGCCGATATAAGTAACGACATGGGGCCGCTTATTACGCAGGCTGCCAAAGACCGTGTAAGTAATTATCTGGAGCAGGGTATCGCCGAGGGTGCTCAGCTGGTGGTCGATGGGCGCGGGCTTGTTGTGCCTGGGAATGAGAAAGGTTTTTTTATCGGAGGTTGTTTGTTCGATGAAGTAACGGAGTCCATGGGCATTTACAAAGATGAAATATTTGGGCCGGTTCTTTGTGTTGTCAGGGCTCAAAATCTTGAGGAGGCGATGGGGCTAGTTAACCGTCATGAGTTTGGTAATGGAGCCTGTATATTTACCCGCGACGGAGAAACTGCGAGGGTATTCACAGACAATATTCAGGTGGGGATGGTTGGTGTAAACGTGGCCTTGCCTGTGCCAGTGGCGAGCCAAAGCTTTGGAGGATGGAAGCGCTCTCTGTTTGGGGACCTCTATGTTTATGGCCCAGATGGGGTTCGGTTTTATACTCATAGAAAAACGATGTCTCAGCGCTGGCCCAGCAGTAGCGCGTTAGAGGGTGTTAACTACTCGTTTCCCAGTAGCTGAAGGTGTCGGAGTAGGTCGTTTTATTGTTGCTTAGCGCACTGATGTTTATGGCTAAATTCTGCAGGGAAAGCTTTAGTTTTTGGGTAAATTGAACGGCTAATATAGCGCTTTTGAAATATTGCTGTGGTAACCTGCCGGGTAATTTGGTGTAAAGAACACCGGCGGTTTTTGGCCATTGCAGCTTCACTTGATGTCTATGGTATTACTTTCAACTTGTTTATTAACGTAACTGCTAATTTAGCTACCAATTTAACTTCTAATTTAACTAATAACCTTACTATGAATAATTCAGCACCATCAAAGCTGCTCTTCTTAGCGCTTCTTCCTCTCATCCTTATTGGCTGCCGTACCTCGTTAGTAGACAAAGGGCTGACCAGTAATTTGTACTGCGACAATGTCCTTGTTTACCACGTGTGCGCTTCTGATCCGAACAGCGATGGGGTTGTAGACTATGTTTACTTCAGCGCAAATGACGAAGTTTTTATGTTCAGTGAGGGTGGCTTAAAGTTTAAACCAGAGGATCAGCCGACGCATCGCTGTATTAAACAAATGGAAGACGATTTAGTCGCCACCACCAGTAGATTATTTTACTTAAATGAAAATTCTACGGCGTTGGAAAAAACTGATATTCGCGGTTCGATGATGATTAAATATCTAACCTATCTCCCTGAGATTACCGCGTGTAATTTACGTGCCGAAAAAGCAGAAAAACTTGCTGCCAGTGATTAGTTTTTGAATGCTTTCAAAGGTCGTTTATAAGGCCAATTAAAGATTGCCTAAAGGTTGTTGAGTGGTAGTTCGGTAGTTTGTTTCATAGTTTCCATTACGAAGCTGGAGCTTACGTCAAAAAGATCGGCTTTAATTAGCTGCTTATATAAATCGTCATACCCTTTCATGTCAGCGACCACTGCCTTAACTAGGTAATCTAAATCGCCGCTCATACGGTACACCTCTAACACCCCTGGAATGTTTTGCGTCACCTGCTGGAATTTGTTAGCCCATTTAGCATTGTGTTCGTTAGTGCGGATGGAGATATAAACAGTTAAAGAAAGGTTCAGTTTCTCTGGGTCAAGAATTGCCACCCTGCCTTTGATAACGCCGTCCGAACTCAGTTTTTGCAGGCGTCGCCAGCATGCAGATTTTGAAATCCCAATTTTTTCTGCGAGTTCGCCTGCCGATAGTGATGCATCGTTTTGGATGTGCTCAAGAATGGCTTGATCCTGCTTATCCATGAATTCGTCTCTGCTTTTTTTGATAATATGCGACAAAGTACCATTTATTATCATTTATTAGCAAAAATATCTCATAATTACAGCTAAATCTGGCACTAATAGAAACAATGTTTCTGTTTGAATGGGATATTATTTCAGTCTACCTATCGGAGACAGGTCATGAGTGCCAATTTAATTTCCAAAATCAGAGAATCAGTTATTGGGGAAAGGCAGCTAATTCCGACTAGCTTTGGCATGAAGCCTCTAATCTATGCAGATTATACGGCCTCTGGAAGATCCTTGGCTTTCATCGAAGAATTCATCTCAACTCAGGTGCTTCCGTTCTACGCTAATACTCACACAGAAACGTCATTTAGTGGCGCTCAAACAACGGCATACCGCGAGCAGGCACGAGCCACTATCCGCCGTGCAGTCAACGGGAATGACGATGATCAAGTAATATTTTGCGGAGCAGGTGCGACTGCAGCGATCAACAAACTAATCGACATATTGAACTTACGTCTTCCGGCAGAGTTGAGTGAGAAATATCAGTTATTGGCTCAGGTGCCGGCAGAGTCTCGCCCCGTGGTTTTTATTGGGCCGTATGAGCATCACAGTAACGAAATACCTTGGCGTGAATCGATTGCAGATGTGGTTGTGATTCCGCTCACCGAGGGGGGTAAGTTGGATGAATCCAAGTTGGAAGAGGAACTAATTAAATATAAGCAGCGGCCCATGAAAATAGGTAGTTTCTCGGCGGCGTCGAATGTTACTGGAATAAAGACTGACGTCGATAAAGTGGCTTCGCTACTTCACAGCTATGGGGCTGTTTCTTTTTGGGATTATGCGGCAGCGGCTCCTTACGTTGGTATCAATATGAACCCTGAGGACGCCAGCTGTACAAAGGACGCGGTGTTTTTATCCCCTCATAAACTTGTAGGTGGTCCTGGCACGCCTGGGGTATTGATTGTTAAAAAGCAATTGCTTAAAAACAAAGTTCCGGCAATGCCCGGCGGTGGGACAGTGCTCTATGTTACTCCTGAGGATCATCAGTTTATTGAGAATCATGAGCGCCGAGAGGAAGGTGGCACTCCCGCAATTGTTGAATCGATTAGGGCGGGGCTAGTTTTTCAGCTGCAGCAAGAAGTAGGCACCGATAACATCGAGGCGTTAGAGCATAGCTTTAAGCAAAGGGCGCTGGCGCGGTGGTGCCAGCATAGTAATATCGAGATACTAGGCAATACAGATGTGGAGAGCCTGTCTATCTTCTCTTTGCGGTTAAAACACGGTGACATGGATTTACACTATGGTTTTGTGGTGGCGCTGCTAAATGATTTGTTTGGCATTCAAGCGCGTGGAGGCTGTTCCTGCGCTGGGCCTTACGGGCATGATCTTCTGGGAATGGATATGAAGTACAGCCGCGCCCTCGAAGCGCAGCTAAACAAGGGCCATATGGTCCTGCGGCCAGGTTGGGTTAGGTTGAATTTTAATTACTTTATTGACGAGAGCACTTTTGAGTATCTCGTCAGTGCGGTAGAGCTTGTCGCTAACTATGGCTGGCGCTTGTTGCCTTATTATCAGTTTGATGGCGACAGTGGTACATGGCGCTTTCAAGGTCAAAAAATGCAGTTGAACTCAAACCTTTGCATAGACGATCTGTTTGATTCGAGTAACGCGCCAGAATTTGCTGAGCTGGATCAGCTTGAGGCGTTTTCTAATCTAGCAACCGATGAGTTACAGAAAACTTGCCGGGGTGATATTCAGTATTCAATGGAGCTGCCTGAGCAAGTTAATAAGTTGCGCTGGTTTGTGCTGCCTCAAGAGGTTTCTCCCGATCCAGTGCTGGAGATGGCAAGCTGATGCCTAAATCAATTTTACTGCGGCAGCTGTTCGACCGTGAATCCTATACTTATAGCTATTTGATCGCAGATTTAGACGCGGGTGTGGCGCTAATAATAGATCCGGTGGCGCAGTGCTTGCCGGGTTATCTACAGCTGTTAACTGAGCTGGGTCTGACGCTTAAAATTGCCATCGATACTCACTGTCACGCAGACCACGTCACTGCGCTTGGACAATTGCGTGAAGAAACAGATTGCGAAACCATTGTAGGCACCCCCTCAATGATTGAGTGTGCTAGTCGCTTCATTAGTGATGGTCAAAGCATTGAGTGTGGCAGTATTACTTTGCGGGCTCTTTACACGCCAGGCCATACCGATGACTCCTATTGCTACTATTTAGAGGGTGAGAGCCCGCTAGTATTTACCGGTGACACTTTGTTAATTCGTGGCACTGGTAGGACCGATTTTCAAAACGGATCTGCTGAGGACTTGTATAACAGCCTGTTTAATAAGCTGCTGACTTTGCCACCTGATACGGTTGTTTATCCTGGGCATGATTATAAGGGTTGGAGTCAATCTACTATAGCTGAGGAGCTTCGCTGCAATCCCCGACTGCAAGTTGAATCTTGGCAGGAATTAGACTTAATATTGCGCAAGCTTAACTTAGCAGACCCGAAGTTAATGGATGTGGCGATACCTGCCAATCTGCAGTGTGGTCGAACACTTTTCACGTAGCCGTGCGTAGCTATGTGTAGCTATGTGTAGCTATGTGTAGCTCTATGCATCCTTACATATGCTGTTTACCTATATCCCTTCACGCTCTATGTAATAAGGTAAGTGTTCGTAGACGCTAAAGTGCTTGGATTTACAAACTAGCTCATGTCGAGACTGAGCGGCGGGTCAAGTTGGGTCTACGAACACCTTTAAAGCGCGTAAAAAATATGGTTTATATCCGCTGGGATAGGTAGGTTCATTACTAAATTTTTTTTAGAAAAGCTATGATGTCAATGAGAAATTAATCGATGATTAGAGGCTAGCTTTAGAAAAAGACTGTGGTTTGACTATTGACAGTGCAGTTGTGAATATCTAGGGACGCTTAAACTTGATTTTGTAATGATATTGAACCTGCGCGTTCGCTTGCTCTATCCATAGTGCGGGTTTGCGCTCTGATGAGGAGGCATGATGTCTCCAGTCGATTCTTTGTTACGGTCTATATTGTCAACGGCCATCATTAGTCTTTGTCTCCTTTCCTGCTCTGCAGTGTCGAGCAAAAACAAGGCCCCTCTTTCTGTTGCTGAACTTTCTGACTACTTTCTAGATGATGCGTTTGAGGTGAGCCTCAGCGCGATTGATGCCCCTGAATTCTTCTTAGAACTTCCAGAAGCTTATAAGTCTGAGCTTGATAAAATAATGGCGCCATTGGATGGCGAGTTTGATCGTTATAGTGCATTGCGAGCTTGGGCTTTCGGGCAGATTAAGGACTATCAGTTTGAAATTGCCGAAGCCTATTCTCTTGGTGAATTAAATACCAATCGTAGAATTAACTGCCTTTCATTTTCAGTCATGTTTGTGGCTGCCGCGCGCCACGTGAATATGCCGGCTGAGTTTCAGCTTGTGTACGCTCCCCCGTATTGGGATATAGACAACAAAACTTGGATCAATAATCAGCATATTGATGTTACAGGTATCATTAAACGCAAATCATCTGACACAGATCCATTTCTGGAGCCGAGGCACAGCCTTGCCAGCGGCCTATCTTGTATAAATCCCACCTTCGTCAGGTCTAATTCTTTTCGTTATGTGGTTGATTTAAACCCTGCAATAGTCAGCATGCCACTTAAACGAGAGCGTCTCGATGATCGGCAAATATTGTCGCTGTATTTCAATAATAAAGGCATGGCCAGCCTGCACGCCGGCGACCGTGGTATGGCATATGCGTATACTAAGAAGGCTTTGTTAACCGATTCAGGCTGTGCTCCAGCATGGAACAATCTTGGTGTGCTTTTCTCGCGTCTGGGAGAATTAGACTACGCTGAGAATGCGTTTCTTAAAGCGATTGAAATGGACAGTGATGCTAGCTCAGCAAGAAGCAATATCGCTCATACATACCGGCGGCAGGGTAAGTATGAGCAGGCAATTGAAATGGAATTACTGATTGCAAAGTTTCGCAATGATAACCCCTACTATCATCAATTTCTTGCCGCTCAGAGTCTAAATGATAGTGACTATGAGCAAGCAATAGAGCACCTTGAAAATGCGGTAGCCCGCAAGCACAATGAGCTGGCGTTTTACCATGAGCTTGCCTTAGCGCATCAAAAATTGGGTCATGATGACAAAGTAATGCAAAACCTTCGTAAAGCCAGGCGACATGCTAAAGGTATTCAGAAACAGCGTTTTTCGGGGAAGTTAGAAGCTCTGCAGGCGCTAGTGGAATCACCTTAGAGGGATTGCTCTAGACTATAGTATGTAGCTCAAAGGTTATCACGAAAGCTGAAGAACCTGTGTTTGCCGGACCAGCAACGAGGACCAGGTTCTTCCAGAGGAGGGGGATAAACTACTCCCTATTTTTAGTGAGCAGTTTAACCCGCGGCTTTCAGCTCTTCTTGATGCAGAGCAGTAACCGCATCTACATAGTTATAGCCAAGTGCCTCAGCTACTGCTTCTATTGTTACCATGCCATTGTGTACGTTTAGACCGTTGCGTAAATTCACATCATCCATCAGGGCAGTCTTAAACCCTTTTTTTGCCAGAGTAAGTACAAAAGGCATAGTGGCATTGTTCAATGCGAATGTGGATGTTCTTGCAACACCGCCTGGCATGTTTGCCACACAGTAGTGAATGATGCCATCTACTATATACGTTGGGTCTGCGTGTGTTGTAGCTCGGCTAGTTTCAAAGCAGCCACCTTGGTCAATAGCCACATCCACAAGTACAGAGCCTTTTTTCATAAGTGATAGCATTTCGCGAGTTACCAATTTCGGCGCTGCCGCGCCCGCAACTAGCACCGCCCCAATGACAGCATCCGCTGTTTTTATCTGGTTTTCGATCGCTTCTGTGGTGGAGAATAAAGTTTTAATCCTACCGTCGAATGCCTCGTCAATTTGTTTAAGCCTTGCGATCGACCGATCAAGAATAGTCACGTTTGCGCCAAGACCAACCGCCATGCGCGCGGCATTCAGTCCCACTACGCCGCCTCCTATAACCACCACGTTTGCAGGTTCTACCCCGGGAACGCCGCCTAGCAATATGCCGCTTCCTTGCTTAGATTTTTCTAAACACACCGCGGCCTCTTGGATTGACATGCGCCCGGCAACCTCGCTCATGGGCGCAAGCAGGGGCAGGTTGTTGCCTGCATCGGTTACCGTTTCGTAAGCAATGCAGGTTGCGCCTGACTCGACAAGCAGACGAGTTTGTTCTGGGTCTGGGGCGAGATGCAGGTAGGTGAAAAGAATTTGGCCTTGCCTGAGCATTTTGCATTCAGCGCTCTGTGGTTCTTTTACTTTTACTACCATGTCAGCGCGAGCGAAGATCTCAGCGGCGCTATTCACTACCTCTGCCCCGGCGGCAACATATTGATCGTTTTCCAGCCCTATGCCAACTCCACAGTCGTTCTCAACAATAATGCTGTGACCGTTAGCTTTAAGTTCGCGGACAACGGCCGGTGTGAGTCCTACTCGATACTCGTGATTCTTTATTTCTTTAGGGACGCCGATTAGCATGTCTAAGTTCCTCAATTTCTATCGTTGGTGTTAGGACCTGATTGCGGAGATTATACTAAGATGCTGTCAGGGGATCTCCTTTATAATACGATTATTTTAGACGATTGAACTGCTTACTTTGTATTATAAAGTTTAAACAGCTACAATTCTAAAATGATCCAAGCTAAACCACTGTCTAGAATAGATAAAAAAATCCTCCGTGAACTTCAGTTAGACGGGCGAATTAGTTTTGCCGAGCTAGCGCGTCGGGTAGGGCTAACGACTACGCCTTGCTTGGAGCGTGTCAAACGAATGGAGCGCGAAGGGGTAATACAGGGCTACACCACACTTCTTGATCCAGCGAGCTTGCAGGCAGCTCTAGTGGTTTTCGTGCAAATCCGGCTGTCCCGTACCTCACAGAATATTTTCGCCAAGTTCAAGAAAGCTGCCATGGCATTGAGTGCGGTGCAAGAGTGCTATTTAGTGTCGGGTAATTTTGATTACTTGATCAAAGCGAGGGTTGCAGACATGAATGCCTACCGAATTTTACTGGGTGATACGTTGCTGACTTTGCCGGGGGTGCAGGAATCGACTAGTTATGTGGTGATGGAAGAAGTGAAAGAAACGCTCAATGTGCAGGTGCCAGACTAGATCGGCTTGCACATTGAGCATCAGCTGTTTAGCGCGGTCCAGAAGGTGGACGCTGCACCTTTGGAAGGCTACCAATCATGCCATCAGGACGAGCGGCTGCCAGCATGCGCTGGTATCCAGGTCGCGCCATAACTTTCTCTTTCCAGGCTGCCACGTTTGGATACAATGTTTCGTCAACGAGTCCGAGAACGGTCGCTACATTCAGTGGAAACACCATCATAATATCTGCAGCTGAAAACTCGTCTCCGCCAAAATAAGGGTTCTCAGCTAAGAAGTTTTCCGTAAAAGTCACAACGGCTTCACTATCCACTAACGGTGAACGTGCCTTTGGTGGAGAGGTTCTCCAAGCGCGGTAGTCACTAAATAATCGCGCAGCCAAAGATCCTTCAGCATAGTGCATCCACATAAGATAGGTCACGTACTGATCACTAGCCAAGGCTGGCTTAAGTTTGTCAGGGGCATGCCTGTCTAAAATCAGTTCCATAATAGCGCCAGACTCAACGATTATTTGGTCTCCGTAAACGACTGTCGGAGCCATTGGCATTTCGTGACCAAGTGCTCTTATCGCCGCCATAGACGCCCCAAGATCGCCACGGGTGTAAACCAATTCATAAGGAAGTTCGAGTTCTTCCATCAGCCAAACTATGCGTTCGGATCGGCGACCTTCCAAGTGGTAGATAGTGATGTCTGGAAGCGCCATCGCGCCAGTTGAACCAGTTTGGGCCTGTGTTGTGTTCATTAGGCAACATAGCGCTGCAGCGGTAAGTACCTGCTTTAACATGCTTTTTCTCCTTTAGCATTGACTGTGGGTTGAAACTAAAGCCCGCTTAGACTGGCCGCATATGAATGTCCATGACAGAAGCGCTCAGCTGTTGCTTGGGGCGGGTATACGGGTTATTAATAAGGGTTTGACCTCGACCGCCTCTATTAGGCCGTTTGAATGTAAGGAAAACTGTAAGGAAATTCGTTATGAGTAATTCGTTATGAACAATTCGTTATGAACAAGTCGCTTAAGCCGCTGGTGACGATTTGGTTGCTAGCTGCACTTTTTTGGTCCGGTTTTACTGGGTCTGCTTTAGCAGCAACGAGCCATGTTGTTAGTGCCAGCGTCAGTATGGAAACAAGTCTAGGTGCAATAGAAATAGAGCTTTACGGCAGCGCTGCCCCAATAACCGTCGCTTATTTTTTAGAGCATGTAGCGGGAGGCTACTTTGATGGCGCTGAGTTTTATCGGGTGGTAACTTTTGCTAACGACAATGGCAGCCCAAAGATCGAAGTGATTCAGGGCGGGCTTAATGAACGTGTCAGCCCGTTGCCAGCCATCGCGCACGAAACAACTCGGCACACGGGTGTCACGCATTTAGACGGCGTGCTATCGATGGCGCGAGGCGAAGTGGGCGCAGCGTCATCGGAGTTTTTTATCTGTATTGGTGACCAGCCGGGATTAGACTTTGGCCAGCCCCGTAACGCAGACGGCCAAGGATTTGCGGCATTTGGCGCAGTTGTGTCTGGAATGGAAGTAGTGCGTGGCATAAACTCTGTCGGGTCTTATGAGGTGGGTGGTGAAGGCTATACTGCTGGTCAAGTGCTGCTTAAACCTGTAAAGATTATTAGTGCTAGAACTAACTAGCCGGAATTAAATTAGTCGTTTTTGAAAATTATTTATGTCATCTAAGCCGAGAGTAAAAAAGGGAAATCAAATTATGACCCTCCCCAACTATACGAGAATAGGACTTGTGGTTTTGCTGGCTACATTTGTTGTCGGCTGTATGAACGAGCGTTCTCCAGAGCTGGACTCTGAGGGGTTTCGGTTTGTTGAGACGACAATTGCTAAATCGCAAAACGCGATATTGACTGGAAAAATCAGCTGTAGAGAATTAGTTAATGGTTATTTACAGCGCATTGAAATGTTCGATAAATCGTCAGGAATCAATGCGATTACCCAAGTTAACGCTAATGCGATTGGGGTCGCCGATGCTATTGATCAGTCAATAGCGGCAGGGGAGGAGCAGCCGGATCTGTTTTGCGTGCCTGTTCTGGTTAAGGACAATTATGATACCTATGACATAGTGACCACAGGCGGTTCTATTGCCTTAAAAAATAGCCTCCCATCCGATGATGCATTCATGATCAAAAGGCTGAGGGGTGCAGGCGCAATTATCCTCGCCAAAACGAATATGGCGGAGTGGGCTTTTAGCCCCAGAGAATCGGTTTCCTCATCCTACGGCCGCACCGCAAACGCCTATGATATCGGCTTTGTTCCCGCTGGCTCTTCTGGAGGCACGGCCTCGGGCGTTGCCGCGAGTCTTGGGCTTGTTGGTATGGGCAGCGACACCGGCAACTCTATCCGTGGTCCATCGTCTCATCTCGGTCTTTTTGGTATCCGCTCTACCATCGGCCTAACCAGCCGGGATGGCATTATACCCTTGGTTTTCGATAGAGATATCGCAGGTCCAATGACTCGCACTGTAGAGGATGGTGTGCGTATTTTTAATGTAGTGGCAGGTTTTGACCCAGCCGATTCCTTGACGGTGCCTCATAAACGGGAAGCTGATTATCGAGATTTTTTAAATCTGGATGGCTTACAGGGTAAAAGAATAGGGGTGTTTAGAGCGCTGGTAGATCACGAAGATGCAGACCCAGAAATCAAAGCCCTTTTTTACCAAGCGCTAATCGATTTAACGGCAGCAGGGGCTGCAATTATTGATCCTGTAGAGATATTGGATTTCGAAATTATCAGTGAGCAAATCCCGTTTTGTGGTCGTTTCAGATACGACGTCGGTCAGTATTTCAAAACCCTTGCTAATCCTCCCTTACTTGATGTGAATGATGTTTTGGCAAGCGGTGACTACGCACCTGAAACCAAGAGTTCGTTGGAATATTTTTCCCAATTTCCTCTTGACGTTAGTCCTGACGATTGGGATGAAGAATGTGACACCTGGCCCAATAATTCTCTGCGCAATCAATTGCTGGCCAATGCCATAGCGGCTATGGAGCAGGATGATCTTGACGCGCTGGTTTATCCTAGCTGGTCAAACCCTCCGGCAAAAATCGATGAAGCTGATGAAGGTTACAAAGGCGATAATAATCAGATGCTGGTGCCAGATGCTGGATTACCGGCGGTCACTGTTGCTATGGGGTTCTGGGATGGCCGCTTACCTGCAGGACTTCAGTTTGCTGGACGG
>Ga0208413_1001831_pt1 | contig 12916 bp, 11 predicted proteins | sample AntAceMetag02UKD_FD_184761 | JGI IMG/M metagenome (GOLD analysis project Ga0208413, IMG submission 184761) | Saline lake microbial communities from Ace Lake, Antarctica - Antarctic Ace Lake Metagenome 02UKD (SPAdes) (version 2) | ecosystem: Environmental > Aquatic > Non-marine Saline and... | reverse complement strand
ACTAGCGATACCAGCACCAGAGTTAGAGCTCATTCGCGCCTACAGAGAACAGTCTGCGATCACGCTCGATTATTCTCACCTAACACTAACGCAGCAGCTCGAACTGGGAATGCGCCAAATAGAGCTCGATATTGTTTATGACCCCAAAGGGGGCCGTTACGCTAACCCGCTTCTACCAAGACAAACAGTGGAGTTAATCGGCGCTCAGCGCTATGACAATAGCAATATGGAACAGCCGGGGTTTAAAGTACTTCACGCACAAGATATTGACGTTCGATCAAACTGTGACACTTGGATTATTTGTCTCACTGAAATAAAGAGCTGGTCAGACAAAAACCCTCAGCACGTTCCGATTCTTATAATGTTCAACGCCAAAACAGGTGGCTCTGCCTATCCTGGGGTTACCGAAGCACTACCTTTTGATAGTCAAGCTTTTGATGATTTAGATCAAGAAGTGCTAAGCGTCTTCGATGAGACGCAGTTGATTACTCCCGACAATGTTAGAGGCAACTTCCCTACACTCAAAGAAGCGGTGATAAGCAAAGGCTGGCCAAGCTTGGCTGCGACTAAAGGCAAAGTCTTCTTTGCCTTGGACGAAGGCCCAGAAAAGGTGCAAATCTACAGTCGTGGCAATGCCTCTTTGCAAGGTCTGCCTATATTCGTCAATTCGATCGACGAGAACGCCGACCATGCAGCCTATTTCACAATGAACAGCCCCATTCAGGATCAAGAACGTATTCGAGCAGCAGTCAAATCGGGGTTTATTGTCCGGACCAGAGCTGATGCTAACACCATGGAAGCGAGGAATAATGACAGCTCGCGCCGTGAAGCTGCCTTCTCCTCTGGCGCCCAGTACATCTCGACTGACTACTACCAGCCTCGGCTAGAATTTAGCGAATACTCAGTTTCACTGCCCAAAAACCGTGTGGCAATGTGTAATCCGCTTCTCCTTAACGTAGATTGCACCGCCCGCTAGCACTCCTCAATAGTCGCTCCCGCTATCTTTCAGTAATGATTTATTGCTGTTTTGCGATATAGTACTGTTTCAACCTTAGTCATGATCTTATAGTTCAGCCATGTTCTATGTAACGTAATATAATTAGCTAAACGAAAAGTCGCGTAACCGAAAAAATAGAAAAAATAGAAGACAGCGCCAATAACTTTCTAAAAACAAAATCAGATAGCAATAAAGTTGCCTTTGCAATGGTCCAAACCAGCTACTTTGAGGAGCTCAAATGCCAATAGACGTGGTCATTACTCTCAGCGATGAAGATCTAGAAAAATTTCAAAACAGTATTGATAAAGGCAGGTTAATTGTCGAAGACGACGACGCTTCTCGAATGGTTGAAGATTCTGCTTCAAAAATGATCGATGAAACACAACATCTTGATCTCCCTAGTTTTGTATCTGAACGGCTACTTAAGCTCAGAATACTTCTTAATATGGTCCGTGATGACGAGTGGCGACTCTCTGCCGCGGAAAAGAAAAGCATTCGTGCTGCACTGTATTATTTCGTCGATCCCGAAGATGTTATCCCCGACCACATACCCGTCATAGGTTTCCTAGACGACGCTATGTATGCTGAAATCGTATTTAAAGAACTAAAATCCGAAATCAAAATGTATCAAGAATTCTGCCAATTTCGTATAGCCGAAGAAAATCGCCGGAGGGGGAAAGGCCTAGAACTTCACGTAGCTCGAGAGGACTGGATAGCCGACAAACGCGAAGTTCTGCACGCCAGGATGCGGGAAAGGCGGCTACTCAAAACCGGTGGTCGCGGCCTACGCATGCGTTTATTCTAATCAGCCTGTAACTTACCACTTTTTTTATTTTTCGGAGTTGTTGTATGCGCGTTATCGCCCTAACCTTATTGTTCTGTATTTCATTCCTTAACGGCACCGCTAACGCTCAGCAAAATTTGGTGCCCATTGACCCGGCATTAGAGCGCAGCTTTAAAGCCTTGGCGGCCAGACCTAAAGTTCAGGCAGCGCTTAGCTATATCGAGGATAACGAGCCCGCTTACATTAGCGAGCAAATCAGACTTACGGAAATCCCTGCTCCACCCTTTAAAGAAGAGAAGCGCGCGGCATATTTTCTCGAGCAAATGAAGATACGAGGGCTAGAGGATGCCTATATAGATAGCGAAGGCAATGCGGTAGGCATTCGAGCTGGCAGCGGCGATGGTCCAACCTTTCTGATCTCAGCGCACTTAGACACCGTTTTTCCAGAAGGCGTAGACACTACAGTAGAGCTTCGTGGTGGCCGCTATTATGCTCCCGGCATTGGCGATGACACCAGAGGTCTAGCAGCCCTACTGTCGGTAATCGATGCGCTTAACGACAGTAATATCGAAACTGTCGGCGATATAATTTTCGCCGGTAACGTTGGCGAAGAAGGACGCGGTGACCTTAGAGGCATTAAGGCTCTATTTCGTGACTTTCCAGAAATAGATGGTTTCGTATCGATCGACGGGGTAAGGCTTCGGCGGATAACAACAGGTGGCACCGGCAGCAGACGTTTTGAATTTCATTTCAAAGGGCCTGGCGGACATTCTTTTGGTGCCTTCGGTCTAGCTAGCGCTATCCACGCTATGGGCCGGGCCATAGCAAAAATTGGCGACATTGAAACGCCACAATTTCCAAAAACGACCTTTACCGTAGGCACTGTAGAAGGCGGCACATCAGTTAATTCCATCGCCGCTGACGCCATATTCGCTCTTGATATGCGCTCCAACGACAAAGTCGAGCTTGCCAAACTCGAGCAGCAAATAAAGGCTGCCGCGTTGGACGCGGTAGCAGAAGAAAACTCTCGTTGGGATAATGGAAAGATCACAGTTGATTTTAATCTTATCGGAGACCGCCCTGTCGGTAAAACTCAAACATCAAGCCCAATCGTTCAGGCAGCTGCACTTGCCTTTGATGAAATCGGACTAGCGCTTGATCAACTCAGTATTTCCAGCACTGATTCAAATGTGCCAATGTCTTTAGGGATTCCTGCGATAACAGTTGCCGGAGGAGGCAATGGCGGCGGGGCTCATTCGCCTGACGAATGGTTCACCCCTACTGATTCACACGAGGGACCGCAAACCGCGTTCCTTATCATGCTAGCGCTAGTGGGTATCTTGGATGTCACTGAACCCATGCTGACCGAGCAGAATTAGCTCAAGCTACAAGAACCTAAAACCAAGGAAACAAAAACAGACGAGAGAACAAACCAATTACCAAGGCTTCAGCGCGCAGAAACCAAAAGCGTTTGTATCGCAGCCCCTATTGGACCTTCGGTATCAAAAAGTGTTGCATGAGACATTCCTAAACCGCTAGGGTGCCAAAACGAGGTTGCCTGTGATACCAGCCACTGCGATTGAGGCGCTCTATGTATCGCTATTGCTAGATCTAGATTTACGAAACTAGCCTCACTAAGGTCTGTGTTACCGCTAATGCCATTGCCACAATCGGCAATAGGGCAAAGGCTCTGAAACGGGCTTGGTTGCTCTGTCTCTATGAGTCGATGGGTGCGCATCCAAATTGTGGCTGGTCCCGGCGCACTATCCCCACTTGGCGGGTAGGCCACCTCAACAGACTGCGCGAAGGTTGGTTTCCCGTGATTTACTGGCATGCTGGGAAAATAACCCGCAACTGCATATTCAAACACCGGCAGTGCTATCACTGCACTAGGTAATTCTTTAGTGCCCTGTATTTTAAGATGAATGCTAGTGGCATTAATACATGCCTTACCCTCTCGATCACTGAGAACAACAGCACAGGTGGTCAGCATTCTGCCCTGTTTTATGATTTTCGCAGCAATGGTGAATCCGGCAAGAGGTATAGGCCTCACCATGCCAAGAGTTAACCTAACCAACTGTTTGTCTTGCACTAGCGACTCTGCCGCTCTTGCGACTAGTCCGGACGGCGGCCCAGCGTGACAAGCATCTTCAGACCAAGGGCCTCTAGCACTGTCGTTACCGACAAATTCGTTGGTCTTTAATCCTCGAAAAAATGCAGCCATTTTTTTCAAAGTATCCCTAATTAGTTTTCACTGCCTGAGGACAGCACGACAAAAGTTTCAAAGCAAATCTATACTTTGGTTTGAGCCATAGGTTTGAACCAGAGGTGCGCCCTACTGCGTATCCTTTGTGCTCGTTCGAAAACTCAGCGGGGATTGTTGGTAGTACTTGTAAAACGACTCTAGACTAAAATCGTTGAGTACCTTCTCACTATAGCCGCGCCGATTTCTAAATTCGTCATAGTTTTTATATCCCAGCGTGTGCAAACAGTGCTTACATACCGTAAACCCATGGCAGACAAGATCCACTTCGCCTGTACTTCTAGTTTTCACCGAATCATAGTTTTCACCGAATCATAGTTTTCACCGAATCATAGTTTTCACCAAATCATAGTTTTCACTAATTCTAGCTGTGATTAATCACATAGCCTCGGCATGCTGCTTGCGCTCCTCTTCCAACTGACTGCAATTGGCAAGGTGATAGGAGGGATATTCGTGTTGATCATGAAACCGACTCTCATTCAAGTGATATACCAAAACACGACTGTTTTTTAGAGCTAACGTTTTATCGGGAAGGGTTTTTTAGTTGCGCCAAGGTAAATAGTATTCCAGTGCTCGACAATTCAGAGCGCTCTAGCCCTGTTAAATGAATAGTCCGATCAAACAGTTCAAAGTAACCAAGGTCAGGGGTGCCCATTTTCTCTCTAAGAGAGTTGAAAGGGCTAAACCCTACGAAATCAATTATCTTCGTTCGAAGTTTCGCAAAGCAGATTCCATTTTAGTTTAACTCGCTTATGATACTCGCTAGCCTTGTCTGGGCATCCGTGACTACCACAAATTTAACGCACCGAGAGCGTTGTGCGTCTTCTTCTCCCGCATCATCAAAAATAAGCTGGGAAGATGACAACCCGTTTGCAGTTAACTTTTCTCGAAGCCAATCTCTCTCGTACTCGACCTCTTTAAGGTCTAGGATTATCCCTAGCGCTACCCTTGTCCGCTGTTGCGAAAGCGCCATGTTGCGCATATAAGCATCGTCTTATCTGTCGCCTGCGCCCAAAAACGGGATGTATGCCTTTCTATTCTTACCTCTAACACCTCTCCTGGATAGTTAGCAGAAGCCAAAATTCCCAAATAGCGTGGCAAGAAATTACCTAAAATATCAACAACCTCTGCGCGCCGCTGCCAGTCTCCTTCTTCGAGAAGCAGCTCGGTATCGGTAAATCTTATGCGGAGGTCGTCGCTAAGTTGTGCACCCCATAGAGGTAAATCTTTAGAGGTAAATCTTCACCAAATTCTACTAACAAATTTTGATAAAGCTCCTCACGTAGATCTTCGTACAATAGAATGACTTGTTCAATTACAACGTTTTTACGCTCGACAATCACTAAGTAAAGCACTGCAATTAACAAGAACAACACAATCAAATCGCTCATCAGATCGCTAACTGCTACTCAATGTTCTTCCGAGTCATGTTCTAGTTCTTGGTCGCTTTCCAGCATTTAGGTTTCTCTACCCTGCGCACATGGATTGACTATGCTTTGATTTGTTTCTTTTTAACTTGTTTTGATTTATTTTGCTGCTCGGCCAGCGCAATTACTTCACGCAGCCTATCTGTTAAAGGCATCTAGTCATTAACGAATTTTTCAGAAAGCGCGTTACGTTGATAGCCAAAGGTTTGTAAAGCTTGAGTCAATTCTTTTTCCATTGACTTATTAAGCAACACCATTTGCGCTTGAGTTTTATTGGTCATTGCCTCAACGTGTTCGGATAGGCCGCCATGCGCCTGATTAACCGAACGCACTAGACTTGTTGGAAACTAATCAACCGTTAAGACAATTTCTTAGCGGCCTGTGTTGTGAATGCTGGGACAAGAAAAGCTTCGTTAAACTATCACAGGATTCACGATAGTGAGATCAATCAGACTTATCGAATGTGATGTTGACAGCCCACCATAGACCAAGCAAAACTCTTTTTTGAGAAACTTTTGGATGTCACTTTTACTACCACTTTTATTACCACAATAGATTTGCTGATTTCACTAATCTCACCAAACAGACTAAACAGACAAGCTAACTGCGCCAAAAAACTTGTTCTGTTGCAAGGATTTGGACCTGTCTACCCTAGCAAGAATTGAAGAAACCTGAATTAGCACACGGTTGAGAGAGTCAAGTTTGGCCTTCTTTACTTCCTTAAGCGTCCATTCACTAGCCATGGCTTTGGTAGTCGCTATAAACGTCGCTGTCAGCTTGCGGCTGTTAACCACCAATTCAACGGCGACCTACACGGGTTTAGACAAGTTATACACTCTGCATTGGCTCGGCGTTGGGTTCATCTTTTTATCGGGCATAGCTCTCTTGCTGGCCTATCCAGCCAAAGCACTCACGAACCCTGTGTTTTATGTGAAAGTTGCGGCACTGGTGATTGGACTAATAATCGCCTTCAAAATTCAAATTCGCTTACAGAAAACCAATTCCACCATAAACCACTCGTCTACCAAAAGCCTTGCCGCTTTAGCACTAATTCTTTGGATCGTCACTATTTTCAAGGGCCGGTTTTTGGCCTATACCAACAGCGTCTTGCTGGCATCTAGATTCTATTGAGCGACACACTTGTGATTGATTTTCTAAGTAGTTTTTCTCAATTTACGGGCATTTATGTCTTCATGAACTCGATGTGGGGCTGGCCAATAATCGAGTCTTTGCATTTTGTTGGCCTGTGCCTTTTATTAGGCACAGTGGGCGTTTTTGATCTAAGAATGCTGGGCATAGCCACGCAAATTCCTTATGAGGACTTGCACCGATTAGTGCTGCTGGGCGTCGCTGGGTATTTGATTAATGTAGTAACCGGCATCATGTTTCTCACAACCTCACCTGATCAGTATGGGCACAATCCGGCTTTTCAAACCAAAATGCTGTTCATGTTACTCGCTGGCATCAACCTGTTGGTTTTCTATGGGTTTTTTAATCAGCATGTCAGTAATGCTGGCATTGCCCCGCTTCCAACACGCATAAAACTAGTAGCTGGCATTTCCTTAATAGCCTAGCCGGTCATAATCGTTTGAGGGCGACTTATCACCTATTTTCGCCCTCCCTATCATTGGTGTTTTTGGTGTTAGCTTAGGTGATAGAATAAGTGTTAACTTAGCTGTTAATTCAGGAGTAGCCCCTAGTAAGTTCAGCAAGCTATTCTGTTTCGAGAATCGCGAGAGCTGAACAACACGAGCTATTTCCATCACTGCAACAGTGCCCTTCCTTTCTGATCGATATTGACGATATTGCTGGTTTTAAAGTTTCCCAAATTCTCGACAGCGTGCTGACGATTCTGTTAGAACAAAGTTGAATTGTGTGATCGAGTCTATTAATCTGACGGCGCTTATCATCTGCTGGATTATTCTGAAAAAATGCAACTACGTAAAGACTTTACACTCGGGATTTTTCATATCCGAATCAACTGGCTCATCGCGGCATGCACGCTGATGACTGCGTTCTCATTCGGGTCCTTGGGCCTATGGCAACTCGATAGAGCTGCCGAGAAAGTTGACACCCAACGTGCTTTAGAAGAAAGGCTTTCAGTTAGCGCAGGACCTATAGAAGATATCCCGGCAGGCCATTTAAACGCCGCTAATCCAGAAATGCAGAATCGCCATGTCTCACTCACCGGCGAATACCTTAACGAGCGAACAATTCTCGTATCAGCTGAGTTTTTTGAAAGTCAGATCGGCTACGGTGTGGTAACCCCGTTGCGCCTTAGCAGCAATAATCAATTGGTATTGGTTCACAGAGGATGGACAACAGGAATTTTGCCTCCCAACACACCCCCTAATCTTCGCCCAGTTGATGGCCCTGTCACTGTCACCGCCCAAGTATTCGTACCCGACGGTAAAACCCGCGTGATTTCATCGACAATTGATACAGGCCAATGGCCACTGCGTATAAGGTCGTTAGAAATAGATGTAATGGAAGAAATACTGGCAGAACCACTATTCCCCTTCGAAGTAAGGCTCACCGAAGATCAAGCTGGCACTTTAGCGCGTCACTGGCCTGCTGTTAACGTCAATGTTAACCAGAATTTATCCTATTCCCTGCAATGGTATAGCTTGGCACTGCTGGTCCTTTTCGCCTCAATCCTGGCGAGCAGCAATCTTTGGGCCATCCTAAAAGGCACTGAATAAAATTCGGTGCAGATCTCTTGAATTGGCAGTTTTTCCAGCCCTAAAGAAATCAGTTATCAATTATCAGCAAGTAATTTTGAAAATTCTCCAAGCAATGGGCCAGGTGGCTAGGCGTTTGTCTCTGAGACCCTGTATCTCGGCGCAATAGCCTCAAGTCAGCGTTCAAAAGATCAGCCAAAAGTGCTACTCTATTGGCCAGTTTAATAATTAAAATGACGGTCCATCAACGATGGCAACGAGCTGTTATTGATGAGCACGAAATATGACTATTGATTGATGACCACGAAATACGAAGAATTCAAAACTTAGTAACAAGGAGAAGCGTAACCATGCGCATTGTGTCTGGAAAGTCCCTAATTAGCAGCGCCCTGTTAGGCGCGACCTGGCTTTTAGCAAGCTCAGTGTCAGCCCAATCAGCAGAAGAAATCACATTTCATAAAGACATCGAGCCAATATTGCAGCGTAGCTGCCAAAACTGTCATCGAGATGGCGGCGCAGGCCCGATGCCGTTGGTTACTTATGATCAAGTGGCACCGTATGCTGGATTAATCGAATACAAAACAGGGCTGCGCGATCGCGCTGGCGCCATGCCTCCTTGGTATATGGAAAAAAACATTGGTATTCAGTCTTACAAAGATGACCCATCTTTGAATGACGAAGAAATTGCAGCAATCTCAAGCTGGGCTCGCTCAGGCACTCCCAAGGGAGACGTAGCTGACGCGCCAGAATCGTTGGTCTTTGATGACAGCCTTAAATGGCAAGCTGGCGAACCAGACTTGGTCGTTGTCATGAACGATGTGACCAAGCTTGCTGGCACACCTGATTGGTGGGGCGAAATTGACTACCGCCCAACGGGCCTCACTGAAGATCGCTATGTAAAATCTGTTGAAGTTGTCGAGGTGAACGATGTCGACAATCAGGCAGGATCCGGCCGAGAAACTGTTGGTGGTCGATACATATTCCACCACATGATTTGGGGAACAGCTGAGCTAAATGAAAATGGGGAACGTGCCGCGGGTCAAATTTCGTTACCATGGCCAGTTCATGAGGTTGGTCGTAATGCCGACATTTTTGACGAAAGCGCTGGCCGCTTGTTGAAAGCAGGCTCTTGGATTGTTTCGGATTCGGTCCACCTTCACTCTAACGGCCGTGACACCACAGGCCATTTAGAAGTTGGCTTTACCTTTCATGATAGAGGCTACCAGCCTAAGTATCAAAATGCGTTTATTGGCCTAGGTAACGGCGTTGACATTAGTATTCAGGGCAATCAAAAAGATCAAGAATTACATGCCTACACTGTGCTTAACCAGCATACAAAGGTAATCACTTTCGAGCCACATCTGCATGCTCCGGGTGAGCGCATGTGTTTAGAAGCGATTTGGGGATACACAATCGAAACTCTTTCCTGTGTTGGTTACGACCATAACTGGGTTCGTGGCTATCCATACACTGAAGATGCCGCACCATTGCTGCCTAAAGGCACTATCTTGCACATCACCGGGTATATGAACAACACCGATACAAACCCTAATGTTCCTGATCCACGCAACTGGCAGGGCTCTGGCAACCGCTCAGTAACCAATATGTTTATTGACCTTGGTATTCGAGTGACCATGACAGATGAGCAGTTCCAAGAAGCCATGGAAGAACGCCGTCAAAGACTGAACCTAGGTCCTAATGACCACGTTATCGGCTGCCCTCTATGTTTAGCTCCGTTAGTTGCCCCAATCGCTGAAGAGAGCGATAGCGACGAAGCTGGCAACGAAGTAGCTGCAAGGAACTAGAGTCAGCAATGTATAAAACCGCTGAAAATTTCGCCAAGACTGTAACTGGTACCTTTTGCGCAGCCTTGGCGTTAGCCTTTGTTTTTTTGGTTAACCCGCTGAGTGTAAACGCTGAAAGCTATCAATCGGGACAGCATGTGGAGCCAGCCTACGAAGGCTGGCGCCCTAACCCGGATGGCAGCTTTAGCTTTATGTTCGGTTACATGAACGAGAATTGGCTTGAAGAACCCAACGTTGCAGTTGGCGAAAACAACTTCTTTTTCCCAGGTGAAGCCGATCGTGACCAACCTACTCATTTTCTACCTCGCCGAAACCGCTTCACATTTGAAGTCGTAGTACCGGCAGATTGGGGTGAGCGAGAACTAGTCTGGACCCTTAGCGTGAATGGCGTTGAACGCAAAGCCTATGCCACCCTCGCACAGGACTACCAAGTAGACAATATCGTAATCGCCTCTGAGACCGGATCATTAGGCGCAGGCACTAGCAGCCCTGAATCAAGAGCGAATTTGCCGCCTGTCGTTACCGTTCAAGGTGATTCTATCCGCACAGCTCGAGTCGGAGAGCCATTAAAATTGGTAACGCAAGTTACAGACGATGGCTTACCCAGGCCTAAACGTGATTCAACAATTTCGGAACGGTCTTTAGAAGCTCGAATGATGCGACCACCTACCCGGATTACAGTCGGTAAAGTAAATGGGTTATTTCTGTCTTGGAATGTGTATCGAGGTGAAGGTAACGTTACTTTTGACCCGCCAATGCCCAAGCCTTGGGAAGACACAAGAACCTCGGCTAACTCGCCATGGGGAGCGCTGTGGCTGCCACCAGAAATACCAGAAGAGGGTATTTATGATGTTACCGCAACCTTTGACGAACCAGGAACCTACATACTCTGGGGCAGAGCCGATGATGGAGGCCTTTATCATGACGGCTACATCACCGTTAATGTCACTGAATAGCTTTTAGGGTATGTCTTAAAAGATACAAAAAAGGGGCTTAAGCCCCTTTTTTAATGGCATTTATTATAGTTGTTTTTAATCGGGTTTTATTTACTTATGATTGGCGTCGCACTAGCCGAAAATTCGGTGTTTAAACTCTCAGCGCAAATACAGCAATCTTCTATGCCTAACCTTTTAAGGCTCGCTTGGATCAACTTTCAATCTAATCGTGAATGGCGGATCAAATCTTGGCGGATCTTTGTCGATGATTATTTGGGTAGCAGGCGGCTTAACATAGCGGATGGTTGGGTCACCGTATCGCTGCTGAAGTAGAAGCTCATCCGCCGCCCTAGTCAGAGATGGCCGCTGCGCATCTTGACCAAACGAAAAGCTGAAGCTACCTCGCACTAATCTATCATTAGTCGATAACACAGCCCAATCTGCTGTGTAATAAGACGCTTCTGATAAAGCTGGCAGCGCTAACATATAATGTGTGTCCAATACCGGATCGTAACGAAATTGAATATCCACCCAATCACTGGTCTCATCTCTCAAAGTAAATTTGACCAGTCTGGCCAGCCGGGGAAAATCAAGGCTAATTGCTGTTGGAGCCAGTAACAGAACGTCATCATCCTTAGGCGAGGTTTCTGTTTTTTCGACAAATCCTGTACTATCCGGACTTACCTGATAGTCAGACAGCACGGGCGCTTGAGCAAGGACAGCAGAAGGAACCGCAGAACATAGAAACCCCGCGATACTCAAATAAAATGTTAAAAAAAGTCTATGCTGCACGTTATAGTTTGCTCATATAGCTGGTTTTCAAACGAAGAAACTAAACACAGCTGGCCACCAAATTAGGCTTCAAAGTCTAGCATAAACTTCGGTTTTAAAAGAATCGATAGATAGGAAAACTAGCTCGTTATGTCAGATTCCAATTTACACGAAATTCTCAGCGCTCTTAATAGTAGTGAAGATAACACAGCAAATTTCGGCGAATCCTGGTCTCAGGGCCGTTCTGCGTTTGGCGGGCTTGCAGCATCCTTTGCTACAAATGCAATGACAAAGCTGCTCTGCTCGCCACAGCCAATAAGATCATTGATGGTTTCTTTTATAGGCCCGCTTCCACACGGAGACGCTAAGGTTGATGCAAAAATACTGCGTAAGGGCAAAAATGTTACTCAGATGAGTGCCAACGTAAATGGCAATGATAAATTATGTCTCCAAGCCATGGGCGTTTTTGGAAATCCAAGGCCAGGCATATCCGTTCCATCAAATTACCCGTTCAACCCGGTAAGTCGAAACAAAGGCATACCATTTGAAACCGCCCGCGAACGAATGCCTCCCTTTTTACAGTTTTTTGAGGGCTATTGGGTTAGCGATGGACTTCCTTACTCCGGCAAGCCCGCAAGGTGTTTGAATATGTGGGTAAGGCATAAAGCGGACATGTCAAACCACCCGATTGAAAAAATGGTGGCCATCGCAGATATGCCGCCCCCCCTTATTCTGTCTCACTTTACAGAGCCACCCGTGCCCTCCAGCTCGCTTACCTGGGCCTTGGAATTCGTTATTCCACCTGAAGAGATAGATTCGCAGTGGTTTTATCTGGAATTTTTAATTGACTCAGCAGCAAACGGTTATACCCAGCAGTCTGGAAGGATTTTCACCGAAAACGGCCAGCTATGCGCATTGTCTAGGCAATGTATGGTTTATTTTGGCTGATCTGTGTAAAAACGCCGCGAGGCAATGAGATGACGACCAAGTAGACAGGACCAGTCTTCAAATTTACCCAATCACTTAGCCATGACATTTGGTAAACTTAACCTATGATAAAATTAGTTCGTAAATTACTGCAATTTATTAGCATCACCCTTTTGCTTAGTTTGGGATGTTTCCAGCTCGCCTTGGCACAGCATAGTCACGGGATCTTAACCCCAGGGGTTACCTTTCCGAAAGATGATTCGGTGCTAAATGTATCCCCGCAAATGATAACCATGAGTTTTAGAGTTGATGTGAAACTTTTAAAA
>Ga0208413_1001824_pt1 | contig 12958 bp, 9 predicted proteins | sample AntAceMetag02UKD_FD_184761 | JGI IMG/M metagenome (GOLD analysis project Ga0208413, IMG submission 184761) | Saline lake microbial communities from Ace Lake, Antarctica - Antarctic Ace Lake Metagenome 02UKD (SPAdes) (version 2) | ecosystem: Environmental > Aquatic > Non-marine Saline and Alkaline... | reverse complement strand
CGCTTTCAAAATCACCAGTATCTGGCTATCGGTAAATCTAGACTTTTTCATGCAGAACCTCCTGCGTAAATATTACGAGAAAATTCTACTTTTGACTTCCGATAATTTTCGGGGGGATTACCATATGGGCAAAGACTCGCCAGAGTTGTTTTAGAGTTAGTACTATAGACTAAGATCGAATATCGAAGTGATATCGTTATGCCATCCCGGGTGGTGGTTGGTCAATATTTGACCATTGCAACCTTCCTATATGTGTCCTGTAACGGTCAAATAGTCTTTTTCCCGCTATTAGAGCCGTTCCAATTGGTCTTCTCAGCTTAGTGTGGCGTTACGCCACCATTGAGTTAGTTGCAGGATTAGGAAGCTCGTGTGGCGGGCTCGATCTAAAAAAGCAAGAATTTCTAGGCCGGAAAATCCTCGCCCACGCTAGTAGGGAAGACTATTTACAAAAGGGGCGGAGTCTGGTCATCAATATCTCTAAATTAGTGCGCGTAACATACCGATGATACTAAAGTAGTTTCTTGTTGGTTTACGATTACACTTCTTCTAGATTTGAGTTCGATAATTTTCTTCGCAACAAAATGTCTTGTTCGGACAAACCATATATGTAACAGTCATCGTATGTGGATTGAGCGCTTCGAATCGCGATATGTTGACCTCTCTAGAGTGCTATTACTTATAGCACTTACTTCTGCATTTGTCGGTTTTGTCTTCGCTGTAGGTCACTGGGGGCAGGTCAAGCTCTCACTTCAGCACTTTGTCGCAGAGGATCAATTTGTTGTGCCGCCGGAGCCGCTGACTTTCACATCAAACCCTGAACTCTCGCCACGCTCTTTACATTCCGCTATAGGTAGATTTACGCCGATGTCCTCCGAAACGCTACAGCCCCCATAAGATGAGCAAGAACCGACCTTGGAATCTATCTGGGTTACATCATAGGAGGTGCCTTGCGAATACGCCCGATCTAAGAACGCCCAGTCATCAAAAGTCGCGTGAACATACAATTGGCAAGAAGTAAGGTTGACGCTACCGCTTGACCCTCTTGAACCCCGTGCCCGCAAAAAATATGTAGGTCCGAAAATATTGTTTTGGACATAAATGATCGGTCCTTTTACCGTCACAATGTCTTCATGAGGGTCGTAGCTAACGGTAGTGTGTTGCGCGATTTGAGCCTCATCAAATGGATTTACAACTGGGATACCGGACATCTCAGATATCATGGTTCCGCAGCTTGAAACTAAAGAAATTCCGAAAACGAAAACTGCAATTCTCGCGTAATTCACTTTGACCCTCCTCATGACTTAGCCCCTGTCATACTGCGGCCTATTCGTTGGAAACAAGCCACATAACGCCTAGCTTCAGCCGCGCGCCTTTGGCGCGTCGGCTGGAAGCTTTTGTTGGGCGATAACTCGCCGCAAATAGGCCCCGCTTTTCCACTCTAGCCACAGCACTTAACAGCTAATAACACATTTGATTGTATGCAGATGTAAAACCCATGAGGCTGACATCTTTCGTTTGCCACCCTGTGCTTGAATATTTACCAGCAACCTTCATTGCATTTCCAGCTTTCATGGCGTCTACATCTACGCTGTTTAAATTAAATGAATAGTATCTACTGTCTATAATCATATCCGAGCCTCCTAGATACGTTGAAAAGCGCCCTCTTTTCTCTACCGGCTCTTGATCGTCAATCATATACCTTATGTCTGCACTAAAACTCAAACCTTCAAACCCATATGAGCGAACCTCCATGTTTAACTCGCCACAACGGAAGGTAAAACCACCTTTGGAAATCTGAAATACTTCTATTTTTGACGTATCAAATGGGTCTGATTGTTTTGCGAAACCAATCCACCCGTTTCCCATTTGCCTTATTTTCATTGAATCGTCAGCGGTCGCCACTGTGTTAATGGCCGACCCGACAAGCATGACGAGTAAACACGAAACGATTTTCATAAAATTTCTCTTTATAGCAGTTAATATCTTTGCGTGGATTAGTCCATAGTACATTGACAGCAATTCCAAAGCGGCTCAGCTTTGAAGTTCGGCTTTGTTTGCCGCCCAACAACATATTGGTCGCCAAAATGGCGAATAACAAAATTTAGTTTGATATTGTTTCTTCATATCAACAACTTACTCCAAACGCATTCGGCTGTTCAAACAAAACTGCGCAAAAGTTATTCGCCAATTTGGCGAAATCTCCCAGTCTCCTAACGGCGGCTAGTGGCCGTGGCTGTGTGAAAAGTCATTTTGATCGTATAATTTCAATTTCCAGATTTGGAGTACGGGATGAGCGGATTTATTCAGGGCTTGGCACGTACTCAATCGACTTTGTTCCCAGAATGTCTCGATGACTTTGTTGTTGAAGACAGCGCAGTTCGGTTCATAGATGTCTTCATTGACGAACTCAACATCACTCATCTCGGATTTAAATCGGAACCCAACAGGATCGGCCGACCCGCATATCATCCCGCAGTTTTATTGAAGATCTACGTCTACGGTTACTTCAACCAGATACATTCAAGCCGCCGTCTTGAGCGTGAAGCACAACGCAATATTGAACTTATGTGGTTGACCAATCGTCTAGCGCCAGACTTTAAAACCATTGCCGACTTTCGTAAGAACAATGGCAAGGCAGTGCGCAGAGTCTGTACTGAGTTCGTCATGCTGTGCAAGAAATTTGATCTGTTCAATAGCGCATTCATCGCGATCGATGGCAGCAAGTTCAAAGCCGTTAACAATCGGGACAAAAACTTTACTCGCGCCAAGATGAAACGACGATTGACTGATGTCGAAGAGAGCATCGATCGCTATATGGATAAGCTCACAAATGTAGATCAGGCTGAATCGTTCGCAGGTAACGGAAAAAAAGAAGGTATAGAAAGTAAAGTGGTCGACTTGAAAAAGGAACTCGTTCGACTGAATGAGCTCAACAAATTGATGCTTGAATCACCCGATCAACAAGTATCGCTCACTGATCCAGACGCGAGATCAATGAAGAGTCGAGGTGCCGGTATCGTTGGATACAATCTGCAGGCAGCCGTTGATGTAGAGCATCATCTGATCGTAAGCCACGAGGTAACCAATATTGGTAATGACAGGAACCAACTTGCAAGTATCGCAAAACAAGCGAAGGCGGCATTAGATGTGGAAACACTTCGGGTGGTCGCTGATCGGGGGTACTACAAGAGCGAAGAGTTAAAGGAATGTGAAGAGGCTAGCATCATCACTTATGTGCCGAAGGTTCGTACATCAGGCAACCGGGCGCAGGGTCTGTTCGACAAAAGTAGGTTCATTTACAACGCTGACGACAATGAATACGAATGCCCAGCAGGCGAACGCTTAATCTACCGAACAACGATGGTCGACAAAGGAAAAAACATACTCCGTTATTGGACTTCGGTTTGTGGACAATGTGCTCTCAAAAAGAAGTGCACAAAAGGAAAAGAACGCCGGGTGAGTCGATGGGAACATGAAGACGTCCTGGACAGAGCGCAAGATCGCCTGAATGCCAACTGGAATATGATGACGGTTCGCAGCGCCACCGTGGAGCATCCATTTGGCACTCTGAAATCGTGGATGGGGCATACGCACTTCCTAACAAAAACGCTCGCTCGCGTGCAAACTGAGATGAGCCTCCATGTCCTAGCCTACAATATGAAGCGGATGATAAGGATCGTTGGAATTAGATCACTGATTAAGGCTATGCAATGCTAAGCGAGTCTTTGCCTTCAAATATATTGGCTGTGAGCTTCAACATGAGACGTTTTTCAGCGCAAGAAAACCTGACCTAATCAACTGATGTCAGCAAACTATGCTTGCTGGGAACGATCAGGATGGCGTAACAGAAGCATAGAATCGTTGTTTTTGGAGTGAATCAGACTTTTTACACAGCCACGGCCAAAACCGGACGTTCGGTTAATGCGAGATATATGGTACAACTCTAATCACGTATTTCAGTGATGAAACACACAAACCCGGATCCAAAACCCAGATAATTAACGCTCTACTAGCATCAGGTTAAATAAACGGCAATGAAAAGTAGGGATAACCACTACGTACCCCAATGGCACCTGCGAGGTTTTCTTGAAGACGGATCTTCCAAACTTAGCCATCTTAAGGAGAAGGTCATTGATACACCGAGCGGTCCCAAGACCATTCTGCCTACGAGGCAATACTCGCCTGCACAATGTTTCTATCAGACTGACCTCTACACAACCTTTTTCGGACCTATCCTAAACGACGAGATTGAGCAGAAGCTATTCGGTCACATCGATGATCAGGGCGCCGAAGCTATACGAGCATTCCTTTCCGATGACCCTTCGTTTTGGCACAACAACTTCTCAGAGCTGTTCTTGTACCTCGATGCTCAAAAACTTCGAACGCCGAAAGGCCTGGATTGGATCAAGAGCAAATATCCAGGACTCAACCAAAACCAACTCATGCTGGAAATGCAGAGTCTTCGAGCCATCCACTGCACTATCTGGGCAGAAGGCGTACGCGAACTCGTATCGGCAGAGGACTCCGACATCAAGTTTATCGTCTCGGATCATCCGGTGACGATCTACAACTACGGCTGTCCACCGAACAGCGAACAAACAGCATATCCAAACGATCCTGATATCGCGCTGAAAGGCACTCAAACCATCTTCCCTCTCGACAAGAACCGTTGTTTGATACTTACAAACTTGGAGTACGCAAAAGACCCGGAGGATGTCGACCCTCTGGAACACCGGACGCATGCCGTTCGTGTCCGTCAGAGCATGGTGAACACGATTGAATTTATCAACTCGAGGAAGCTCACTGCAGAAGAAGTCGCAAAGATCAACTTCGTGATCAAAAGTCGAGCAAAACAATCGCTAGCAGGTGGTCGTAAGGAGTGGCTGTTCCCCGAAAATTTTACCGAATGCAGTTGGGAGTCTGTCAGAGAAACATTACTGCCACGAGAGGGATTGTGGCGCTTTGGCGGTGAGATTTTTGCAGGGCATGACGACGGTCAAGTGCACTATCAGGATGCTTTCGGCAGAACGACACCACCCAATGAACGGCTTCTGAAAGATACCGATGAGCGCAAGATCGGCCGAAATGACAGCTGCGGCTGCGGTAGCGGAAAAAAGTACAAGCATTGCTGTCGAGATGTGCCAACCGAACTACGAACGACCTGGTCGGAGTTAAGTGTACGCGAACGAAACCTAGCGTTTTGTCGAGCCATCGCTGACATTCTGGGACTTGACAATGGACGAACTTGGACAGATGTCAGGCGGGACCTCTCTGACGAACAGATTTCCCGCATTTACGGTTTTTATGGGTCACTTTGGCCTCGCGAAACTAATATTTACTCGATGTTGCCAAAATCTGATGGAAAGTTTCGAGGGTTGTACACCGGTGTACTTGATATCAGGAGAATTGGTGACTGCGCGCTAAGAGTCGCACCCTATTTCGCCGAGTTCTTGGTCCAGAACCCCATACAAAACCCGAACGGCATGAAACCTGACTACAGCCCGACTGAGTCGCCAAACAAATACAAGTATCAGGCACTCAAAGATTTTTCGTTCATGCTAGCCCTCGAACCTTACATTGATGTCGGTTTCATTAATCTGATTCCAGATCCTACCCACTTCGACTACGATCTTTTCAAAGGGGTCATGGATCTGGCTGAGGACCGTAGGCCCAACACCCACAACCCACAAGAATTTCGTGACTTCCAACAGTTGGGTATTGAAGACCTGCTGAATTCGACTAACCCAATGCCGCATGAGGTCAAAGTGCGCATGGTTGTTAAGGAATTCAGGGTGCCAGAGAAGGATGCGGAGGCAGTCATCAGCAACTTCGAGTCATCTGCCCAAGACGATCAATTAGTACTGCTCGATGCTTTTGAGTCTGGTCAGTTGATGCAGTTTCGGATGGCGCCGAATTATGAAATGGCATTGTTCATTGCTCAATGCACCGGTTCAGTGATCCTCACAGATTCTGAATCGATCTGGCAACAGCTTCTTAGTGCCCAACATTGCACAGGGGGTACGGTTGACTGTCCTTGGCAGGATATTTACCAGCAACTGAAGGTACTTCCGGTTGATGTAGAGTCATTCGAGAGTATTGAAAAGTCGCAGCAAACTGACATCATTCGTTACCGGCAACTCTTGACGACCGTCGATGAAATGGTGAGAAATGAAGATGACGACGAGAATAGAATTGCATCGATGGCATCTCAAGCATGTGAATGCAACGCTCAGCTCACGACTCAAACCCCCTATGATTTGCCGTTCGAAGTCTCGTCACCCAAGCACGGATTCCATGACAACACGGTTAACAGGCTGCTCATCCGTTCAGGTTGTCCAAGGTATGACAGAGCGGTGCGTTCGGTGTATTACTTTCCCAAAGACAAACCATCGACTCACTAGTCTGAAAATATGTTTTTTGAAGTTTTTTTCGCAATACACGACAGACTGTCGATTGTGTCAGCTTTCATGTCGATACAGCGATCGCTGGTTGCAAACAAAATCGCACTCGCCACAACTAGGCCGTTTTGGGTCGATAGCAGCCTGGTCGCACTGTGCCTGAACTCTAACTCTTCACGTTAAAACTCATTAACGTGGAGTCTGAGTGTATTGCCGGTTTGGGAGTAAACAATCGGTACAAATTTGACTAATTTCTGGGGGATTACACTTGTTTACGGGCTTAGCTTCATAACGAACTGCAAGTCGTAGTAATACTCTTGTTGCTCTTCGAGCCAATTGGTTTTGAGTTATACGAGCCGTTGCCATTTCTTCATTCGACGAATTACATGACGCTGTCTGCCAATACCGGTATCACATGCAACCATACTCTAGCTCAGAGTGGCCCGAAGAAATCAGGCAGGTCAATATCGATATTTCAGCTTGCGTCCCTTTGCGCTTTGGGAAAATGTAGCAGCAGTTAAAATAGGAATTACATCGGTATCTTTTGTCCTTGCGATGTTAATTTGGCGATACCTTGATAACCAATACAGCAAACTCACATCAGCAGCTCAGTTAAAATTTCTAGCGGGTTGAAGTTAGTAAACTCTAAGCCCTCGCTCTTGTGTGCCTCATATTTATGCTATTTATTGTTCTATGTAGAATTCTGGCACTCTAGTACATGTGTATATCGGTGCTTTGGGAGCATTGTTCATTATTTGACCAATAAGCATAAAAATGGCTAGTGAGTTTAATTAGGGCTAGAGGAAATGCCAACTTTGTTCAACACTTTAGACCGGATATTGCGTTTGTGCTTTTTGGCTCGTTTTATAGCTGAGCTTTCCGTTAAGTCCAAGATGTATTCAAAATCCGGCGCGATAGATAGATTAGCGCTAGCGACTACCAATCCGAGGAAATTTGTGGAAAGCTATTTGCGTCAGCTGATCAAAAAAAGTCGATTGAAGCTGATTAAAATTTCGACACAATGTTCGTCCTTAGACCAATCTTATGGATGAAAAGTGATTTACAAAAAACAATCAGTGAAGAACTTATTATCTCCGGAGAGGTGTTCTCCACTTGTGGAGCGCTAGTTTTAGCGTAATTTCGTAGCGTAGAGGCGAAAGGTGATGGACGAACGGGACATTACTACTGATCGGTTAGAGCAATCTCTAATTGACGTAGCAGTAGAAAGCTGGCGTTTTGCACGCTTATTTTCGCGCGTGATTAATAAGTTAGATGCGGGAGAAGGTGGTCGTTATGTTAACCAGCTTCGATATTTTCAAAAGAAGGTTGAAGAAAGCCTTGATGCGAGCGGCTTGAAGATTGTGAATGTAGAGGGGCTGTTGTTTGATCCAGGGATAGCTGCATCCGCAATCAATATTGAGGATTTTGATCCAGATGATGAGTTGCTAATAGACCAAATGGTTGAACCCATCATTATGGGCTCTGAAGGCTTACGGAAACAGGGAACAGTAATGCTTAGGAAGGCACAGACATGAAGTACGTCGGAATTGATTTGGGTACAACCAATAGTGCGATTTGCTCCTATGACGGAGAGTCCACACGCCTTTACAAAAGCTCCGACCAAAATGATGTTACGCCTTCCGCTATCTTTATTGACCGACGTGGTAACAAGTACCTAGGCAAAAGAGCCTATGACAACGCCGCGAAAAATCCAGATAACGCTGCAACTAAATTCAAGAGAATGATGGGGACAAGCACTCCGGTAAAGCTTTCTGCTGTTGATATCGTTATGACCCCAGAGGAGTGCTCGGCCGAAATCCTAAAACTCTGTTTTGGGTACCTGCCTGAGGAGATAAGAAATAGCGGAGAAACGGGAACGGTGATTACTGTTCCTGCTGCTTTTAATCAGATGCAAAAAGACGCCACGCTTGCCGCTGCCGAAACGGCGGGATTGGGTAGCGTTGCATTGATGCAGGAGCCAGTTGCCGCTGTCATGAGTGTAATGAAGCAGCGTGAAGGCGACGGAATTTTCCTGGTATTTGATCTCGGTGGCGGCACTTTGGATATAGCGATTGCTGAAAGTATTAGCGGTCGAGTAAGTCTGCTAGCGCATGGTGGTGTTGCGATGTGTGGAGGGACCGATTTTGATCGCGCCATACTCGATAATGTCGTGAAGCCATGGATTGTGTCGGAGTTTAAGCTTCCTGACGATTTCAGCGCAAATCCAAAGTATAAGTCTCTCTTAAGGATGTGCCTTTGGGCTTCGGAAAAAGCAAAGATCGATTTGTCTTCAAAGGAGGACTCTGTAATTAGTTTGACAGAATCTGACCTTGGTATTAACGATGAAGCAGGCTCAGAAATATACGTCGACATCCCGTTTACAAGAGATAGCCTGGATAGATTGATTGCGGATAAAGTTGATGAGTCCATTCGGTCCGCTCGGGAAACACTCGAGAAAGCGGGTTTGAGTCCTCATGATGTTGAGCGAATAGTGTTTATTGGCGGGCCAACTCAGTATAAACCGCTACGTGATCGCGTATCTTTCGAGCTTGGTATTGCTCCATCGACAGATATGAATCCCATGACTGCAGTTGCAGAAGGGGCTGCCGTTTTCGCGGAATCGATTGACTGGTCCTCGCAGAGTCGTGGTCGAAAGAATTCGAGAGGAGCCCTCAGTGCTGGCGGTTCTTTGGATCTGGCTTTTAACTACATCGCACGTACACCAGATACGAAAGCAAAGATTGTAGCCAAGGTTGGCGGAAGCGCTGCTGCTGGCGTTGAGTTTCAGATCGATAGCCTGGACACTGGGTGGTCTTCCGGTCGGATAGCGCTTCAGGATGGAGCAGCAGTCGAACTTGCTTTGGCTAAACCCGGAGAGAATACATTTAAGGTGTTTGTCTTCGATGCGAATGGTGGACCTGTTGCTATGGGTGAGGACAAGATCATCATCTCTAGAACGGCAGCCAGTATTGATGCCATTCCCGCCTCACACTCTATTAGCGTTGAAGCGCGCGATAAGCTTGGGGGTAGGCTAGTGCTTGAATTTTTGGTGCGTGAAGGTGACCAGTTGCCGAAAAAAGGGACAAAAATATTCAAAACTGAGGAGTCGTTGCGCGCAGGTAGTACTGGGTCGTTCAAGTTTAAATTATGGGAAGGCGAAATTGCTGATCCGGTAAACGATAATCGATTTATTGGTATGTTTGGGATTAAAGGGTCGGATTTCGATGACGGGGTCATTGCTGCCGGTGCGGAGATGGTCTGTGAGTATGAGGTTCAGGATTCAGGAAACATCGTCATGGAGGTCTCGGTGCCTTCAATCGGTGGTTTATTTCACAGTGGTCGTAATTTCTACTCTCGACAGGATGGCCAAATTGATTACACGAACGCATCAAAGCTTGTCGCGGAGCAGTCAGCAAACACGCTGCATCGTCTTGAGGAAATGGCTGCCGAAATTGACGATTCGAAGCTAGACCAAGCTCGCGACAAGCTTTCCCAAGCGAACTCAGTTAGCGTCAGTGAGTCCGATCCCGAAACTGCAAAGCAAGCGATGGATAATGTCCAAGAAGCTAAGAGATTGTTAGCTCTTACTCGGAAGGAGCATTTGAAAGATATTCGCCGTCTTGAATTGGAGAAGATAGTTGAGTTTTTCGATAGTGCGGTACGAGAGCATGCTCGTCCTACTGAGTCTAGCGCGTTTGATAATTTGGCTAAAACTGCCCAACGTTCGATTGACAACAACAGTGGTGACTTCGAGTCACATTTGGACGAATTGCGGGGAAAGAATTTCACAATTCTATGGCGTCAAGAATGGTTCGTTATAGATCGGTTCAAAAGGCTTTCACAAAATGCTTACGCATTTCCAAATGCAGCTGAGCACGCACAAATGGTAGCGACTGGTTCAGAGGCCCTCAAGGCAAACGATATTGATAAGCTTCGATCAGTAGTTGCGCTTCTGGACTCGGTTCGGATTGGTTCTGGAGGTGATGATGAAATTATGGCTGGCGCGAATATTATTCGGAGTTAATAAGTATGCCCGTTGATGCGTGGCTCCCTATTGGATACAAATTATCGGATGGATCCGAGGTCCGTTCGGCTGTATTTTCTGGTGTAAATTGGCAAATTTACGAAATCCTCGGCGGTGGACGAGCACTCGTTGTTCAGGAGGACTTAGCTCGCCGTTGGATTGACGCTGGGCTAGCTGCGCACACTAGTTACTTTGATTATGGTGATCAAAAATTCTGGTCGATGACCTGCGGCGCAGACCAAATATTATGCCCAGTTGTCGATGGGAACTCGCCTGAGACTAAACCGGAAGCTCTGTCATTTGCATTGGCGCTGAGGGCAACACGCGAGGTAGATCCAGATACACCTCTCCAGGATGCTCTTTACGTAGAAAAAATCAGCCGTCTGCTTCCTACTTACAGTATCAGCGCGAGAACAGATGACGACGTAGTACTTGGTTACTGGCTTACAGGTGGTGCCACCGTGTCAGCGAAATCATTTCGTCGTCTTCGGCAGACAATGAGCTGGCTTGGCGCAAGTCATTTGCAAGAAATTGTTCGAACAGCAGGCTTTGAAGTTACTGAAGTTATACCTGTCAACAGCGATTCCTCATCTGTGGAGGGAAAGCAAGAGGCAAGTCTAGACCGACAGAGCAATCAGGCTGATGAGTTGCCTGCATCGAAAGTTTTTGAATTGGCCGGTCGGCCTGATCTTGCCGACTTCTTCAACGAGCATATCGTTGACATCATCCAGAACCTTGATCGTTATAAAGCACTTGGTATTGAGTTCCCGTCCGCAGTTGTCTTGCACGGTCCGCCAGGGTGCGGCAAGACATTCGCTGTAGAGAGGTTGATCGACTTTCTCGGATGGCCGAGCTTTCAGATTGATGCATCCAGTGTTGCGAGCCCTTATATACATGAAACCAGCAAGAAGGTGGCGGAGGTGTTTGATACCGCGATGCAAAATGCGCCGTCGGTTCTGATTATAGATGAAATGGAAGCGTTTCTAGCCGATCGCGATTCAGGTTCAGGGCATCATCGTGTGGAAGAAGTCGCTGAATTCCTGCGGCGAATTCCCGAAGCGGCAAAGAATGAAGTGCTTATCATCGCAATGACAAATCGCGTCGATATGATTGACCCTGCGATATTAAGACGTGGCCGTTTTGATCATGTTGTTAGCGTTGATTATGCGAGCGAAACAGAAGTACTTTCATTGTTAAAGAAGCTGCTATCTACATTGCCGACAGAAGATGATGTTGATCCGACTCAGTTTGCTGGTGAGCTTGCCGGACGACCTCTGTCTGATGTGGCGTTCGTTGTTCGCGAGGGTGCCAGGCTGGCAGCAAGAGCGGGGAAAGACCTCTTAGACCAGGACAACCTGCTTATGGCAATGCAGTCAGCACCTGCCAGGGAGCGTGAAGGCGCTAAGCGACAACCGATTGGCTTTATTCGGTAGAGCTAGAATGAATGATGAGGAAGATAAAAATAAAAAGGGCGAAGGAAAAGGTTTTGCTGGCCTTTCGTCGATGGCGTCGGATGTTGACGATGCCATAGTTGGTTCTCGAAAAGAGCCGGAACAAACCGTATCGACACCATCGCCAAGTTCTCCGCCAGATAAGAAGCAGTCGTCCAATCCAAGGTCAACCGCTAGTAAACCAAGTCCTCGCCAATCACCCGTTCAGCCATCGGGTGGCGGATCAACCGGTAAGTGGCTCCTAATTGCCGTAGTCATAGGTCTTTTTTGGGTTGCCGGCCTATCAGAGAACAAGGCGCCCTCCAAACCTTATTCACCTTCGAGTTCATCGACCTCCAAGCCGATAGCCAGACAACCAAAAGTAACACAGCCCAGGGTGCCAGCTCGTTTTACTGAGAGTAAACCTGCGCCAGGCCAAAACCGAGTGCTACCAACCTCTGAGTTACGATATTGCGTAGCTGAAGAAATACGATTAGACGCCGCGAATATATCAGTCGACACCTATAGCCAATCGGATGTTGATCGATTTAACAATATAGTCAATGACTACAATATTCGCTGTGGTGAATTCCGTTACCGAGAAGGCGCGCTTGGGCGAGCGCGAAGAGACGTTGAGCCGTACCGGTCTCAATTAGAAGCTGAAGGTCGGGGCCGATTTAAAAGTCCAGTAGAAAAAGCGCCGGTAGTTAGAAAAACGAAGCCATCTCTCCCCAAACCTGACCCACTGCTTCTTGCTATTCAGCAGCATCTGAATCAACTCGGATATAATGCGGGAACAGCGGATGGCCTTTACGGGAACAGAACTAAGGGGGCGATCATCGAATTCCAACAGAGTAATGGATTTGAATCGGATGGCGTAGTCAGTAGTTCATTGCTTTCTCGGTTGATATTGGCAAATCAGAATCGTAATAATCCGTTTGGTGTACTCAGCTCAGAAAGAAATAGCGATGCACATAAGTCTCAGTCCGTACCCGGCACTCCCCCTCCAATTGAGCGGAGTAGAGATAGAGCGAACTTCGAAACCTGCATCACAGGAAAGTATCCCACTCTCTGCAAACATTCTTTGTTGACTAGGTCTGAGGCTG
>Ga0208413_1001817_pt1 | contig 13012 bp, 16 predicted proteins | sample AntAceMetag02UKD_FD_184761 | JGI IMG/M metagenome (GOLD analysis project Ga0208413, IMG submission 184761) | Saline lake microbial communities from Ace Lake, Antarctica - Antarctic Ace Lake Metagenome 02UKD (SPAdes) (version 2) | ecosystem: Environmental > Aquatic > Non-marine Saline and... | reverse complement strand
ACCTGCACTTGATGAACAGATTGTAATGATATAATACCAAATAAAACCTGCAACAAACATCCATAAATCACCATAGATAAATCCTGGTATCAATGCAATGTGACAGAGTAGGTGATTAAGTAAAAGTTTATGTGTGGTTTTCATAATGTAACCCTAACTTTTATGATTCTACTATATTAAATGAAATTAAATTATCATTACAATAATTTTCTCTATCTATTTTAGCATTATTAAGTATATCATTTTCACCTGAAAGTGTGTGATTTTCTTCAGTCAAAGTGAATGTGATAGTCTGTGTTAAATTGTCATCATTTACAACTGTTGTTACATCACTATCTGTATATTCATTTAATAGATTTAGTACCTCATCACTAGGTGTATAAAAATCAACACTTGTATTTGGTCTTTGTTGTATTAGTTTTCTTGTAATCATAATACTATTTATACTCCTTTTACGAATAACTTTTCTCTTACTATGTCATTTACAGGCTTGCCAAATAATTTATTTGGTGTATACTCACAGGTGTTGTGATTCAAGTCTAACCATGGAGTTAATCCTAAAACAACATTAATTCTAGGTTCTTTCGTTTCTACTTTTCTAATCATTGTAGGTCTGTGTGGCATTTTAGTATTCCACAAATAAGCTTTACCCACTTCTAACTTATATGTCTTATCTGACCACTCTATAACATACTCATCACTTGTTTGTAAAGGAATATTCACTCTCAATAACTGACAAGTAGGTTCATCTACATGCCAACCTCCATCAGTATTAGGTTCTTGTCCATATCCGAAAATGTATGCTACTCGACTTCTTGATATTGGAAAATTAAATCTATCTAAGAAAAAACCTAAATGTTCTTGTATTGTTTCATCTACCTTACAAAATCCAAAAGTATCGTGATATGAATTTTTTAATTGAGTATGGTCACCAGCTCCTTTTTCTAATCCATAATATTGGTCTATTAATTTTGACCCCCATACTTGACTGTATCTACTTTGTTTTTCATCAATAAAGTTAGGATTATATGTCAATCCAAAACCTTTATACTTTTCAATTATACGGTGTTTTGTTGTCCATGGGAATAAACCGATTTTTGATTCTATTTCTTTTACACCTTTTAAAATTTTATCAGCTGAAGGTAAACCCAACCCTTCAAGTGTGAATTCATACCAACCAAAATCTTCTTGTTTATCGTCTGTACCTTTAAACAGATTTTTAACTTCATTATAAAATCATGCTACTATTTATACATATAAATATATATATGATTAATATAGTATGTACCAGTAAACCTGGCGATGGATTATTTTGTTATAGTTACGAACACTGCCATTATCTCAACTCGATTGGCATTGAAAGCCAAGTCGTTGTTATCACACATCACAACTTTACTATTCAAAATTACATAGACTCAATTAATGAGAAATATAAGACCTTTGAAAATGTGGTCTTTAACTCATATACACCTTCTATGGAAGAAATCACTTTGATTATGGGTAGAAGTATGTTGACTTTATCTTACATCAATAAAAAAGATTATACAAACGACCAACTATTAACTTTACACCTACTATTTGGGTGTAAACTTATATCTGTTTATTCTGAAAATCATGTTAAAGAATATCCATTAGCTTTAGAACATTACAATTCAAAAGAAGTTTATGACTTGTGCGATTATGATGTTTATCCAGTTGGTGTTGGTAAATACTTTCAAAAGATGATTAATTTTAGTATCTATAAACCAGTTGTAGAAAATGTGCAATTTGATTATCTATTTCTAGGAACAAATGATGTATATTACAAAGAAATAGATAAACACATTGACAAATATAAATCACATGGTATATTGACATATGATGAGAGTTACATCAATAATGATTACAATAATGTTTTTGCACCTGTAAAAAATCTATTAGGGTTATTTAAGTCTTATGTTTATACAAAAACATATTTTGACCCAGCTCCTAGACTAATACAAGAGTGTAAATGGCTAGGTAAAGAAGTAATATATCTAAGAGATAAGAATATTCAGGACGGAGGACCTGTATATTTTGAAAGACCTGTGCCTACGGAAGAGATGTATAAGGATAATATAAATATACTTGTTGAACTTATAAAGAGAATATAATGAGAAAAAAACTAATAGTAAGTGGTTGTAGTTTTACTGATAAGAATTTTACATCTCTATCAGCGCCAGACTATGATTGTTCCTTTCCTAAATGGCCAGAGTTATTAGCAAAAAAGTTAGATATGGAGTGTATTAATTTAGGTGCTAGTGGTGCCGGAAATAACTACATCTATAGTACATTACTAGAAGAAATTACAAGAACACCAAAAGAAGAAATTGGGTTGGTGCTAGCAGCTTGGTCACAAGTAAATAGAGAAGACTATCAGAATTACTTCACCAACAAACATGCCTTTTCTTTTGAAGATAAATTTCGTAAAAATATGGTGTGGAGAAACAAAAGACTGGGTAGAAACGGTGATATATTTTATTGGATAAAAGACACACTTCGTCATTATATCTCACTTGAAAATTTATGTAAAAACCATGATTTACCTTATAAACAATTTCAAATGATAAATCCGTTTGAAGGATATTTAAATGGTTTATCTAAAACTGATTTTGAAATTGTAAATAATTTAGATAATTCTAATTTTGAAAAAAGATACAAATATCAACCTAAAACAAAAGATGATAGATTAGAATGTTTTAAATTACCTATTGAATATGAAAAGTTTATAGATACTGAAAATTTTATAGGTTGGCCTACTATATGGTCAATGGGAGGATACGCTATAGAAGAAAAAACTCTTATGACAGATAAAAGACATAATATAAAAGAATTAATTATATCAGATTATGATTATCATCCAAACGCAAAAGGACATCAAAAAATATCGGAGTTTATATATGACAGGCTGGGATAAAGAATACTTAGATAATAAAGAAGAATATCTTGAACTTTTTAATAAGACAATGATGAAGGAACAAGAAACCAATATAGAGTTTCTTGAAAAAAGTTTATCAAAGAAATTTAATAGAGGTGTGGTGGCTTGTGCTAACGGTACGGACGCATTACATTTTTCTCTATTAAGTTTGGACATTGGTAAAGATGATGAAGTGTTGACTACTAATTTTTCTTGGATATCTACTGCAAGTGTTATATCAATGGTAGGAGCTACACCTGTATTTTGTGACATTGACATATCAACTTACCATATGTCGTTAGATAGTATTAAAAGAATGTACTCCGATAAAGTAAAGGCAATCATATATCCTCATTTATTTGGTAACATGTCTGATACTATAAAAATAAAAGAATTTTGTAAAGAGAAAAATATATGTTTTATTGAAGACGCTTGTCAATCAATAGGTTCTAGTTATAATGGTGTAAATGCAGGTACAATAGGTGACATTAGTACATTTAGTTTCAATGCAAATAAAGTTATATCAGGTATAGCTGGTGGCGGTGCAATCTTAACAGATGATAAAGAAAAAATTGAATTATTTAAGAAGTTAAGAAGACATGGTAATAATGAAGTATTAGGTTATAACTCTAAAATGTTATTATTTAATGCTGAAGTGATTAATCATAGATTAAAAAAATTAGATGAGTATATACAAAAGCGACAAGATGTAGCAAAACAGTATGATGAACAATTAAAAGATTATGTTACTATTCAAAGTGTACCTCAAAGTTTAAATCATAACTACCACAAGTATGTTATCAGATTACAAAACAAAGAAACAAGAGATAGAATAAAAGAGATGTTAGGTACAAGTGTACATTATCCTAAACCGATATCAGAAAATAAAATGTATCGCAATATCAAACATAGAAAAGATAGTTTGTTTGTAACTAATATGGTGTGTAATACAATATTAACTCTACCTATACACCCTTACATGAAAAAAGAAGAGATAGATAAAGTTATTAATTCTATTATTATATTAATAGAACAAGAAGATAATAGGTTTTTAAAAAGCATGGAACGAGTATTAGGTGATGACATGTATGATAAAAGTCTAATTAACGAAACAACCGAAGATATTTACGATTATATAATTGAGAAGTCTTATCAAACTCCAGGTTATATTGAAGATGTATCTTTTAAAAACAACAGAAAACTAAAGATTGCATTTAATAAATTCTATGAAAACCTTTCAAGAAATACAAGATAATTATTTAGCCATAGATTTCTTTTTATCTATGTCTTGTAATAAGAATTGTCATTACTGTACAAGTTACACTTTAGAAATGCGTAACTTAACAGTTGATATGGATTTCCTAAAACAAACTCTAGGGTATTTAAAAGAATACAAGATTAGAGTTAATCTTTTAGGTGGTGAGCCAGGTCTAATTAAAAATCTCAGAGAAGTTATAGATGAGGTTAAAAAGAATCCAAATCACATTTGTTCAGTATTGTCAAATTCATTTGTTCGTAAAAGATATCCAGAGATATTAGAAGACAAAGATATCTTATATGTTGAACATAATATATTAGATTGGTACGAAAAGGAAGTTACAAAATTAGGTAACTTTGATTACATACCAGAGAATGACTTTAACAATTATAATGTAGTTGTTAGAACACCAAACTTTTACAAATACAAAGACAAGTATCCAGAGGTTATTGAAAAACTAGACCATAAGAATACAATGTGGAAAGCATTTAATGGTAGGTCGCCAGAGTTTACAGATGTTATTCAGGCTGCTGAAATAGATAGAAAAATGTGTGCTTCGTTTCCTATGGTACCAGTTATTGACTTTGAAAAAAGACATATTGTACATTGTAGTAAGAAGTTTGCTAATAACAAAGAATTATCTAAAACCTTTGACCTAACGCAGGAGAACATAGATAAGATGATGAACTTTAGATTGTTCAAATATGAGAATTATTGCAAAACCTGTACTGAATGGGTGCAACCTAAGGGTCATTTTCCAATGAACAAGTATGCGAGATTACTAAATGAATAAGATATTTGCTGTCGCCTTAAATTTGCACGACCATAATACATATGATGGTGTATGGCACAATCAAAGAGAAAGGGAAACTAGATTTAAACACAATCTACCTTATCATGCTGAGGCATATGCTCATCAATCAGACATATTAAACCCAGCTGACTATCGTTTAAATGATGAGTTTGTGAAAGAGTATTTTAAGAAGACAGATGATATTCTGGCATTTACTTACACTTATGGTGGTATTAGAATGTGTAGAGATTTATTACCAAAAGATGTATTTGATTATAAACCTAAAAAATTGTGGGACTATTACTTTAAAGACAATATCTATTACATAGACCATCATCAATCACATGCTACATATGCCTTTATCAATTCTGGTTTTAAACAATCTGATATACTTGCAATTGATGGTATAGGTTCAAAATATAGATGTGTATTTTTTGATAAAGATGAAAACTTAATTGACTTATCTGATAAACTACCTATTGGTTGGTTGTGGAATCATATGTCTAATTTAACAGGTTTTGGTACATTAGGTGCAAGTAAACTTATGGGTAAGGTTGGTTACGGCCAATACAGTCAATATTACTATGATGTATTTGAAACTATATTAGATGGACCTATTACAGAAAAAAAACAAAAAAGATTTGAACATATCAGATTAGATAATGTAGAAGACTTAGCGTTTACATTACAGAAATTTACAATAGATAAAATAAAACAATTTGTTTATCCTTTGAAGTCTTGTGATAATTTGTGTATCGCAGGTGGAGTTGCTTACAATGGATATATGAATGAAGAATTTACAAAACATTATAAGAATGTATTTGTACCACCAGCAGCAGGTGATGAAGGTCAAGCATTAGGAACATATCAGCACGCTGACTATGTATTAAATAACAATATACATATAACAGAAACATTTGCTGGTAAAGAATATGATTATACAGGAGATGAAAGAGTTAATTACAAAGAAGTAGCACAAGCAATTGCTGATGGCAAGATAGTAGGTTGGTTTCAAGGCAAATCAGAAAGTGGTAATCGTGCATTGGGTAATAGAAGTATATTAGCAGACCCTCGTAATCCTAATATAAAAGATATTATCAATATTACTATAAAAAGGAGAGAAGACTTTAGACCATTTGCACCTGTTGTATTAGAAGAATATTACAAAGAATACTTTGATACAAATAGTCCTAGTCCTTATATGAGTAGAATATGTAAAGTTAAATCTAATGAAGTACCTGGCATAACGCATATAGATAGTACAGCAAGAATACAAACTGTTAATCAAAAACAAAATGGTAAGTTATATAATTTGATTAATGAGTTTTATAAGATTACAGGTATACCTATGTTATTAAATACGAGTTTTAATCGCCATGAACCTATTGTAGAAACACCTGAACATGCATTAAGAACATTTAAAAGAACAGCATTAGACTTGTTAGTTATAAATGATTGGATTGTAAGAAAATGAACACATTTGATTTATTAGAAACAAAAAGAAAACATGTAAAAAAATATAGTGATAAAATACCTGATAAAAAAATAATAGAAAATGCTTTATGGAAAGCTTGGAAAACTTCACCTTCTAAAAATAATTCTATGGCATATGAAGTATTAGTATGGGGACCTGATAAACAATTAGAAAAAGAAGCTATTCATAGATTGTGTGTTAAAAATCATATTAGAGCTGAAGAAAGAGCGGTCGAAAAAGGTCTTGCAACTTTAACACAAAGAGGTGCACAAAATCCATATTATGAACATATAAAATCAAATCCTTATTTGTTCACTATACATAGTAGAGTTGCAACACCCAATCGTTGGTACAAATCTAAAGTAACAGACGGACACTTTTATGACCAAGCTTATGAATCATATATTGAAAAAATAGTAGATTCTGTTGCAGTTGAAGTAGGTATATTTGGCTCTAATCTAACACAATATTTGCTAGAAGAAGGAGTAGATATATCTTACAATTCTTGTTTTAAAAGAGATGTCGAATCTTGGCATAATATTGGTTTACATATGATAAAAACTAGACCTATTTTAATGATAAGTTGTGGGTATGGAAAAAGATATAGAAGACAAGATTTAGAATTAAATGATAAGACTGATTGGGATTTAAAACCAGAACAAGAAGATATAATAAAATGGATGTAGATTTAAAATTATTTAAAAATATAATGGCAGAAGCCAGACACAATTCAGACTTATTAGATTCATTTAGTCCTAATCAATTTAAGTCTAAAGAAAGATTAATAAAACATATTAGAGATTTAAATATTATAAGTGATAAATCTGAAATCGCCGTATTAGGAGGTTGGTATGGCAGTATATTAATACCTGCATTTAAAGAAGTAAAAAGAATATCATTAATTGATTTAGATGAAAAAGTAATTAGTATTGCAAAAAACAGATTATTCAATCATTATAAAAATGTTGACTTTATAACAAGTGATGTATTTCATATAGATAGAAAAGGTAGAATACAAAATGCTAATTTAATAATTAATACCTCTTGCGAACATATGCGTTCAATGAAAGAACTTAAATTAGACACCAAATCTTATTTTGCTTATCAATCTAATAATATGACTAACATTGAGGGTCATATCAACTGTGTTAATAATATAGAAGAATTTAAAAATGAATTACCTAATAATGCAAAGGTTTTGATTGAAGATGAAATAAAAGATGATAGGGGAACTAGATTTCTATTGATAGGTAAATATGAATAAAGTAATTTATAGTTTATATGTTGATGTGCCAGCTAAAGAACACTTTGGCGATTCTAAAAACAAACACGATACAGTAGATAAGGCAAATGTAACAATCAATGCATTTAAAAAACACTATGATAGGTTGATTAAAACTAAAATAAAATATGCTGAGTATTGTGAGGCCGAGTTTATTATGTTTGAATATGATGACCAATATAAAACATTTGAACAAAACTTTTTAAAAGATTATCCTGATTTTACTGGTTATGAGATAATCAATTTTTATAAGATACATTTACTATATGAGTTATCTAAAAAATATGATGAGATACTATACTTAGACTTTGATGTAATACCATTAACAAATGAATCATTTTTTGATGTATGGGATTTATCAAAAGGTATTTGTGTTTACAGTAATAATGATAAGGTTGAAAAGAAAAGTACCACCAATCATAGTATTAGAAGTCCATCAGCAAAGTATTTTAACTGTCATGCCATGTTACTTGAAGAAGGACTAAATCCTGATAATGATGTTATCAATACAGGTATTATCTGTGCTAGAAAGAAAGACATAATTAAATTAGATTTCTTTGGTAAATTTAAAGACACAATTGATTTGATGACCAAATTAAGAAAAGACACTAGCGGTTTATATCCACAAAATATTGTCGATATGTTTAGATATGATAATGAAACTATTTTTTCTTATAAGAGAGAAGTTAATAATGTAGATATACAATGGTTAGATAATAAATGGCATTACTTTTTAGATAATCAAAAGTTTATACCTGAAGATACTAAAATTGTTCATGCAATTAGTAAAGATTTTGATTTAGTGTGGAGATATTATGATTAAAATATGTACTGTATATTTTGAAGGTTCCTACACACCAGATTATGTGTCTAGGTTATATGATGGTTTGAAAAGAAATAGTACAATACCTTTTGAGTTTATTTGTGTAAGTGATACAGATGTTAAATCTGATGTTGTTCTACCATATAATCATCATAGTGAAGTTAAAAAACATTGGCATAAATTAAAGTTTTTTAGCCCTCATTTTGCAAATCAAAAACCTGGTGATGATATTATTATTATGGATATCGACCAAATTATTACAGGTAATATTGATGAACTGATTAACTATCCTGTAAAAGATAATGAATTTGTAACATATGACACATGGTGGCCTAGAAACATTAATGTAAATGGTGGTTTTTATAAGTTTAAATCAGGTAGTTTCGATTTTGTATGGAATGATTTTATATTGAACCCACAGTATTGGCAAAACTATTATTATGAAAATGGCGATGTACATTATAGATATTATGGTGAACAAAACTTTGTGGGTTGGAAGTTGTTTGAACATAAAATAAATGTTTCAAAAATGCCTGGAGAATGGTTAGGTAAATATACAGATAATAAAAAAGATATGGTTGAAATGAATAAAATTTATTCTAAAAAATTTAATAAGGATTACATGATATTGGATGACATAAATAATAGTTTAAAGATTGTTCACTTTAATGGTGTGGGCAATTCTATTCATAAATATAATAAACAATGGATTAAGGACAACTGGTATGAGTGATAGATACAAAAGATTAGAAGAGTATAAGAAAAAAATGTATTCTTTTGATGAAGAAAGAGATATAATATTAGATGCTCAAAAATGTCAGAGAAATTGGGATTATAAAAAAACAATTAATCCTATTGCAAGAGACCATTTATTATGGGTAGCTCAAAACGCTCCTTCTAAACAACACGAAGCTTATTATGATATTTTTTGGACAGATGATAGAAAAGTTATTGAAGAGTGTTCTCATTATACTTGGGGAAATACAAATGGCCGTGAGCCACCATCCACTTGGAAAAACTCTCAACAGAATGCTTCATTATATATTTTATTTGTAGGCAAAGAACCTGAAACTCAATTAAATTGTAATGCTGACGGCACTTTAAAACCTAATACACATCACGAAAGATGGTTAAATGCTTATATGAGTATAGGTATTGCTATGGGTTTAGTTTTACAATCAGCTAATAAAATGGGATTTGCAACAGGTTGTAATAAAAGTCATAATGATATTAATGGCAATGATTATTGGCCAAAAAAATTGGGTATATTAGATGAAATTGACAAAGGTAAAAAAATAATTACTTACGGTATAGGTATAGGATTTCCAGGAAAAAATTCAAGATGGTGGTCACCTCAAACAGAATTAATGATAGGCGCAGCTAACGGAAGTAAAGTCACAACTACTAATATGGAAAAACATCCTAGAACTGGTTTAACATTGAGAAAAGTAAAGATAGTTAATATTATAGAAAACGCTGGTAAAGAAATTGAAGACCCTTATGGTAATAAACACTTTATACCAGAAGAATGTAATACGAAAATAAATACACCTAGATTAAGAAATATTAAAATTACAGAAATAAAATGAGAATAATTTGTTGTAGATTTGGCAATAAGTTTACTCAATGGCATGTTGATAATCTAAAACATATGATAGACAATTACTCTGGTCTAAAGTATGACAGTTTTGAAGTTATAGAGAATGATATCTATGGCAATTGGTATAATAAACTTCAAATGTATGATAAGTTTAGAGATGGTGAAAACTTATACTTTGATTTAGATGTGGTCATTTACAATAAATTACCAAACTTAATTAGAAAAGAATTTACTTTATTAGAAGATACTTGGTGGAGAGAGCCTGCTCATACACCACTTAACTCATCTATTGTATCGTGGACTGGTGATGTATCGTATATATGGAATAAGTTTGTATCGAATGATGTTTTTTGGTTAGACAAATATAATAAAGGTAGTGATGAATTTTATTATAAACAAATAGTGTATCAAACTTATGAACCTGTTTGTCCTTCTATAAAAAATAATATGAATTATAAACCTGAAGAATTTAGTATATGTACTTTAGGTCAAATGCAACATTTAATGGAAAAAGGTTGGTCTGGTTGGTGGTCAGATTACTTTATTTCTCACTAATAAGTTTTAAAGCATTTAATAATACTTCAACCTTAGTTTTACTTTTACGAATATTAGCTTTCAATTCTGTGTTTTCAGAATCTCTAATTTTCTCTACTTCAAACAATGCAAGTTTTAAAGCAAATAAATCGTCTTCGTTTTTATCATCTTCAATGATTGCTTTTACTAATTTAGGAAAATATTCAGCATTACCTTTTTGTTCTTCAAAAAATAAACCACTTTCTTTTACTATTCTCATTGCCTCTTGTTTAAAGGCTTCTGATTCTTTTTTATGGTGATTATGTGTTGCTTCATGCAATTCATCAAGACTCATAGTTTTGTTCAGCGCTTGATATTGTAAGTTATTTAAATCAAATGGTATAATTGTGGTAAAAATTGATTTTTTATCTTCAGTTTTTGTTTGCACTTCAATTGTTGTTCTTTCATTATCAATAAAGTATGCAGTCACAAAATTGTCTTTTAAAAATTCTTCAGTTAACATTTCTATTCTCCTCTATAAAATTATATAAATTTATTTTTGCTTTCCAACCATACTTATTTAGTGTTTTTGTATTGGCTGTATTGTCTAATCTTTCAGTTTCATCAGCAATTCTACTCTCATGGTCAATTTTAAAATACTCTGCTATATCAACAAGTTTATTTGATATACATGTACCAACATCTATAACACCTCTAATGTCATTATGTAAAACGGTATCAATTGCTGACACAATATCATCAACATGTATAAAATCTCTTACATGATTAACATTCAAATATTGTACATCATTTTTTAGTATTTTAGGTATTAACATTGTTTCTCTGGCGCCAGGACCATAGACTGTTGTAAACCTTAATCCTAAACTATTACTATGTTGTAATTGTTCCATAGCATATTTACTCATAGCATATGGATTTTGCCAAGGTTCATAAGCAGTTGATGAACTTGCATAGATAATTCTTTTATCTTTATAGAAATCAAATATTCTTTGACTTCCTATAACATTTGTTTTCCAGTATTCTGTTGGTCTATCTAAACTATCTCTAACTCCTGATAGGCCAGCTAAGTGTATTACTGTTTCTATATTATGAGGAAAGTCACAAGACATAATGTCATGTCCTGTTAACTTATCTATTGTGGTGATTGTATGATTTTTTGATTGTAGGTGTTGTAATAACCTACTTCCAATGAAGCCTTTATGGCCTGTTAATAATATATTCATTATGTTCCATTACGATTTATTAATTCTCAAATAATATGTGTTTTGTGTTACAGCTGAACCTGACGGAAACTCTTGTGTTCTATAGTCATTTGCATTTACAAAATTTGTTGTATAAGTAGAACTGTTTAATTTAGTATCTGCCATACCAGAACCTCTAATGTTTCCTGAACCTGAAGTCCCTACATTATAAGCAAAACTATATCCATCTGTTGATGATACAGCCGTGTATCTAATCCATTCTTGCATTAAAGATTCAAATGTAGCGTCTGGATAAATTTGAAGATTATTTGAACCTTCGATAAACAGAGGTGCTGTATATGAAGTATCAGAACCATCAACTGTATATAGATAATAATTTGTAATAGTTGTAGGTTGGTCTTGTGTTTCACCAATACCACCTGCTGTATATGCAGCTGCATTTGCTCTTGTATCTGAAAATACTGGCGTAGCTGAAACTCTAGTAGAACCTGATACACTTGCTGCTGAAGATATAAAATGTGTACCTGCTTGTTGTGTTGTTGTAGTTGCAGCTGAAATTAAATCTATCGCTGGATGTAGAAAAGTGTCTTTGACATCTTGCAAATTCATTGATTGAATTGCACCACCTGAAGTATAATAAACAGGCCATGTTTTACCTGTGTCACTTGTAGGTGTTACTGTCGCTCTTGTTTCTGTTATTTTGTCGTAAGTAACAGTTACAGTTGACACATCAGGGGTTTCACCTTCCGTATCAAAGTTGGTTACATCTGTTGTGGAAGCACCAGCTTGTAATCTAGTATCTGAAATTGTGCCTAACGAACCACCTGAACCAACTACTGTTAAAGGTACACTAGGACTTAATGAGTATTGATAAACTATTTGGTCAACTATTTCATCAACCATAGTTGTGGTCATCTCTTGGAGATTACCAGAATTATTGTATAAAGGACTTCTTACTGCCATAATCTAACTCCATTCTATGCACCAGCACCAAAAATTGTTTTTAATACTGTACCTGATGAGTTTAATATTTGTAGAGATACTAATGACTTCAATTCATTCTGACCAATTGAATCTGGTCCCATCATACCTTCTACAACTGCGTCTGTAG
>Ga0208413_1001814_pt1 | contig 13025 bp, 9 predicted proteins | sample AntAceMetag02UKD_FD_184761 | JGI IMG/M metagenome (GOLD analysis project Ga0208413, IMG submission 184761) | Saline lake microbial communities from Ace Lake, Antarctica - Antarctic Ace Lake Metagenome 02UKD (SPAdes) (version 2) | ecosystem: Environmental > Aquatic > Non-marine Saline and Alkaline... | reverse complement strand
GGCGAGCCTGTGTCTCGGCGACACCTCGATTATGTCGCGAAGGTCGTTGTGAGCAACAGCGATGCGGGTGAACCGCTCGATTCAGTAGCGATCGCTGACGCGTTCGCAGCGGCGACGCTGCAACGCCTCGTCGATCTTCGAGTCATCGCCCAGTCGTCAACGAAACGCAAACGAGCGATCAGGGATTGGCTGGGAGCGTCACACCCAGGTCAGACCAAAACGTGACGTTTAATCGTCGCCAGTGAACTGGTCGACGAGGTCGGTCAGCAATTTGAATGCTTTGTCGGCGTCTGCTGGCCGGGTCCGCTCGACGGCAGTGCGTGCCATGTCGACGGTGGTGCCGATCCCATTGACGAGTTCGGGCCGATCGGCAGCGATCTCGGGGCGAATGCGATCCCAGATTTGCACGATGGTCTCGAGTGCCTCGTCGTCGCCTTCGCTCTGCACGACGAGTTCGCTGAGGCGACTCATCTCAATCGCCATCTCGGGCAGCAGGTCGCTGGCTGAGCCGGTGAGTGCGACCGTGGTCTCGGGCGTGTTGGCGTCGACGATGACGCCACCTTCGATCGGCTCGCCGCTTTCCAGTGCTGGTTCGGCTCCAACGGGTACGTTCGTGACGTCGACCGTGGTGGGGCCGCCAGCGGCAGGTTCGGGATCGTTCACCGTGGTGGCGCACGCGCTCAACATCAATGCGCCGCCGAGGGCGGCAACAACCAGTTGGTTCACGCGGTGACCAGAATCCGTTCGCTGGCGAACGCACCAAGGCCGATGTGGCGACCATCGATCTCGACAGTCAGTGTGCCGTCGGGCGATGCTGCAGTGACGATGCCCGTGTTGCCGGGCTGGATGGCGGATGCTTCGAGGAATTCCAGCAGGCCCGGTTCGAATTCAAGCTCTTCGGTGATGCGACGCACCGTGAACCCATTGCCAACTTCGATCTCGGAGAGCGGCCCCGAGTCGGGTGCAGCTTCGTAGGCGGAGCCTGGGATTGGATTGCCGTGCGGGCAGGTGGTGGGATCGCCGAGAAGTTCGGTCATCGCCACTTCGACCGAGTCGCTGATGATGTGCTCCCAGCGGCCGGCTTCGTGGTGCGCTTCGGCCCACGACAACTTTAAGACGTCGGTCAGGAATCGCTCGGCCAGACGGTGACGACGGACCACCTGTTCGGCGAGACGCATACCCGCAGTCGTGAGCACGATTGCTTTGTCAGCGGTGATCAGGCCCTCGGCTTCGAGCCGCTTCATCATTTCGCTGACCGCCGGGCGGCTGACCTGTAAGCGTTCGGCAATGCGCGCTTGAATGACGTCGAGGTCGTCTTCCTGCAGCTCGAAGATGCACTCGCAGTACTCCTCAAACGCCGGATGATGTTCTCCAGGACTGGGCATGACTCTGAGTGTACCGAGGTCTCGGGTGCCCGTCTTAACGAGCTCACTGGTTGATGATCAGCGTGTCGACGTCAGTCACGTTGGTTCAGCGCTGGATCCGTCGCAGCCAGCTCTCGGCGTATCGGAGGCGGCGGGCGAGTTGATCGTTGGTGGCGCTGGCCACGCGGGTGACGCCCGCAAGATTGTTCATTTCGCCCTGCACCCGTGCATGGTTCCACCCGGTGATGTCGACGAGCCGTTTGGCGACGTGCGCATTGCGAGTCCGGAGGTCGTCCTTGATCTCAGCGACGCTCATCGACCCGTGAGGAATCAGGCCGGCGGCTGTGGGGATTTCCGGCAGATCGAGCCCGAGTGTTGGGTCGTCTGCAAAGAATGGGTCCGGCGGGTCGGGCTCGTCGTCGTACGCCACCATGCCGAGGTCTGCGGGGGAAAAGTTCAGCTCGAAGTCGATCCCATCGAGATGCTTGCCGTCTTCGCCGACCGTGTGCATCGTGATGGCGGTGACTGTCGAGGCAACCACGGAGAACAACGACATTTGCTCCATGTCGTCCCCGTGAACCTGGTTCTCCAAACCACCGTCAGGTTGGAAGTCGTCATCATCGCCTTTGCCCGGCGGGCGGAGCACGTGGCGGCGGGCCTCAGCGATGGTAAATGCGTGGGCGCGGAGGCGCGGGTCGTCCGGGATGTAGACGTACGCCTTCTGGCTTGCTCGCCCAGCCTGCCAGCGCACGAAACGGCCGACCGCCTGGCGGAAAAACAGCTCGGTCGACGTCGTAGTGGCGAACACTCCCACGCGCAATCGCGGGATGTCGACGCCTTCGGAGACCATCCGGACCGACACCAGCCAGGGGCGATCGTTCTCGCTGAACTCGGCGATCTTTTTCGACGCACCCGGGTCATCGCTGACCACGACGTCGGCCGGAACGCCGAAGCGGTCGCGCAGCAGAATGGCGATGTGTTGCGCATGCTCTTGGTCGGTCGCGATCACCAGCCCACCAGCGTCGCGTTGCTCAGAGCGGATGACCCGGAGCTGGTCGTTCGCCTTTTTGAGCACGGCCGGCATCCACTCGCCCTCAAGGCTGAGTGCCGTGCGCAAGCGCATCGACGACTGGTCCTTGGTCAACTCGTCTTGGAAGTTTGCTGACACGGTGTCGCCGGATGGCGACGTCCACTCCATCTCGCCATCGACGCGCGGGAAATAAACCGGCCGGACAACGCCGCCGTCGCGGAGCGCGTCGGCGTAGCCGTACGTGTAGTCGGCGTGAGCAAGTTCTCCCTCGGCGGTGTTGTCGTACCGGACGAACGGGATTGGTGCAGCGTCGCTCCGGAACGGCGTGCCCGACAGCGAGAGCCGCTTGTGCGCGTGACCGAATGACTTTCGGACACCCTCGCCCCACGCCTTCTCGTGGCCGGCGTGGTGGATCTCGTCGAGGATCACGAACGCTCCGGCCGAGAGCCCTGCCAACTTCTTCGCGGCCGCGCCGATCGCGAGTTGCTGGTAGGTGGTGACGAGGCCGTGCATGTCGCGAGCGAGGCCGTCGCCCGGTGACCAGTCCGGATCGAGCTGGAGGCCCATCCGATGCGCAGCTCGTGACCACTGCACTTTCAGGTGGCTCGTCGGTGCGACGACGATCAGCGGGCGGTTCTCATCAGCCAATGACGCTCGGGCGCAGGCAAGGGCAAACGTTGTCTTTCCAGCGCCCGGCGTGGCGACCGCCAGGTAGTCGGGCCCCGTCGTGGCACGGAAGAGATCGAACGCGGCGCGCTGCCACGGGCGGAGGATGACGGTCGACATGAGCGGATCCGAGTGTGTCGAATCACGCTGCGCGCCGCAACTCCCCGGCCCGAACGACCGAAAAATTGGTTCATGACCGGGTTCATGACCGGAGCGCGCTTGTGTCGGGCCGCTGTGTAGAGTCGACAACGTGACCGACCAGAGCTGAACCCATCGTCCGTTCGCTCTCCTGAAAGGCGCCCTCATGGCTGCTTCGCTCGTCACCCGCTCCCTGACTCTCTTGCGCGGTCCCCTGATCGTCCTCGACCAGATCGACCTGACGCTCTCGCCTGGCGACCGCGTCGGGCTGATTGGCCCCAATGGTGTGGGTAAGTCGACATTGTTGGCAGCGCTTGCCGGGCGGATCGAGATCGATGACGGCCGAGTTGAACGGATGCCGCGCACTTCCAACGTCGGGTTGCTCCCACAAGAACCCGAGCGTTCAACCAGCGAGACGGTCCGTGAGTTCCTCGGCCGTCGAACGGGGGTCACCGAGGCACAGACAACCCTCGACGTCACGACCCAGGGCCTCGCCGAGGGAGTAGCCGGCGCTGACGATGCGTACGCCGATGCACTCGACCGCTGGCTGGCGCTGGGAGCGGCCGACTTCGAGGCCCGCGTGGGCGAAACCTGGGCGTCGCTCGGCCTCGACGAACGACTCCTCGAGCAACCGACCGCCACGCTGTCGGGAGGCGAAGCGGCCCGGTCGTCGCTTGCCTCCTTGCTGCTCTCGCGCTTCGACATCGTGCTGCTCGACGAACCGACCAATGACCTCGACATCGACGGCCTTGCTCGGCTTGAAGAGTGGGTGCTCGGCCTGGTTGCGCCGCTCATGGTGGTCAGCCACGACCGCACCTTCCTCGAACGGACCGTTACTGACGTCGTCGAGATCGACCATCACACACACCAGGCGTCGTGGTTTGCCGGTGGATGGCAAGCGTTTATTGCCGAGCGTGAATTGGCCAAGCAGCACGCGCAAGATGCATACGACGAGTTCGACGGCAAGCGACAGAACTTGTTGAACCGAGCGCAGCGCGAGCGCGAATGGGCGTCGCAGGGGCAGTCGAAGGTCCGCAAGTCGGGAGAGACCGACAAGTTCATCAAGAGCTTCAAGATGAATCAGACCGAGCAACTCGCCGGCAAGGCAGCGCGCACCGAGAAGGCAATCTCTCGGCTCGACTCGGTCGAAGAACCACACGAGCAGTGGCAATTACAGCTCACGATCCCGACCGCTGAACGAAGCGGTGACGTCGTCGCCGAAGCTCGCGGTGCCGTTGTTGAACGTGGCGACTTTCTGCTCGGCCCGATCGATCTGTCGATTGCCTACGGCGATCGGATCGCGCTCGTCGGCGCGAACGGAGCCGGCAAGACAACGCTGATCAACCTGCTCCTCGGACGGCTCGAACCGTCGGTGGGTTCAGTGCACCTCGGCCGCAGCGTGCAGGTCGGTGAAATCGAGCAGGCCCGCTCGCACCTGCTTGGCGACGCCACACTTGTTCGAGCCTTCATGGACGCCGCTGCGGGCACTGCCTCGGCGGAGACGGTCGCGGACACCCGCACGCTGCTCGCGAAGTTCGGTCTCGGCGCCGAGCACGTCAACCGCCCCGTCGAATCGCTGTCGCCGGGGGAACGAACTCGTGCGTCACTCGCGCTCCTCATGGCCACCGGCGCCAACCTGTTGGTGTTGGACGAACCAACCAATCACCTCGATATCGAAGCGATCGAGCAGCTCGAACAGGCCCTCGACACCTTTTCCGGCACGGTCCTCCTCGTCACCCACGACCGGTCGCTCCTCGAACGAGTTCGCCTGACCAGGACATGTCGCCTCTCGAACGGTGCGATCACCATCGAGTCGTGACGGGCGAACTCGGCCCCTGAACTCGGGCCTGAACTCGGATGGGCTGTAACAGCCGGTGGATAGTCTCGCCGTATCGCAGATCATGAGGCACTCCAGGCGTTTTCGCCGGCAGTCCGAGATTGGTTCGCGAGCTCGTTTCCGGCGCCGACGGCTCCACAGATTCAGGGCTGGCCGCACATTAACGCGGGCGAACACACGCTGATCTGCGCCCCGACTGGCTCCGGCAAAACGCTCGCGTCGTTTCTCTCGTCGATCGATCGGTTGACCACCACGCCGAGGCCCGAGGAACGATCGCACCGCACCCGGGTGCTGTACATCTCACCGCTGCGCGCGTTGGCGTTCGACATCGAAAAGAACTTACGTGCTCCGTTGAAGGGCATCGAGTTCGCCGCTGAACGCTTGGGCGAGGGCTTCACCGCCCCTGAAGTCGGGATGCGCACGGGCGATACGCCATCGAATGATCGACAGAAGCTGATTCGTCGGCCGCCCGACTTGCTGATCACCACCCCCGAGTCGCTGTACCTGATGTGTACGTCGGCGGCCCGCGAGACGCTTGCCGGCGTGGAAACGGTGATTATCGACGAGATCCACGCGATGGCCACGACCAAGCGCGGCGCCCATCTTGCGCTCACACTCGAACGGCTTGAGCTGATCACTGACAAGCCACCACAACGGATTGGCCTGTCTGCCACCCAGCGGCCGCTCGAAGAGATCGCCGAGTTTCTGGGTGGGTTCAGCGAACCCGGTGTGCGGCGGCCGGTCAAGATCGTCGATGCTGGTATTCGCAAGGATCTCGAAGTCGAGGTGGTTATCCCACTCGAAGACATGTCGAGGCTCGGTCAGCGCCAGCCGGTCGACCTGCAGTCCGGAACGGCTGGGTCGGGCATGGGTGACTCCCGATCGTCGATCTGGCCAAGCATCTACCCGGAGATCCTCAAACGGATCCTGGCCAATCGGACCACGATCATCTTCTGCAACGCTCGACGCTCAGCCGAGCGGCTTGCGGCGAAACTCAACGAACTCGCCGTGCAAGAGGGCGTTCCCGGCATCGTCGATCCCGAGACCGGTCACATGGTCGAAGAACTGGTGAGGGCACACCATGGATCGTTGGCGCGCGAGCAGCGAGTCGTCATCGAAGACCAGCTCAAGCGGGGCGAACTCCGGGCCATCGTTGCCACGTCGTCGCTCGAACTCGGTATCGATATGGGTGCTGTCGACCTGGTCATCCAGGTCGAATCGCCAGGTGCAGTCAGCCGCGGCCTGCAGCGCATCGGCCGCGCCGGACACCAAGTTGGCGAGCCATCGCGCGGCTCAATCTTCCCGAAACATCGTGGGGACCTGCTCGAAGCGGCAGTGGTCACGCGTCGCATGATTGACGGGGAGATCGAATCCAGCCGCTACCTCCGCAACCCGCTCGATGTGCTCGCACAGCAAATCGTCGCGCACCTTGCGGCAGTCGAAGAGTGCACGGTTGCCGAGGTGACGGATCTGGTACGGCGGTGCGCGAACTTCGCCGAGATCTCTGACGATCTGCTCAGCAACGTGCTCGATTTGCTGTCGGGCCGCTACCCGAGCGAGGAGTTCAGCGAACTCCGACCGCGCATTGTGTGGGATCGCGTCAACGACACGTTACGGGCGCGCGAGGGGTCGAAGCGGCTGGCCGTCACGTCGGGTGGCACGATTCCTGATCGGGGCCTGTTCGGCGTCTTTCTTCCCGACGGCACACGTGTCGGTGAGCTCGACGAGGAGATGGTGTACGAGTCGCGTCCCGGCGAAAACTTCGTACTCGGAGCATCGACCTGGCGGATCGAAGACATCACCTTCGAACGCGTCACCGTGACTCCGGCTCCGGGGCAGCCCGGCAAGATGCCGTTCTGGCACGGCGACCGGCCGGGGCGGCCGCTCGAACTCGGCAGGGCTCTCGGTGCGTTTGTCCGCGAAATCCACGAACTCGACGACAAGTCAGCCCAGGCCCGGCTGATGGAGCACTACCGGCTCGACGCGTTCGCTGCCAACAACCTGGTCTCGTATATCGGCGAGCAAGTCGAGTCGACGGGTGCGGTCCCGGACGATCGCACCATCATCGTTGAACGATTCCGTGACGAAATCGGTGACTGGCGGATCTGCATCCTGAGCCCGTTCGGCACGCCGGTCCACGCGCCGTGGGCGATGGCGATCGAGCGGCGACTGATGGAGCAGTACGACATTCCGGTTGAAACGATGTGGGGTGACGACGGCATGGTGCTGCGGCTGCCTGAGTCGGCTGACGAATTGCCGCTTGAAGCCATCCTGATCGACCCGGAAGACATCCACGAACTTGTGGTCGAGATGCTCCCACAAACGGCACTCTTCGCGGCGCGGTTCCGTGAGTGCGCCGGCCGTGCCCTGCTGCTGCCACGCCGCCGCCCTGACAAGCGCACTCCGCTCTGGCAACAGCGACAGAAGGCGGCTGACCTGCTGGCCGTCGCGTCGAAGTATCCGACGTTCCCGATCCTGTTAGAGGCCTCGCGCGAGTGCCTCCAAGACGTGTTTGACGTCCCGGCGCTGCGAGAAGTGCTCAGTGACTTGCGAAGTCGCAAGGTGCGAGTGGTCAGCGTCGACACTGCCAAAGCCAGCCCGATGGCGTCGAGCCTGCTGTTCAACTGGATCGCCGCCTATATGTATGAAGGCGATGCCCCGCTCGCCGAACGCCGGGCCGCGGCACTTGCACTCGACCGCGATTTACTGCGCGACTTGCTCGGTGCCGAAGAGCTGCGCGATCTCCTTGATCCCGAGGTGCTCGCCGACGTCGAGCTGCAGTTGCAGTGCCTGACTCCTGGCCGGCGGGCGCGGAGCGCTGACGAACTCCATGACGTGCTGCGCAAGGTGGGCGACCTGTCGGCCGCTGAAATCGATCTGCGTTGCCGGTCTGCAGCTGACGAAGCGGCCGCCGCACGCGAAGAGCAAGCCGCCGATGGCGAAGCAGGCGTCGGGCCTGCGCCGTTCGAGCACGCTCCAGCCGGTCAACCAAACGAACGGGCGGTGCAGTGGCTGCAGCAGCTGCTCCGTGAGAAGCGCGCCATCGAGATCTCGGTGGCCGGTGAAGTTCGCTACGTGGCTGGCGAAGATGCAGCCCGGTATCGGGATGCACTCGGCTGTGCGATCCCGCTCGGTTTGCCGATGGCGTTCACCGAGCCGGTAGCGCGGCCGCTCGAAGAACTCGTCGGCCGGTTCGCGCGCACACACGGACCGTTCGTCAACGCCGACGTGGCCCGTCGATTCGGTGCGCCGCCAGAGCGAATCGCCGGAGCGCTCGCGGCGCTCGAGGGCGAAGATCGGGTGGTCCTCGGTGAGTTCCGGCCAGAGGGTGTCTCGCGCGAGTTCTGTGAGGTCGATGTCCTGCGCCAGCTGCGCCGCCGGTCGCTGGCTTCGCTGCGTAAAGAGGTCGAGCCAGTCGAACAGGCGGCGTTCGCCCGGTTCCTTCCGGCATGGCACAACATCCCTGCTGACAGGGGTGGCATGGACAGCCTCGTCGAATCGCTCGGCATGCTGACCGGCGCTGCGTTGGTTGCCTCAACGATCGAGGCCGACGTGTTGCCAGCCCGTGTCCGCGGTTTCCGCCCATCGATGCTCGACGAACTGTGCACGGCAGGCGAGTTGGTGTGGATCGGTGCCGGTGCGGTCGGTGCGAAAGACGGTCGTATCCGCCTCTGTTTCGCTGATCAGCTAGCGCTGTTGTCGCCAGGCTGGGAAGAACGTGACCGGCCCGAAGGCGTGATCCACGACGCGATCCGCACGTTGCTCGCCGAACGGGGCGCCAGTTTTTGGGGCCAGCTGCGTGCTGCGGCGCCTGGGTCGCTCGACCCTGAGATCCTTGCTGCGCTGTGGGACCTCGTCTGGGCGGGTGAGGTCACGAATGATTCGCTTGCGCCGCTGCGCGCTGTGCTGGGCGGGGCCAAGGTCAAGGCCGGCTCGAAGAATTCGGCGAACTCAACGACGCGTCGTGGCGGTCGACCGCGACCAGGTCGACTGAACCGCATTGGGCCACCTGCTGGGCAGGGGCGGTGGAGCCTGGTCGCACCGCTCCTCCTCCCGGCAGTTCACCCGACGGAAGCGTCGCATGCACAGGCGCTGCAAATGGTTGAGCGGTACGGCGTGGTCACCCGCGAGGCCGTCTTGGCAGAGGGCATCGCCGGTGGTTTCACAAGCGTGTACGGGGTACTCAAGGTGCTGGAAGAGCGCGGCCAGATCCGCCGCGGCTACTTCGTCGACGGTCTGGGAGCGGCTCAGTTCGCAGTGCCCGGCGCCGTCGATCGGCTGCGTGCTGCACGCGAAACACCCGACCCGCTACTGCATCCCGAGAACATCCCCGACCCGATCGTGTTGGCCACCACCGATCCGGCTCAGCCGTTCGGTGGGGCACTCGACTGGCCCGCCACGGCAGGCCGGCCTGCACGGAACGTGTCGTCGTTGACCGTCTTGCGCGCCGGTGAGCCCCTGGTCTGGTTCGACAAGCGCGGCCACCACCTTGTGACGTTCCCGAATGCGTTGATCGACACCAGCTGGATCGGCGCGTTGAAAATGCTCGTTACAGATGGCCGGTTGAAAGTGCTTGAAATTCGCAAGGTCAACGGTGACACCCTCATGGATGCCAGCACCCCCGAGGGCTTCATCGAACTACTGCGTGCCAGCGGTTTTACCGACGGCTACCGGGGCATGACCTTCCGAGGCTGACGCCGGCGGATCACCCCGGCGACACCGAGGTATCTGGAACCCAGTTGCCGTGGAAGCCGAACGGTACACGCTGGGGGAGCGTGATTCGGGCGACTTCGCCGCGTCCGAGGTCCTCGGCGTCAAGCACGCACAGATCGCTCGTGTCGGTGGTGGCGTCGTAGGCGACGGTGAGGAGCCATCCGGCGTCTTCAGCGGTGCCGTCGGCCTTCGGCACGAATACCGGCTCGGCACCGCCACGGCCCGGTCCGTACTCGTATGCCTCAACCGTCCCGGTTTCGAAGTCGGTTTTGAGTGTGGCACCGTGCAGGTTGGCCTCGTCAGCTGGCAGGACCTCGGACGTGTAGCCGAAGCGATGTTGCTTGAGGCCAAAGCGGGGGTTGTGGCGAGGAAATTCCTGCGGGCGATCGCTGATGCGGGTCTCGGTCACTCGACGAGTTTTCGGGTCGATGACCCAGCGGTCGAGGGTCGGGGGAGTCTCAGCGAACGGGCCCTGTCGGTCGTTGACCATGAGGTTGTCGTAGCGGCAGAGGTCGACGACGACGGTTCCGTCAGCAGCGTCGTACGCGTTCAGGGGGTGGAACACGTAACAGGGGTCGACGTCGCACCACACGATGTCGGTCGCTGTGCCGTTGCGGGGGAGGAGCCCGACCCGCGCAGCGCGGTCGGCGTTCCACTTGAACGGGAAGGGGTAGCCCTCGACGAGGACGTCCATGTTGACCGTGACCGGGAGGTCGTAGACGATTGCGTATTTCTCGGTCAGCGACATGTCGTGCATCATTGGCATGTCGGTCACCGGGATGGCGAGGTTCTTCGTGACGCGCCCGTCACTGTCGACCACCGTGTAGTTGACGTGGTCGATGAGGTCGGGCCAGTGGTAGTTCATCGAGTGCAGTTCACCCGTCGCAGCGTCGTACTTTGGGTGGGCAGTGAAGGGACCGTCGAGGGTGCCGTGGAACGGATTGATGCTGCGCGACTCAAGGTCGTAGCTCAGCTCGACCGGCGGGTTGCCGCCCTCGACCATCGCCCACGTGGTGCCGGCAAAACCGCCGACGTTGGTGTTGGCGCCAAAGAGTCCGGCAGCACGCTCCGCACTGTTGAGTACCCAGCGGTTTTTGTACCACTCGGCCTTGCCGCCGCGGAGCCGAACGCCGTGCACCATGCCTTGACCGAGAAACCAGTGATGCTTGATGGCGTCGTCGACGGACTCCGGGTTCGGACCGTTGCGGAGCCAGCGACCTTCGAGTTCCTCCGGGATCTCGCCGACGACCGGCAGGTCATGCGCCGTGACTTCTGATTCGACTGGGGCGTAGTTGCCGGCGAGGTACTTGTTCTCGATGTTCGGGCGGTTCTGCAGGTCGGTCATGACACGTTCCTTCTTTCAGGATAGGTGTACGCCTGTCAACTCAACACGATGAGTGCGCGCCTGTCAACCTGAGATGACCCCCGTGTAGTGGTCCAATTGTTGTGCGACTCTTGATGCCCGATCCTCGGGCAGGAAGAATCAACAACGACATGAGTACAAGCAAGCGCCGGCGGCACACGCCGGAACAGATCATCCGCAAACTCGCAGAGGGCAACAAGCTCCTCGGCGGCGGTCAGGAACTCGACGAGGTGTGCCGGCACCTCGAGATCGCCGAGTCGACCTGGCATCGATGGCTCGCCCAATACGGCGGCATGAAAGCCAACGACGCGAAACGGCTCAAAGAGCTCGAGGGCGAGAACTCGCGCTTGAAGCGACTGCTGGCGGACGCCGAGTTGGACAAAGACATGTTGCGGGAGATCGCGTCGGGAAACTTCTGACCCCGAACCGCAAGCGCGACGCCGTGAAGGTGTTGCGCGACCGGTTCGGGGTTTCTCAGCGGCGAGCATGCACAGTGGTCGGCATCCACCGATCCACGATGCGACTCATCCCGCCGCCGATCACGACCGCCGAGGCTGAGTTGCGCGCCTGGCTGCGAACGTTTTCGACCGAGCGGCCTCGATGGGGTTGGCGACGCGCCGCGAAGATGGCGCGCCGCGCTGGCTGGAACGTCAACAACAAGCGGATCCAGCGGCTGTGGCGCGACGAGGGGCTGCGGGTGCCCCAACGCCGGCGCAAGAAGCGAATGATCGGCATTGGAATCCAGGTCGGAGCGTTCTCACCGATCCGCCCGAACGTGGTGTGGGCAATGGACTTCCAGTTCGACACCACCGCCGACGGACGCCAGATCAAGCTGCTCAATGTCATCGACGAGTTCACGAGGGAGTGTTTGGCCATCGAAGTCGACCGTTCCATCGACGCCGACCAGGTCACCAACGTCCTCGATCGGATCGCGCTCCAACGCGGCGGGGCGCCGGTCTACGTGCGCTTCGACAACGGACCCGAATTCGTCGCCCACGCCATCGAGGACTGGTGCCGCTACAACCACACCGGGGCGATGTTCATCGATCCCGGCTCGCCCTGGCAGAACGCCTGGATCGAAAGCTTCAATGGTCGACTCCGCGACGAACTCCTCAACTCGTGGCGCTTCGATTCACTCCTCGAAGCGCGAGTGATCATCGAGGACCACCGCGTCGATTACAACGCTGAACGACCCCACACCGCTCACGGCGACCTCACCCCAACCGAGTTCCACCTAGCCTGGACCAACACCCACCAACCCCAAGCCGCATAGCGACTGGACCACCAAACGGGGCCCTCTCAGGGTGTCCACGACGTAGTCGACGGGGATGCTTGGTGCGTCGTGGACGCGTTATCTGGAGTGTGTCCGGTTTCGGAGTGTCTCATGATCGGTTCCCGCGCGTCCGGAAGCCCACGATGACCAATACCACCGTGGCAGCGATCCACATGATTGGGACCCAAGTGGCATCGTTCAAGATGTCGGTGCAGGGACCCTTGCCGTCTTTCGGGTAGGCAGGATTGAAGATGGCTCCGCAGGAGTAGTCGGCTCTATAGCGGCCGTCGCCGATTGGCCGCAGGGGACCCGGGTGCTCGTTGATCCACCCCGTGTAGACGAACAATGCGCCGGTGACGACGGCGCCGGTAAACCAGCCGTTCCAATCTCTGCTGCTACTGCTCATGGCCTAGCCCAAGCGATCTTGCAGCAGTTGAAAAGCAGATAGCGAGCAATATCGTCAAACGGCTCGTCCGTGATCTCGACACCGGGGCTCAAATCTGAACTGCTGCACGAGCCGACTTTCACGATGCCTAGGCCGCTAATGCGATGACGACAATGATCGACACGACCCAGAGACCGATTCCGATGTAGGTCGCGACCTTGGCCGCTGTGTTCGTAGTGTCCTTCCTCCATGCGAC
>Ga0208413_1001810_pt1 | contig 13040 bp, 17 predicted proteins | sample AntAceMetag02UKD_FD_184761 | JGI IMG/M metagenome (GOLD analysis project Ga0208413, IMG submission 184761) | Saline lake microbial communities from Ace Lake, Antarctica - Antarctic Ace Lake Metagenome 02UKD (SPAdes) (version 2) | ecosystem: Environmental > Aquatic > Non-marine Saline and... | reverse complement strand
GACAACATCCGCACCGCATGCGGCACCTTGCCAAATCCGTCGGCCACCACGGCACCGACCTGATCGCTGGGGCTGTCGGCGCGTTTGAGATCGGGAAAGCGCGCCTCGATCGCGGCGTTGCGCTGTTTCAGGGCATCATAGGCGGCATCGCTGATCAGCGGCGCATCATCGCGGTGATAGGCGGCATTGGCCTGACCCAAGGCATCGGCCAGACGTGCCAGTTCAACCATGGCATCGGCCTGCGTCAAATCCGCAACGGCGATGCTTGCGGTGTCTTGATCCTGTCTTGCCACGTTCACCGCCTGCCCCCCACGTCGCGCGCGTCATCTTGCGCGCCAGATAGTGTTACGCAGGCTCGCCGCCAAGGTCCAGCCGGCAAACCGGACCCCGTGCCAACGACAGATGCTGGGTCTATGCGCCGATGGCCAGTTTGGCGGCAGGTTTCACCGTATCGGGATCGCGCAGGACATAGCCGCGTCCCCAGACGGTTTCGATATTGTTTTCCCCATCAGCGGCTTCGGATAATTTCTTGCGCAGCTTGCAGATGAAAACATCGATGATCTTCAATTCCGGTTCATCCATACCGCCATAAAGATGGTTCAGGAACATTTCCTTGGTCAGCGTCGTGCCCTTGCGCAGTGATAACAATTCCAGCATCTGGTATTCCTTGCCGGTCAGATGCACGGTATTTCCGGCCACTTCGACCGTCTTTGCATCCAGGTTCACGGCGATCTGCCCGGTGCGGATAATGGATTGCGCATGCCCTTTGGACCGGCGGATGATCGCATGGATGCGCGCCACCAGTTCTTCGCGGTGGAACGGTTTTGTCAGGTAATCATCCGCGCCGAACCCGAAACTTTTCAGCTTGCTTTCAGTGCCGTCATCGCCGGTCAGGATCAGGATTGGCGTGTCAATCCGGCTCAGCCTTAGCTGGCGCAACACCTCGTGCCCGTTCATATCCGGCAGGTTCAGGTCCAGCAGGATCAGATCGTAATCATAAAGCTTGGCCAGATCGATGCCTTCTTCGCCAAGATCGGTGGTATAAACATTCAAATTGGCATGGGTCAGCATCAATTCGATGCTTTTCGCCGTTGTCGGGTCATCTTCAACCAGCAGCACGCGCATAGGGATTCTCCACTCTTACAATTACGTCTCACCTTTGTCGAAAAAGGTTAACCACGCGTTACCAGCATCGGATTCTACGGACGCATCCTATTGCTGTCTATACCGCTGCAATGCTGTTGCTTTTAAGGCAACCTCGCCATGGGCCGTGACAGCGGCCTCCCAGGCGGCCATTTCTTCTTCGGACAGGTCATAGGTTTGAAGGGCTTCGGCGCGCGTGATCAGCCCATGCGTCACCGCGCGTACAACAGCGGCCTTGCGCGATGCGACCCAGCGGCTGGTCGTCTTGTCGGGCAGGTCGGCACGCGTCATCGTTGACCCGTCTGGCAGCGTGACGGCACGCCGCCCATCGATCTTTCGCAAATACATCTGGCACCCCTTTCAGGCAACTCCCGCAGATGATATGCCGACCGCGACTTAACGAGAGGTGTAGCCGCACCTTGAGAATGCCTAGCATTTTCCTATATTTCGACCTGTTCTTGAACCGACGGACCTGCCATGCCCCTTGAGACCCCGATCAACTCGCTTGGCTTTGCCAAGGCGCCCGCCGATACCCGCGTGGTCGTGGCGATGTCGGGCGGCGTGGATTCATCCGTCGTCGCCGCCAAACTGGCCGAAGAAGGCTATGATGTCGTGGGCGTCACCCTGCAACTTTACGATCACGGGGCGGCGCTGGCGAAAAAAGGCGCGTGCTGCGCGGGTCGTGACATCCACGATGCACGCCGCGTGGCCGAAGAAATGGGCTTTCCGCATTACGTTCTAGATTATGAAAACACATTCCGCGAAGCGGTGATGGATGAATTCGCCGACAGCTATCTGGGCGGTGCAACCCCTGTGCCCTGCATCCGCTGCAATGAACGGGTGAAATTCAAAGATCTTTTGCAAACCGCCCGCGATCTGGACGCCGATTGCATGGCGACCGGCCATTACATCCAGCGCAAGATGGGCGCGCAGGGTGCCGAACTGCATTCGGCGGCCGATGCGGCCAAGGATCAAAGCTATTTCTTATTCTCGACCACGCAAGACCAGCTCGATTACCTGCGCTTTCCGCTCGGCCATCACAAAAGCAAGGATGAAACCCGCGCTTTGGCCGCCAAATACGGGCTCAGCGTGGCGGATAAACCCGACAGTCAGGATATCTGCTTTGTCCCCAACGGCGATTATGCCGCCGTGATCGAAAAACTGCGCCCCGGTGCCGCCAGCCCCGGCGCGATCGTGGATATCAACGGGCAGGTGCTGGGCCAGCATGACGGCGTGATCCATTACACCGTAGGCCAGCGGCGCGGGCTGGGGATCGGCGGTCTGGCCGATCCACTTTATGTGGTGCGGCTCGATGTGGACAAAAAACAGGTCATCGTCGGGCCAAAGGACTTGCTGGCCACCCGCCGCGTGCCGTTGCGCGAAATCAACTGGATCGGCGGGGGCAAGCTGACCGATATCGCAGAACACCAGATCGCGGTGCGCGTGCGCTCCACCCGCCCGCCAACCGACGCGATCCTGCGCCCGATCTCTGACACCGAGGCAGAGGTCGAATTGCTGGTCGCCGAACAAGGCGTCTCGCCCGGGCAGGCCTGCGTGTTTTACGACACCGACAGCACCCGCGTGCTGGGCGGCGGCTGGATCTGGCGCGGAGAATAAACCCCGCGCCCGCTGGCCCCGGCCCTGACTTCTTATTTCCAAAAATACTCATCTTGTCCCGGACGTCGTCCGGGAAAAAGGGCAGCGCGGCCTAGCGTGCCCCGCGATAGGCTTTCAACCCGCCCGCGATGAACCTCGCGTTTTTATACCCCATCGCTTTTAGGCTGGCCGCCGACAGCGCGCCACGGTTGTTGGCGTTGCAATAGCACAGGATCGTTGTTTCCAGATCGGGCAGCACGGTTTCGATATTCATCTCCAGCTTGCCACGGCTGACATGCAGCGACCCTGCGATGTGATCCGCGTCATGTTCTTCCTTGTCGCGGATATCCAGCGCGACCGCCCCCGCTGCGATCAGGCTGTCAACCTCGCTGGCAGGGACTTCGTCGGTCTGTGCGCGCGCGGCATCTGCCATCGCCTGAAACTTGCTGGTATATTGCATCTGCTGCCATCCTATTAAAGCTTGCGGCAGGCATAGCCGCCACAACCGCATCGGATCGGTGACAATATCACCAATCGCGCAAAAATCGCTGGCAGATCAGCGCCGCCAGCATTACCCAAGGGCCATGATTTATACATCCGCCTCTGACTGGCGCGCCGCGCCGCAAAAACGGGTCCTGTTCTTCGCCATGTCGGGGCTGGGCAAGACCTATCTGTCCAGCATGCTGCGCCAGACAGGCGACTGGTTCCATTATTCCATCGATTACCGGATCGGCACGCGGTATATGGGCGAATATATCGCCGACAATGCCAAACGTGAGGCGATGAAAGTGCCGTTCTTGCGCGACCTTTTGCGCAGCGACAGCATCTACATCGGGTCCAATATTTCGTTCAACGACCTGCGGCCGATGTCGTCCTATCTGGGCAAACCGGGTGATCCGGCCAAGGGCGGGCTGCCTTGGGATGAATATACCCGCCGTCAGGACCAGTTCCAGCGCGCCGAGGTGGCGGCGCTGCATGACACCGGCCATTTCATCACACGCTCGCATGATCTTTACCAATATCCGCATTTCGTCTGCGATACCGGCGGGTCGATCTGCGAATGGGTCGATGTCACCGATCCGGATGATCCGATCATGACGGATCTGGCGTCCAAGACGCTGATGGTCTGGATCGAAGGCACCGACGCCCATACCGCCGAACTGATCCGCCGGTTTGACCGCGAACCCAAACCGATGTCCTATGATCCGGTGTTCCTGCTGGCGACATGGCAGGCCTATCTGGCGGAATTCAACGCAGCCCCCGATGATGTGGACCCCGATGATTTCATCCGCTGGGCCTTTGCCAAGGCTTTGGCGCATCGCCAGCCGCGCTACAAGGCGATGGCGGATCGCTGGGGGATCACCGTTGCGCAGGATGATGTGGCACAGGTCAAGGATGCCGCGGGTTTCATCGACATGATCGCCCAGGCCCTTGAGAAGCGGGTCTGACAGGCCTATCTGCATTGTTCTGCAAGGATACCAGTCATGCCGATCAAATTGCCATCCGCCCTGCCTGCCTATGATGTCCTGTCCAAAGAAGGCGTCATGGTGCTGGACGAGGTGACTGCCGCACGGCAGGACATCCGCCCGTTGCGGATCGCCCTGCTGAACCTGATGCCCAAGAAAATCCAGACCGAAAACCAGTTCGCCCGGCTGATCGGGGCGACGCCCCTGCAGATCGAGTTTTCACTGATCCGGATGAGCGAACACCAGACCCGCAACACCGCCGCCGAACATATGGAAGAGTTTTACAAACCCTTTTCCGAGGTACGCGACGAAAAATTCGACGGGCTGATCATCACCGGCGCGCCGATCGAACATCTGCCGTTTCACGATGTCACCTATTGGGACGAGCTGACGCAGGTCTTTGACTGGACCCAGACCCATGTGCATTCCACCTTTGGCGTCTGCTGGGGCGGGATGGCGATGATCAACTATTTCCACGGAGTCGAAAAACACCTGCTGGACCAAAAACTGTTCGGCTGCCTGCGCCATCACACCACCGCTGCCGGTTCGCCCTATCTGCGCGGCTTTTCGGATGATTGCGTGATCCCCGTCAGTCGCTGGACCGAAATGCGCCAGGCCGAGATCGACGCCGTGGCGGGGCTGAAAACCCTGATCACCAGCACCGAGGCCGGACCGGCCCTGGTCGAAGATGCAGCACATCGCGCGCTCTATATCTTCAACCATTTCGAATATGACACCGGCACACTGAAACAGGAACATGACCGCGATATCGCCAATGGCACGCCGATCAATGTGCCGGTCAATTACTATCCGGGTGACGACCCGTCGCAGGCGCCGCAGAACCGCTGGCGCAGCCATGCGCATCTGCTTTACGGCAACTGGATCAACGAGATCTATCAGACCACCTATTTCGATCTGGATAAAATTGGCACTTAAGGCGATCACCCTTGGCGCCATCGCGCTGGGCCTTGGGGCGGTGCTGACCAATGGCATGGCCGCGCTGCGCGCTGACAGGATCACGGCAGCCTTTCCGCCGGTGGGCGAATTCGTCTCTGTGACAGGCGGGCGCGTGCATTATGTGCAGGCAGGGCAAGGGCCGGATGTGATCTTGTTGCATGGCGCGGGCGGCAATCTGCGCGATTTCACCTTTTCGCTGATGGATCAACTGACCGACCGCTACCGCGTGACCGCCTTTGACCGCCCCGGCATGGGCTATACCGACAGGGTGCCGGGGATCGCGACGGGCGCTTTTGCCACCGAAGGCGACAGCCCCGCAGCACAGGTTGCCATGCTGCGCGAGGCGGCAGGCGCTTTGGGCATCACCGCACCCATCGTCGTCGGGCATAGTTTTGGTGGCATCGTCGCCCTGGCCTGGGCCACGACCGGTCTGGACCGCGATGATCCAACCAATGCCAGCGCGGTTGTGTCCTATGCCGGTGTCGCCATGCCATGGCCGGGCAGTCTGGGATCCTATTACATGGTCAACGGCAGCACTTTGGGTGGTGTGGTGATCCCGCTGATCAGCGCCTATGTCCCCAAAAGCAAGGTGGATGATGTCGTCACCACCACCTTTGCGCCACAAGACCCGCCCGCGGGCTATATCGCCCATCTGGGGGGCGAACTTGCCCTGCGGCCCGGTGCGTTTCGCGCCAATGTGCGGCAGGTCAATACCCTGCGCCCCTTTGTCGTTGATATGGCACAGCTTTACCCGCAGCTGACGATCCCGATTGAAATCATCCATGGCACCGCCGATACGGTCGTGCCGATCCATGTGCATGCGGCAGAGCTGGTCAAGATCGCGCCCACCGCCAACCTTGTCCGGCTGGATGGCATCGGCCACCAACCGCATCATTCCCGCCAGCCCGAGGCGATTGCCGCCATCGACCGCGCCGCCGCCCGCGCCGGATTGCGCTAGGCGGCGCGCACCCCCATACTGGTGCGACAAACCGCGAAAGAATTTCATGCAACGGCCATTCGACGGCGCGATCAGCCGCTATTTCACCCAAGACGCGCCGCAGGACATCCGCGACCTGATCACGGGCAGCGCCAAGGATGACATCCTCAACCCCGGCTATCCCTATGATAGCCTGTGGAAAAAGCGTGACTACAAAGATGCGATCGGCCAGCTTCAGGTCGAACTGGTCCGGATGCAGGCCTGGGTGCGCGACACCGGCCAACGCATCGTCGTGGTCTTTGAAGGGCGCGACGCATCGGGCAAAGGCGGCACGATCAAACGGGTCCGCGCCAATCTGAACCCGCGCAGCGCGCGCCTTGTCGCCCTGCCCAAGCCCAGCGACCGCGAGGCCGCGCAATGGTATTTCCAACGCTATATCGCGCATCTGCCCGCCAAGGGCGAAATCACCCTGTTCGACCGCAGCTGGTACAATCGCGGCGTTGTCGAACATGTGTTCGGGTTCTGCACGCCGGAACAGCGCGCCTGCTGGTTTTCGCAGGTGCCGGAATTCGAGGATATGCTGACCAATGAAGGCATCATCTTGGTGAAGATCTGGCTCAATATCGGGCGGGCGACGCAATTGCAGCGGTTTCTGGACCGTGAACAAGACCCTCTCAAGCAATGGAAACTCAGCCGGATCGATGTTGACGGGCTGGCGCTCTGGGATGCCAATTCTGACGCGATCCGTGAAACGCTGGACCGGACGCACCTGCCATATGCACAATGGACCGTGGTGCGCGGCGATGACAAGCGGCGCGCGCGGGTGAATGTGATCCGGTCGATCCTGCACCGGCTTGATTACAAACGCAAAGATGTCGATGCCTTGGGCGCTGTTGATCCCAAAATCGCCGGTGGCCCCGATCTGTGGCATGACTAAACGGGGCTATCATCACGGCAACCTGCGCGCCGCATTGATCGACGGCTGTCTGCGGCTGATCGAAATGCGTGGGCCAACAGGGTTCACCCTGTCCGAGGCCGCGCGCGAGGCGGGCGTCACCCCCGCGGCGGTCTATCGCCACTTCGCCGGGCGCGAAGACCTGATCGCCGCCGCAGCCCAGGAAGGTTACGCCATTTTCGCGGACCTGATGGATCATGCCTTTGCCGATGGGCAACCCTCGGCGCTGGCGGCTTTCGGAGCGACGGGGCGGGCCTATCTGGCCTTTGCGCGGCGCTATCCCGGGCATTACATCGCGATGTTCGAATCGGGCGTGTCGATCAACCATTCGCCGGAATTGCATGCCGTGGCGACCCGCGCGATGGGCGTTCTCGAAAAGGCGGCAGCCGCGCTCAGCCAGCATATCCCCCCCGACAAACGCCCGCCTGCGCAGATGTTCAGCGCGCATATCTGGGCGATGTCGCATGGCGTGGTGGAATTGTTCGCGCGCGGCAATCCGGGCCGGACAAGCCCCTTTCCCCCCGATGACCTGCTGGAAACCGGCATCGGGATTTACCTGCGCGGGCTTGGCCTGCTTGACCCCGATACATAGGATCACATCATGGACGGCACTTTCGCGATCATCTTTTTCATCACCGGTCTGACCGATACCTATCTGAATGCATGCCCCATCGGCTGCTATCAGCGGCAGGATGCGCCCGCGCGTGCGGCTTTGCAGATCAGCGACGTGGTCTTTCAGGACGACAGCATCAGCGAAGAAATCTATGTCACCTATGATCTGGCGCGGCGCTACGGCGTGTTCCAGCCGGTGATCGGGGCCAGTGCGACCAGTGACGGCAGCCTGTGGGTCGGGGCCGGTGCGAAATGGACGACACAACGGGTGATCGACGGGCCGTTCTTTGTCGAGGCGTCTTTCATGCCGGGGCTTTACGCCCAAGGCGACGGGCCGGATCTGGGGCTACCCCTGGAATTCCGCAGCGCGCTGGGTGTCGGCTATGCCTTTGACAATGGCGCAACGCTGAGCGTGCTGGCAGATCACCGGTCCAACGGCGATCTGAAGGATCTCAACCCGGGGCTGGAAACGCTGGGGCTGCGCTTTGCCATGGTGCTCGACTGACCCCATCTTCCGAGCCTAAATATCCCCCGCGGAGCGCCGGCGCAGCCGGGCAGGTAAGGTGGACGTCAGTCCACCCTACGCCAGAATAACCAGCGACCGTTCGTCCCAGACCACCTTGGTCGTGGTGCCGACATCCAGCACCGGCCGGCCGATCAGGTTTTTCATCGCGATATTCAACGGCTGGTCCACGCCTGCAATGAGCACATCGTAATAGGTCATGTCGCCGTAATAGACGACCTCGTCCACCACCCCGTCGATCAGCTTGCGCTGGGTGGTCTCACCCTCGAACAGGATCGCCAGCGTCTCGGGGCGCACACCGGCCACGGCGGCACCCTTGTGCAGGGCCATGGGCGCCTGTTCGGCATTGACCGACACACGCCCAAGACCGGCAACATCGACATCGATCGTGTCACCGACCTGCAGCACATCGGCGCGCAGGAAATTCATCTTGCCGATGAATTCCGCAACCCGCCGCGAATTGGGGCGACGATACAGTGTTTCGGGATCCGCCAATTGCCCGATCTCGCCTTCGAACATCACCGCGATCCGGTCGGACATGACCAAGGCTTCTTCCTGATCATGGGTGACCAGAATAAAGGTGATGCCGACATGGCGTTGCAGACGGATCAGTTCGACCTGCATCTGTTCGCGCATCTTTTTATCCAGCGCCGACAGCGGCTCATCCAGCAACAAAACCTTGGGTTTCAGGATCAGCGCGCGCGCCAGGGCGACCCGCTGCCTTTGGCCCCCTGACAGGGCATGCGACGCGCGTTTGCCATAGCCCGACAGGCCAACCATGGCCAAGGCATCGTCTACCATGCGGGCCTTGTCGTCCTTGGTCAGATCCGCCCGTTTGCGCAGGCCAAAGGCCACGTTTTCCGCCACGCTCAGATGCGGAAAGATCGCATAGGACTGGAACACCATATTGGTCGGGCGCAGGTTGGCGGACACGCCGCGCATATCCTTGCCGCCGATCATCACGACACCGTCGGACACATCCTCCAGCCCCGCGATGGTGCGCAGCAAGGTGGTCTTGCCACAGCCCGACGGCCCGAGAAGCGAGAAAAACTCGCCCGTGTTGATCGTCAGGTCGATATCACGCAATGCATGATAATCGCCGTAATATTTATTGACGCCCTTGAGCGTGATCAAAGCTGTCAAAGAAAGCCCCCTTTGTCTTTTACACCGGCGCGGGCCATGCCGCGGCGGCGCAAAAGCTCTGCAATGGTCAACAGGATGATCGACAGCGCGACCAGAATGGTGCCAAGCGCCATGACAACGGGCAGTGACGCCGGAAACCGCATCAGCCCCCAGATATAGACCGGCATCGTCTGGCTGGTGCCGGACAGAAAGAACGCGATGATGAATTCATCAAGGCTGATGGTAAAGGCGATCAGCATGCTGGAAATGATCCCCGGCATCACCAAGGGCAAAGTGACCAGCCGGAACGCCGAAAACCGGCTTTCGCCCAGATCCATCGCCGCCTCTTCTATGCTGGGATCAAGGTTCTGGAATGCGCCGTTCAGGATGGCGATGCAGAATGGCGTACAGATCAGCACATGCGCCGCGATGATCGTCCAGTTCGACAGGCCCATATCGAAAATCTGCACCACCACCACCAGCAAGGACACAGCCACGATAATTTCGGGCAGAACCAAGGGCAGCATGATGAACCCCATGATCCCCGCCTTGACCGGAAAGCGGTACATCGCCCCTGCCCTTGCGGCACAGATTCCCAGCAAGGTGCACAGGATCGCCGTCATCACCGCGATGAAGAGCGAATTCTTGACCGCCGTATGCAGCGACCGGTTGGTCATCAATTCACCGAACCAATCGGTGGTGAAACCCGCCAGCGGAAAGGCGATAATCGTCGCATCGTTAAAGGCAAAGATCGGCAACAGCACGATCGGCGCATATAAAAAGACCAGATAGGCGATGGCATAAATACGCAGGCTCATGACCGGCCCCGCAGCCAGCGCCGGTTCAGCAGGATAAACACAAGGCTGATCGCCGTGACCGACAGCATCGCCACCACCGCCAGTGCCGCGCCCAAAGGCGCATTGTTCAGCGCCAGAAACTGCGTCTGGATCATATTCGCGATCAGCTTGCCACCGGCCCCGCCCATCAATTCCGGCGTCACATAATCGCCAATCGTCGGGATGAACACGATCAGCACCGCCGCCACCACCCCCGGCATCGCCAAGGGCAAGGTCACGCGGAAAAACGTCATCACCTTATTTTCCCCCAGATCGCGCGATGCTTCGAGAAGGGACCGGTCGATCTTTTCCAATGCCACGAAAATCGGCAGGATCGCAAAGGGCGCAAAGGCATGGGCCAGCGTGATGATCACCGCGTTGATGTTATAAAGAATAAAGGTCAGCGGTTCGTCAATCAGGCCGATATTCAACAATCCGGTATTGATGACGCCATTATAGCCAAGGATCACTTTCCACAGAAAAACCCGGATCAGATAGGACGTCCAGAACGGGATCGTGATCAGGAACAGCCACAAAGATTTGCGGTCGGGGCGCACATGGAACGACACGAAATAGGCAATCGGAAAAGCCAAAAGCACCGTCACCACAGTCACCACCGCCGATACGAACAGCGAGCGTTGCAGCAGCGCGCCATAGATCGGCTGGTCGATGATCTGGCGATAATTGTTCAGCGTGAATGTCGTGTCGACATCCATGAAATTCTGGGTCCAGAAACTGAACAGGATGATCGCCCCCAGCGGGAAGGCCATCAACAACAACGCATAGAAAAACGGCGGGCTGATCAGTAACAGCCCACGCCCGCTCTCGGATGATGTCAGTTTGTTGAACATGGGCCGATCTTCATTGTCATGCCGGAAAGATCAACATCAAACTCGCGTCAAGCGCAGGATCAGCGTTGGAAATTTTACCATTTGCCGCATTTTCAGCCAATCATGCACCAAGGGTTTGAAACCAAAAAAGGCCCGCAGGATGCAGGCCTTTTTCGAAATGTGAACAGCTTAACGCTTGGCTATTCGGTACTTCAAAAAACTGCATAACTTCAGATACTTACGTCAATGCTATGTGATATGCTTTCAAACTGCTACGGCAATCTATTTTTCAATCTTTCCACGTCTGCTTGGATTTCCTGCATTGTCCTTACTACTTTTGCTTCAACTTCTGTGGCATCTGCACGAACCGAATCAGAAGTTATCCCAACGTCAATAGACATACTTGTCTTTAGCAATGCGTCTCGTATTTCGACAAGCGTGGTAATAATTTTATCCAGCGCAATCAACAACACCCCAGTTACAAACATTACCATTGCTTGAATGACGAAAAAAAATTCTTCAACAAATGCTAAAAATACACCGAGCGCAGCAAACACAAAACATACATACGCTAAAACTCTAATAGACTGCATCTATTAATCCTCATTTTCTACCAGCATCACTATGCCAGCCTGCCAAATGTGCAACTACACCTTCGCTACCACACAAAACGCCATATTTCACACCAAAAACGTACATACAGCGCCCTACTCAAGTGTAGCAGCCAACAGCAGCCACACTGCCCTCACCCCAACTGTACGCTTGCTACACACGCTGTGCGCCACCACCGCAACGTCATCCTTACATCGTTTTCCGATGTAAGCACCTTCCCCGCACCCACCCTTACATCGTTTTCCGATGTAAGCACTACTTGGGCGCAATGGGCTTGATGGCTTGGATGGGTTCGAAGTCTTGCTGCGATACTTGCTGTGTTGCCATTGCTTGGGTTGGCTTGGGTACATTGGCAGACTTTGGTATGGGCAGTGTTGGTAACGGCTTCTTCTGAGTTGCAGTTTTCACCTTCACGCCCTCAATGTCTCGTGCCTCGTCTGCAATCATTGTCGCCATCAAACGCAGCACCTCCAAACGCACTGCTGCTTGCTCCTCACTTGTTATGCTGCGTATTGCATTCAACGCACGTTGCACATCAGCCAAAGCAGTTGTCACTGCGCCACCCCCATATGTGCAAAATCACCACCCCAAAACTGTAAGTACTTCTCTACCAAAAACCGCAGCACGTTTTTTCTACGTGTAAAACCCATTTCACACAGCGCCCATTCGTTCTGCTGCTTGCCACTTTGTCCGTGCTTGTTCGTTTAGTGCCGTTGTGCATTTGCTGTGCAGCACTGCAAAGCGCTGTGCCCACTGCTTGTGCTTACTGTCGCTGCTGCGTTCCAATCTCTGTGTGTAGTAATTCAATTTACTTGCACACACTGCCAACGCATCTGCACTTGGCTGCAACTGCTGGAAGCGCAGAACACGCATATAACTTGCGTTCTTGCCCAACCACGCCACGCAAAACTCTTGTTCGCCTTGCACTGCATTTGCAGCCATCAATGCATTTTTAATCTCATCCAAAACCGTTTTCGTCATCAAATTCTCCTATGTGCATAAATACACAGCAGCACTGTGTTGGTGTTTGCACACGAGTATTTAGTGGAATTGATGGATGAGAAATTACAACGCGAACGACATACAGACGTTTTTCGATGCACACGCACACTTGGCGCAGTTCTATATCGTTGCGCACACAAACATTTGCCCAGCACGTTTGTCAGCCAAAACGCTGCACACACGTGTGCAAACTGCAAAGCAAGACTTACGGCACACACTCAATGTGCTTGCTACAACGCTGCATCCAAACCAACCAAACTGTGTGCGCCGCAAGCCGCATCTCTATCGCCCACTCGCACTTACAACCATCGAAGCCGTCAACAGAGATATGCCCAAAAGTTGGTGACGGCTCTGATCAGGCGGCAGCTTGAAGTTGCTTGATCCCGTCTTTGAACTCAACCCCTTGAATGACCTCGGGCAGACGGTTTGGCCCAGAGATCTTCCGCCAC
>Ga0208413_1001805_pt1 | contig 13080 bp, 13 predicted proteins | sample AntAceMetag02UKD_FD_184761 | JGI IMG/M metagenome (GOLD analysis project Ga0208413, IMG submission 184761) | Saline lake microbial communities from Ace Lake, Antarctica - Antarctic Ace Lake Metagenome 02UKD (SPAdes) (version 2) | ecosystem: Environmental > Aquatic > Non-marine Saline and... | reverse complement strand
GATAGCCGTGGTTAAACCGGTTGATTCGCTGCCCATGATGTCGACCACGCGGTTGGCGTAGCTCAGCATGGGCTCTTGCGCGGCCAGCTCACTTTGGCTGTTGCGCAAATTGGACTCAATGAAGTCATCGACTTGGCGTTTCACGCCGTCGAACAACACGCCGTTGCCAATGTAGACCGTACCTTGCTTGCTGGGTGTGTTGGCGCTGAGCGTGATGTCTTGGCGCGAGTAGCCCTCTGTGCCAACGTTGGCAATGTTGTTGCTCACGGTGCCCAAGGCACGCTGGTAGGCCATGACCGCCGTGCTGCTGATGCTGAGCATGTCACTCATGACGCGTCTCCTGTGGTGGCGCTACCGGTATTGGAATAGCCGTCGCCCGCGTCATTGAGCAGGCGTTGGGTCACCGCATCGGCGCTTGTATGTGTTGGTGTGCTGCCAGCGGGCGGTTGACGTGTCCAATGGCTTGGCACTGGCATAGGCTGGCCCACGGCGTAGCTGTTCAGCGGCAACGCATTGCCGTTGGTGGGCGCATTGTTGCCGCTCAACGGCATGGCCTGCACCGGCTTGTGAACAGGCATGTAGGTGTCAACGCCATCACGTGCCGATGAGGGCGACACGCGGGCGGCTTCGCTGCCCAGCTGTTGCTGCAGCAAATCGGCCATCCCCATCTTGCCCCTTGAGGCCATGGAGACAGATACCTCGCGGTCGAACATGCCTTGGTAGGTGTCCAGCGCGTCCGACTGCAGCATGTCGCTTTTAAACGTGGCCTCGCGCATGGACTTGAGCATCATCTGAATGAACAAGGCCTCGAACTGCTCGGCAGTTTCACGCAAGGCGCCTTGGCTGTCTTTGACCGCACGCCCGCGCAACTCACTCAGACCGCTGAAGTCTAGGTAAGAATTGGTGACGTTGGTGCTGTCGATAGCCATGGTATGTGGGTGTGTATGTAGGAGGTGGTTTGGGTTAAATAATGACCAGCTCGGCACGCAAGCTGCCTGAGCTTTTAAGGGCTTCTAAAATGGCAATCAAGGCTGAAGGGGTTGCGCCCACTTGGTTAACGGCGTCTACAACCTCGCGCAAATCAACACCAGGCTTGAACAAAAACATAGGCTTGTTAGGCTCATCAACACCCACTGCCGCGTTTTGTACTGGCGTGGTTTGACCAGTGCCCAGCGCTGCGGGTTGAGAGACTTCGTTGGTAGCAGAAATAGACACGCTGATGGTGCCGTGGGTCACCGCTGCAGCCGTCACCTTGACGTTGCGGCTGATGACGACCGTGCCGGTTCTGGCATTCACCACAACCTTGGCAGCGGTCTCACCAGGGATGACATTCAAGTTTTCGATCATGGACACAAAGGCCACGCGTTGGCCAGTGTCGGCGGGTGCACGTACCGTGATGGAGGTGGCGTCAAGCGCTTTGGCAACGCCTTGGCCAAAGGTCTCGTTGATGACCTCGACAATGGCGTTGGTGGTTGTGAAGTCTGAGTCGCGCACATTGAGCACCACAGAGTCGGACTTGCCAAAAGGGTTGTCCACTGCACGCTCTACCTGCGCCCCATTTGGAATGCGACCTGCGGTGGGCACGCCAATGGTGACGCTAGAGCCCGCCGCGTTGGTGTCTAGGCCTGTGGTGGCCATGGCACCTTGTGCCAATGCATAAATCTCACCATCTGCGCCGCGCAAAGGGGACATCAGCAAACTGCCACCGCGCAAGCTTTTGGCTTTGCCAATGGCTGACACGTTGATGTCAATTTTTTGACCAGGCTTGGCAAAACCAGGCAGCTCAGCCGTGATCATCACGGCGGCGACGTTGGCAATGTCAATTTTGCCGCTGTTGGCGGCAGATTCAAAATCAGACAGTGGGCCATTCAAGCTGACGCCCATTTGGCTCAGCAATGCCTTCATACTTTGCGTGGTGAACGACACGTCTGAGCCGTCACCCGTGCCCTGCAAGCCCACCACCAAGCCGTAACCAATGAGCTGGTTAGAGCGAACCGAGGCCACACTGGCGATGTCTTTCACGCGGTCGGCGCTGGCCTGTGCGGTGGCGAGTAAAGCCACGGCCATTACAGCAGCACGAGAAAAAAGCGTTAAAGCATTCATGGTAGGTGTCGATTCTTAGATTACGTTAGAGCTTGCACAAAACGGGCCAGCTATCAAAATGGCCAGAAGTTAAACAACAAACGCGTTGCCCAACCAGCGCTAGACGCTTGCTGCAACTCGCCCGAACCGCGGTAAGCAATTTGTGCATTGGCCAAGCGGCGCGATTGCACGGTGTTGTTTGGTGAGACGTCGTCTGGGCGGATCACGCCCGAGACTTGAATGGTCTCTGTGCCTTCAGACAACGCCAGTTGTTTCTCTCCGCGCAATACCAAGTTGCCGTTGGCCAGCACGTCTATCACGGTGACTGCTACCTCGCCTGTGAGCGATGCCTGTTGGCCAGCAGTGCCAGAGCCCGTGCTGTCAATGGTGGCGGTGTTGAGGTTGATGCCGTCACCGAAAGGGGAGATGTTGCCAATTTTGGTGTTAAAACCTGCTGGCAAGGCGTCGTTGTTGGCTTCACGGCTGGTGGTCGTGTTTTGCGTGCGGTTGGCTTGAGCACTCTCGTTAAGGAGCACCGTGATCACGTCACCCACTTTAAAACGCGACCCACCACTGCCAAAAAAGCCAGTGCCACTTTGGGCATTGAAAATACTACCAGTGGTTTGAACCACATTCACTTTTGCAACGGGGTACACCGGCGCAAAGTCGGGCGAGTGCTTGAGTACCTCGTGCTGGGTGGTCATACAACCAGCCAAGCCAAACGAGACCACACATACAAGAGAAAGTTGTTTCAACATTGTTTTTAACCAAAAGTGCAAGCCGTGGCTTACAGGTTGTTGTTCAGGTACTGCAACATGCCGTCGACAGCGGAGATGGCTTTGGAGTTGATCTCATAAGCGCGCTGCGTCTCTATCATGCTCACCATTTCTTCCACCACGTTCACGTTGGAGGCTTCAAGCGCGCCTTGCATCAAGGTGCCTGAGCCGGCAGCGCCAGGGTTGCCCACAATGGGTGCGCCGCTGGCTGGGGTTTCTTTCAGCAGGTTTTGTCCCATGGCTTGCAAGCCGCTGGTATTGACGAAACGTGCGATTTGAATTTGGCCCAACACCTGCTGGCCGCCACCGGCGTCCAGTTCTACCGACACGGTGCCGTCACGGCCAATCGATACGCTGGATGCGTTTTGCGGCACCACCAACGCTGGCTGCAACAATTGCCCCGCACTGGTGACTATTTGGCCGGCGTTGTCCAAGTTAAAGTTGCCGTCACGCGTGTACGCAATGGTGCCGTCGGCTTGCGCCACTTGAAAGTAGCCTTCGCCAGCAATGGCCAAGTCCAACGAGTTTTCAGTGGTTTGCATGTTGCCTTGGGCGGTGATTTTTTCGGTGGCCAACACACGCACACCCGTACCCAGCTGAAAGCCTGTGGGAGCCTGCTCGGCGGCGGCATTTTGGCCACCGGCTTGGCGAATGTTTTGGTACAGCAAGTCCTCGAAGACGGCGCGATCGCGCTTAAAGCCTGTCGTGTTGACGTTGGCCAGGTTGTTGGAAATGACATTCATACGCGTTTGCTGCGCATCTAAGCCTGTCTTGGCTACCCATAATGAAGCATCCATGGTGTGTTACCTCTGGTGACTAACTGGTTTACGAGGCGCGCATCATGGATGCGCCCGATTCGTCTAAAGATTTGGCCTCTTTGATGACCTTCATGTTGGCCTCAAAGCTGCGGGAGTGATCGATCAACCGTGTCATCGCTTCGACGACACTGACGTTAGAACCCTCTAACGTTTCTGGAGTTAAAGCAATATTTAAGCCACCTTCAAAGTCGCCACCATTGAGGGGCTCAAACAAACCGTCTTCGCGGCGATTTAAAGGGGTTTCGCTGGCATCGCGCAGCATCAGCTGCCCAATCAGTACTTGCGCAGCTGGTCCGACCTGACCTGGGTCTGTGGCATACACACCGCCGTCTCGCGTGATGCTGACGTCAAAGCCTGGCGGTACAACAATGGGGCCACCATCGCCCATGGCGATGTGGCCTGCGCCGTTCGTGAGTGTGCCCAACGCGTCTGGGCGCAAGTCGCCGCGGCGGGTAAATGCAATGTCACCGTTGGGAGCTTGTACGCCCATCACAGTGCCACCGTTCATGGCGATGTCGGTTTTCCGACCTGTGGCCATCAAGGTGCCAGGGGTCAACATGATGCGGCTGGTAGGCACAGCCTGCGGCTGGGCGCGCGAGTCAAAACCCGGTCCCTTTAAGTCGATGGCCTTGAGGGCCACACCAAAGCTGCGTTTGAAACCAACGGTAGAGACGTTGGCCAACTCATTGGTCATGAGCTGGCGTGCGATGGCCTTCTCAGTGATACCTGAAGCGGCTGTGAATGCTAGTCTGTCCATAACGAACTCCTAATACCCAAAGCCAAGGCTTTGGGCTGCGCTCACAACGCTAGGTTTAGGCTAGCGCTTACGAGCGTATGTTGATGATGGCCTGTGTCATGGTGGTACTGGTCTCAATGGCTTTGGCGTTGGCTTGGAAGTTACGCTGCGCCGTGATGAGGTCTACCAGTTCCTGTGTCAAATCCACGTTGGCCCTTTCAGTAGCACCAGCACGAATCGTGCCAAAGCCGGCTGAGCCTGCCTCGCCAATCTTGGGGTTACCCGACTTGGCCGTGGCGTAAAAGCTGGAGTCACCAATTTGGCGCAAACCCGCTGGGCTAGAGAAGTTAGACAAAATCACCTTGGCCAGCGTGAGCTGCGTGCCGTTGGAGTAAGACGCACTTACCAAGCCGTCGTCGCCAATGTCCAAGCCCACCAAGTCACCCTCAGGGCGACCGTCTTGCGACTGCGACAACACCGCAAACGCTGATGAGTACTGGGTGGATGCGGAGTAGTCGATATTGATGGTCAACGCGCCCTTACCGTCTGCCAAGTAAACCGTGTCTAGCTGAGAGCCAGTTTGCGGGGAGATGAGGTTACCGCTGGTGTTAAAAGTCAGCTCGCCTTTGTCTAAGAAGATTGGCGACCATTCGGGCAGCGCTTCAAAGCCATCTGCGCTGGTGGTCTCAACGCCAAATTCGTCTATGTACTTAGACACCCCCACACCACTTGAGAAGTCGGTAAATTGCGTGGGCTTAATCCAAGTGGATGTGGCACCACGACCTGCCTCTACGCTGGCCAAGCCCCAGTTGGAGCTGCCAGACACCTTAATAAATGAGTTGGTGCCTGTCGTACCGGTGGTGAACTGGAAGGCGTTCAAGGTTTGGTCGTAAGACACCTTCACGCCAGATACGGCGCTACCGGTGTCACCGGCCAGTGTGTTGATCTCTTTTTCTAAGGCCAACATAAAGCCGTCCAATGTGTATGAGTCACTTGGCGGTAAGGTCACTGTGCCCTTCACGTCGTCTACCGACACCACAAAGGTGTTGTTGCTGACATCAACAGAAAAGTTGTTGTTGACGTTAATGGATACTTGCGTACCAGTCGTCACTGCGGGTGAAGACGTTGTGCCACGCAGCGCGACCGCGGAGGTCGCAACCGACAGCGGCGCATCGTCTGTTGCACTTAAGCCCAACAATGACTGCGCCAAGGTGTTGGTACCAGTGATGTTGATACTGGAGGCATCGCCCGTTGTACCAGACGACATAGCGAAACGTTCGTTGACGTTGTCAAACTTGACGGTTAAGCCGTAGCGCTGGTCAGCAAGCGCGCGAATCAAGTCGCCATTGGGGCTGACTTGCCCGTTCAAACTTGTGCCAATAGGCGTGTACAAGCCGTTTTCACCTACCGCACTAACGGCGGCATTCAAACCCAAGACTTCGTTGGCAGTGACACTAGATGCGGTCACAGTTGTCGCGGCAACGCCAACCAAGTCAGCGCCAGCGTCAACGATAGTGCGGGTCATTGCGTTGGTGCCGTCTTCAAACGCTACCGTAAACTCAACTCCGTCGTTACGCGCAATATTCAACTTGCCATCTACGTTGCTGATACTAAAGCCGGCAGCGCTATAGCCTGTAGCCGCTTGCAGCTTGGTCACCATGTCATCCACAGTCAAGGTGTCAGCAATGTCAGAAATGCTCAAGGTGACCGCTGTGCTGCCGGTTTTTGTGAGTGTGATGTTGAGGTCGTCAACGATGCTGTTGGTACCGCTTGCGCCTACGGTGAAGGATTTGCTGCTTTGAGGCGCTTGCAAGCTAATGGCACCGCCGCCGTCCTCGGTGTAAGTAAAGCCACGGTTGACGCTGTCAAATGCCACTTTTACTGAGGTGAGCCCAGCGGCGTTGATGGCCGCTTGCATGGTTTCTACAGCTTGGGTTTTTGTTACCTTGGTAAGGTCTGTGATATCTGCAATATAGGGCGCAATGGTGGTGGTGGTTGGCGTTGTTCCAGTGGTGTTGGTGTCGGCAAGCGTGACGTTGTCGGCTGCTTCGTCAGCCGCAGCCCACTTCATGGTGACAGTGCCGTCGCCGTTATCCACCACGCTTCTTCCTGCAACGCCGGTAATAAAGACGTTGGGCGCCAGCGCAGCGTGAACTTTGGTAGCTACCTGTGCGGCGGTATCGCCCTGCGCAACCGCCACGGTTACGCCTGCTACGGTGATATTACCGGCCGCGGTTGCCTCGGTGAAGCTCAATTTTTCTTGCTTGTATGAGCCCAAACTTGCAAGGTCTAGTTGCACAGACTTATTGACACCTCCCACAGCTGCGTTGATCTGAAATTTGGTGTTACCGGTAAAGTCAAAATAGCGCTCGTCGCCAAACTCTGAATTGAGCACATTGGTCAACTCTTTGGCAATATCCACACCACTCATGGTGTTAGTGGTGCCGGCCAAGTGGCTTAAATCTACGGTCACAGGTATGCCCGAACCATCCACATCAATGGTGAACAAGTTCTGCAGCTCCTCCGCTGTCACGGTGCTGAAGTTGTAGGTTGTGTCTGCCGTTAAATCTAGCTGCGTTTTAGCGCCTGTAATTGAGGCTGGCTGTGACACGCGGGTGTCTGTTAAGTCGTCTAGCGAGAACATTTGCGTTTTGCCGTTGACCAAAAAGTCACTTACCTCTGACTCGGGCTTTAATTCACCGTACTTATTAACGTACATGGCTTCGCCGTCTTTGTTGGTGGACTGAATCAGCGACGGGTTGACTTGTGTATCCCCCACGTAGACGTAGGTTTGCCATTTGTTGGTTGGGCTTAGCTGGCTGGCGTTTTGTGTTTTGGCGTAGTAGACAGTGGCCAAGTAGCCATTGCCACCCAAGTCATAAACGGTTAGCGCCGTGCTTTTGTTGTAAGTCTCAGGATTGGCTCTGCTAAAGGGCTCGGTAATGACCTGCGCATCAGCTGGAAAGTTCAAGCCCAAGTTCACCAGCGACGTTTCGCTAGCCTCACCGGTCGTTTGTTGCGGAATAGTCAGCACATTGAGGTTGCCCAAGTCGGCCTTGCCGCTTGAGTCAACAGACGCTGCCATCAAACGTTGTCCGGCAGAGTTCACCACGTTGTATTGGTCGTTCATCATGAACGAGCCGTTACGGGTGTAAATGTCTTGCAAGCCGTCGGCCGACTTAAGCGGGAAGAAACCGTCACCCGTAATAGCCAAGTCCAGCGCGTTGGCCGAGAAGGCCACGTTGCCTTGACCAAACTCTTGCGTGACTTGCTTTAACGCCACACCCTGACCAATGGTGCTAGATGCTTTTTGCAGTGGTGAGGTGGCAAAAATGTCACCAAAGTCAGCGCGTGAGCGCTTAAAACCTGTGGTGCCCACGTTGGCAATGTTGTTGCTGGTTACGCCTAACTGGGCGGTCGCGGCGTTTAAGCCGGTGAGTGAGGTATAGAAAGACATAAGTGATGACTCCTAGGGAAAAATGGGGGGAAGGGAATTGTTAAAACGTTGAGGTCGACGGTTTTTTTACACGCCAATACGGGTCACTTCCGACAGCGGCAAGGTCTTGCCGCCAACGAATTCAAGAATCAAACTTTTATCAACAGCGCTGGTGCTCACCGCAGTGACTTTGGCCAGCGCGCTGACAGAGACCGATGAGGTTTCGCCCTGCACCACTGCCTGGGCGATAAATCTGTAAGAGCCGTCGGCAACGGTTTCACCGTCGGCGTCTTTGCCGTTCCACTTAAGGGCGAAGTCGCCCGCGGGTTGGGCGCCGTACACCAGCTCTCGCACAGCCATGTTTCTGTCATTCAAAACGGTGACCTTCATGCCGGCTGAGCCGTAGGGCAAATTGACCACGCCCTCGCCGCCCACACCGTCGCTTAAGTCCACAGAGCCGCCAGGCACCGCCACACTTTTGCCAATGAGTGCCGCACTGGCCATCACACGGTCTGAGGCTTGCGATGTCACCATGGTGCTCAACGAGTCTTTCATAGACAGGTTGGCTTCAAGCGATGAGAACTGCGCCAGCTGCGCCACAAACGCCTCGTTCTTGACGGGGTCTAGTGGGTTTTGGTTTTGAAGCTGTGCCGTAAACAGCTGCAAAAACTGTTGCTGGCCCATTTCTTCGTTGATTTGCTTGGGTGTGTTGACGTAGTTCTCGTAGCTGGTGATACCAGCTGGGAGTTGGCTGCTTGCGACATCTAAGGCCATGGTGTGTTACCTGTCAAAAAAGGGTTGCGGCTGAAGGTGGCTGTTATGAGCGTGTTAGCTCAAGCGTGCGCAGCATGAGCTGGCGCGCGGTGTTGACGACTTCGACGTTGTTTTGGTAGGAGCGAGCCGAGGCCATCATCTCCACCATTTCAGTCACTTCATTCACGTTAGATGGGTAGACATAGCCGCCCTCATCAGCCAAGGGGTTGCCGGGGTCATACATGGCTTGTATCGGAATACCATCGTCTTGCATGCGGTCTACCTTCACGCCGCCCACGTATTGGGCGCCAGCGTTGGTCATGTTGTCGTCCACCAAGGCTTTGAATACAACCCGCTTTGCTTTAAAGGCTTCAGCCTCCGTGCCAGCCACAGAGCCGGCATTGGCCAGGTTGGAGGCCGTGGCGTTCATGCGTACCAACTGTGCATTCAGTGCGGTGCCAGCGATACCAAAAATATTACCTATAGACATGCATTAACTCCTGTTTGTGGTGGCGCATCAATCGCCCCTAAGGGCTTTGCGAATACCGCTCACACGGCTCTCTAAAAAACTCAGCGTGGCCTGGTAATCAGCGGCGGCCTTACCGTAGTTGGACTGCTCCACACTCATCTCGACCGTGTTGCCGTCAAACGAGGTGTTGAACGGTGTGCGGTACACCAAGCCGTCGTTGCCAGGCATGTCGCCAGCTTGGTAGTGGTTGCTTTGCGTGGCCTGCATGGGCTGCGACAGTTCGCCAGCCATGACCTTTTTAAAATCAAGATCCCGCGCCTTGTACTGCGGCGTATCCGCATTGGCAATATTTTGGGCAAGCAGCTCCAGTCGCTGACTTCTTGTCTGCAGCGCGCGTTCGTGAATGCCTAATGCGTTGTTCAACAAATCCATGAGAGCTCCTTACACATTGATCTCTGGTTACAGCGCACTCAAGTTCACCGTGCAGCTGTCGATACCGTTCTCAGGCAGCCCTTGTTTGACACATGGCTCCCATCACTTGATACAGACTATGCAATAGCTGTGCCAAGGTGTTTTTGACGCATCAGCGGCAACGCATTGCCGCTTTGGGGGGGTGTCATGGCGAAGCGCCGTGATACAACTGCGAACTGCACGGGCTTTAGCGCAAAGCGACTTGCTGCGCCTGTTGCGCCTGTTGCGGCTGTTGCGCGGTGTTGTAAGCGCTTAGGCGGGCAGTGCGTCCCGTCGCAACGACAGGGCTGATCTCCACGTCGCGCAGGCGCTGGTTGGCGTTGTGGTGTAAGCCCACCCAAATAGATTGACGCGTGATCGGTTTGTCGCGGTCTTTGCCAACGTGCAAGTAGGTGGCTTGCGTGCCAGCGATGTCCAAGGCCACATGTCGCCTGGTTTCTTGTCTGGCTGCAGGTGTCAGCACGCTGAGGTACAAATCGTCTAAGCGCACAGGGCCTTGTTTACCGACACCGACTTCGTCAAAATATTGGTCAACCAAGTCGAGTTGGTTGTAGGTGCTCATGTTCAAAATAGCGCGTGGGTTGTTGGCAAAACCCACGGAAGCTGCGCCGCGGTTGTCACCGTCACAGAACTGAATAATGCCGTGGCAACTGCCATTGGTCGATTTGGGGTTCATGCCGTCGCTCTCCATGAGCGTGAGGCGTGCAAAGTCGTCGGGAGAAAATTTGTGCTTGTGGGCCAATGCGACAATTTTCTGTTGCACCCGCGGCACTTCAGCTGAACTCATAAAGCCCTTGTCCACGGCACGTTGCAGGGTTTTATCGAGGACGGGGGTGTGCGTCAGCCGCCTGGCTTGCGCTGGATGAACCGCCGCCACTTGGCCAGTACGCTGTGCGGTGGCGCCAGAGACAGTGGCATGGGCGCCAGACAAGCGGTTGCTCCCACCGGCGTCCGTATTGCTGCGCTGCAACATGTTAAGCGAGCTGCCAGACAATGCCGTGGTCATGCGCAACGCCAACGCGGCGTGTGTGCTGATGACTTGTCCAGACGCCTTGCCCGCTGCAGAGGCGAACACACCGCTGGTGGGCAGGGCTGCCATCAGGCCACCCAAGCTGTTCATGCGCAAGCGTTGACCGGGGTGGATGAGGTCGGGGTTGTCAATACCGTTGCTGACGGCCAGGTGTTTGGCCATCTGCCAAGCTTGCGCATTGGTGACGGTTTTACCTTGAGCGGCGGCGGCTTGCTGCACCACGCTGATGAGGGTGTCGCCTTTTTTGACGCGGGTATCGTCTTGTCCTGCGGCTGTCGTTGAAGCGTCGTTGATCTGGTTGGGGACAGCCGAGTGTGTGGCGGGCGCAGTGGCTGTGCCCGTTGCTGCCGCTGCAGCCGGTGCAACGTGAACTGGCGACAGCACCAGACCTGTTGAGGCTGGCGGCGCGCTGGCTTGCTGCATGGCTTGCAAAAAAGGCTTGGGTTCTGTCTTGCTGGCGCTGGCGCCCACGCTTGTGTTGGTGGTTGTACCCTGCGCAGCCCAGGCCGGCTTCACCATGTGCAACACCCGCCCACTGTTAGGCTGACGGCTGTTCGTCTGAAGTGATGCTGTGTTGTCTTGCGTTACGGGGCCCACGGGCTGCATCCTTTGCGTTTTGACGTTGAGAAATTGCCTGTTAAATCAAGGCTCGAGGGCTAGGTGGTAGTCAGTTCAACATTGGAAAGCTGGTCTGCTTTTTGCTTTACAAGGTGTATGTCAACACTTCGTCACCCTCAGCTACTGGATAAGACCATGCAAATGTCGTGCCGCTTTTTATCACCCGTGCTGGTGATGACCGCCCTGCTGGTGTCGGTGTCCAGCCAAGCCGCCTCGCCCGCTGAACAAGCCTTGGCCACGGCGGTGGTGCAGTGGGGCCATGCACATGCGCCCACGCAACCCAACCTAGAGTTGGCCCCGTTGGACGACAGAATCATTGTGCCAACCTGCGAGCAAGTGCTCGACGTTGACGCCCCATTTGGCCAAGCCACCAACTTGCGGGTGCGCTGCGCCCAACCCAATTGGCAGCTGTTTGTTAGAACCCGCAGCACCTTAACCGTGGCCAGTGAACCTGCCAGCGAACCCGTTGACGTTCAACCCGCGCAATGGGTGGTTGTGGCCAACCAACACTTGACCAGAGGCACACGCCTTACCCCTGCCATGCTGAGCCTGCGCCCTGCTGATGAAACAACACCAACAAATAATGCCTTAAAGGCTTTAGAACAAGCTGTTGATGCCGAATTGGTTAGAGACGTTGCCGCAGGCAGCCCTGTGCGCCGACACGATGTGCGCGCTGCCGTGCTGGTTAAACGTGGTGCCATGGTGTTGATGTCACTTGGTAACAACAGCGCACTGCACATCACTGTGCGCCTCAAAGCACAAACCGATGCCCGCATGGGCGAGCAGGTCAGGCTCAAGAATATGGAGTCAGGCCGCGAAATTACTGCGAAAGTAATAGGCGTGAATGAGGCCGTGGCACTGTGACAACTTTTTTTCACCTATTTGTCAAAACATGTTCAAAATAAACTCAAGTTTCTTAATATGACGCCGATCCTATAGAGGCATAGAACCTTTTAGGGCTTCCAAGCACCGTTTTTACAAGTGAGACCACCATGACCGATCCTATTACACAGCAAAGCCGTATGGCCCAAGCAGATGTGAATGCGCGCAGGGCAATGGACAAGACGCACAACCAAGCTCCCGACGCGGCAACCGCTGCCGCCGACAAGCCCGCAGCGCCTATCCGTTCCAACGACGATGTATTGACGCTGAGTGAGACTGCGCAGAAAGCCATGACAGAAACAGATTTCGACCGCGCTAAAGTCGACAGCATCAAACAAGCCATTACGGAGGGGAACTACCCCCTGAATGCACGCCGTATTGCCGAGAATTTCCTGGCCATTGAACAGATGATTCAAGACTAACAAGGCTTGCGATCTAGCATGACAGACAGCGTGAACACGCCCACAGTACACACCACGTTGACAGACAGGGTGGCCCTGGCCCAAGCACGCGCGCAGCGTTTGCTGACGTTGTTGGGAGACGAGTTTGCGGCGCTGAAAGCGCAGCAAATTGATACCTTTGAGCAATTGCAACCTGGCAAGAGCGAGTTGCTCACAGCCATGGGCATACTGACAGGCGTGACCGGTCATGATGCAGACAGCCCCCTGAGCGACCCTGCGTGGGACACCTTCAAGGGCATCATGGTCCAATGCCGGGATGCGCACAGGCGCAATGAGCTGTTGATTGCACGCCAATTGGATGCCATTCGAGGCACTATTTCTGCCCTGCAAGGCACCAGCGGCCAAGCCAGCGTGGAGGTTTACGACCGCCTTGGCAAACTCAGTCGCATCAAACGCGCACGCGGCTACAACGAAGCTTAATTGACGTGGTTGTTGACCCACCCCAGCGGTGCGTCCCGATTCGATGGCTGTGCCGCACCTGATGCGGCTTTTTTGCGGCCCTGTCAGGCGGCATGTGGGGCGCGACGTGTGGCAAGTGACACGCTGAA
>Ga0208413_1001803_pt1 | contig 13102 bp, 10 predicted proteins | sample AntAceMetag02UKD_FD_184761 | JGI IMG/M metagenome (GOLD analysis project Ga0208413, IMG submission 184761) | Saline lake microbial communities from Ace Lake, Antarctica - Antarctic Ace Lake Metagenome 02UKD (SPAdes) (version 2) | ecosystem: Environmental > Aquatic > Non-marine Saline and... | reverse complement strand
AGTCGGTGTACTGGGCCATCGTGACCATTACGACAGTCGGCTACGGAGATATATCCCCACAGACTCCTTTAGGGCAATTAGTTGCTGCTATTGCAATGATTTGCGGATATGCAATTATCGCTGTGCCTACAGGGATAATTGGAGCTGAACTGATGCATCAAGTGCAGTCTCGAGGCGGCGAGAATAGCGATGACAATAAGGAATGTGTGAACTGCAAATCTAGAGGCCACGATATGGATGCCAGCTTCTGTAAGTATTGTGGCAAACACGTCGAACAACTTTAAATTTTTACTCTCCTTTTAAGCACAATAGCGATAGCCATAATTGGATTTTTTTAAAACACAATACCGATCCAGATAGCCGAACGAGACAGCTCATTGGAAAATATAAACGTCCTAACACTGAATATCCACAAAGGCTTCTCTAGCGGAAATCTTCGCTTCACACTAGAAGAAATTCGTGCGCAGTTACGCGCGAGCGAAAGCAATATAGTGTTCCTGCAGGAAGTCGTTGGCGAGCATGCTAAGCACAAAAGCACCGTCAAAAATTGGCCCGAGCAGAACCAGTTCGAATATCTCGCCGATTCTGTGTGGAACCACTTTGCCTATGGTAAAAACGCGATATATCAACACGGTCATCATGGCAATGCCATCTTAAGTGAGATACCTTTTTCCACCTCGCAAAATGTTGGCATTTCTTTGATCAAATTTTCTCAACGCGGATTTTTGCACGGGATATTGGAAAACGGAGCACATGCTCTCTGCGTGCATTTGGGATTGTTCGAAAGTGAACGAAAACGGCAAATAGAAAAATTGATTCAACATATTGCTGATACAGTACCAAGCACGGCCCCGCTGATGCTAGCCGGTGATTTCAATGACTGGAACAGAAAATGCCATCGTCGGCTAATAGCTAAACTTGGGCTGGTGGAAGCTTTTCTGTCCAAGAATAACAAGCTAGCACCCACCTTTCCCTCCCGCTTACCTATGCTGGCGATGGATAGGATTTATACCCGGGGATTTGAAATTCATCATGCTGAAGTCTTGGCGGGCGAACAATGGCATACCTTATCTGATCATTGCCCACTTAGGGCTGAATTAAAACTACTCCAGCGCTAAACTAAAAAATGCTAAGAGGATTTACTGCTTGTGATACTTTTCGGTTTGATCAGTGCCCTAGTCGTACTTAGCGCTGTTTTAGCTGCCACGCACGCACTGCTTAGCAAAAGGGATTCCAACTCAGCACTTGCCTGGGTGGCATTTTGTTTATTCATGCCGCTGGCGGGCCCCATTTTCTATCTAATCTTCGGCATTAACCGTATACAAACTAAAGCAAAAGAGTTGTATGACGATGAGTCTGCCCTCATAGGCTCTGACAACGCCGCTATGCCCACTGAGCCCCCTATCCCTTTTTCTATCATAGGGAAAAGCATCAGCGGCAGAAACGCCCTACCTTGCTCATCAATCGAGATATTGGAAAACGGCGAGGGGCTCTATCCAAAAATGTTAGTTGCCATCAATGCAGCTAAACATAGAGTCTATTTATCTAGTTATATTTTCCAAGATGATGTTAGTGGCCAGCTCTTTCTCAAAGCCTTGGCTGATGCACAGAACCGCGGAGTTGATGTTCGAATTATAATCGATGGCCTCGGTGCCATTCTTTACCCACCTCGCATCGACAAGAAACTACTCAGCGCCAATCTGAATACCCGGCTTTTTGATCCCGCAAAATTAATCCCCCCTTCTCTTCATATCAATATGCGCAACCATCGCAAACTGCTGGTAGTTGACCAAGAAATTGCTTTTACCGGCGGCCAAAACATTAGCGATAGGCACTTGGTTAAACGATCAGATAATCAAAAAAAAGCACAGGATCTTCATTTTAGTTTTATGGGTAAAACCGCGATCGAGTTAGAAAATACTTTTCTCAAGGATTGGGAAAGCTGCAGCGTAAATTCCAGCGAGCCTCTTTCGCACTCAATATCAAAACCAATACCCAAACCAAAGCCAATCAAAAAATATGGCAGCCATGAAGGCTCGGTAGCATGGACTCGGGTAATACTGGATGGGCCGAACGAAAATCTGGACCGGCTTAATGAATTGCTTGTCGGCGTGTTCGCCTTAGCGAGACAACGAATCTGGATAATGACACCCTATTTTTTGCCTGGGTATGACCTAGTAGGTGCAATGATTGGCGCTAAACATCGCGGAGTAGATGTCAAAATAATACTACCAGCTCGAACCAATCTACACATCACACATTGGGCAACACAGCACAGTTTGCAACATATTCAAGCACGAGGATTAACAGTTTTTCTGCAGCCGGCACCCTTTGTTCACACCAAAGCAATTGTTATAGATGACAGCTACGCCTTAGTGGGCTCTGCCAATCTTGATCCAAGGAGCTTGCGCCTTAACTTCGAGCTTGGGGTTGAGATTTTCAGCAAAGAATTTAATGATGAACTTGGTCACTATTTTAAAAGCAAGCTGGCTAAATGCGAGAAACTAAATCCAGAGTCTCTCCAAAATCAGCCATTAGCTACGCGAATTCGCAACGCGCTGGCTTGGTTATTTACTCCCTATTTGTAACTCGATGATCCAACAAACAGTAGCATTGACGTAGATCAAGTGTCATTGTGGGAAATAGCGTTTCAATAGAAATACGGACTGTCGTAACAGTTAGTCTTCAACAGTTTCAAAAATTAAAACGGAGGTAGCACTATGATGTACAAAAATATACTTGTTGCAATAGATCTTTCCAGTGATACCAAGTCTGTCGTCGATAATGCTTTACGCATGGCCGGCAATGACCCAAGCAAACTAAATTTAATTCATGTAGTCGAGCCAGTGGCTGGCGCATATAGCATGGACATATATGCATTAAATATCGGCGAGCTTCAGCAAGAGGCTATCGCGTTCGCGCAGCAGCGAATCAAAGCGCTAGGAGAAGAACTAGGGTTAGCCGCTGAGCGAACTCATACCTTGCTAGGATCGGCAGCATCCGAGATCCGCTCTCTTGCGATTGAGATCAACGCGGATGCAATAGTAATAGGCAGCCACGGTCACAGCGGCTGGAAGATCCTACTAGGCTCAACAGCGATTAAAGTTCTACATGGGGCTACTTGTGATGTTTTAACTGTTTACGTAGGTGACGACACAGATTAGCCTTTGGCTAATCTGTGTCTATTTTAAAGCAGGAATTGGTTGAGTGCGGGCAGTTGATCCGGTTTGATAATAAACACATCGCACTCTAACTCATCCAGCAGCCTCTCTGCGGTGCTGCCGATCATAACCCTGTCGATTCGAGAACGAGAAATCGCCCCCATCACCACCGCGCTAGCGCCAATCGACTCGCCAAGCTTAGGCAGACTCAAGGCTACCGGGTCGTTGTCACAGTGACAGACCTCTTCTTTAATCTCATAGTCCTGTGCTAGAGCCAAAAGCGCTTGCTCTGAGCGAGCTGAATCCGCATCCAATGGATAAAGACCCGCAAACGGTGGCTTCCACGATGAGTGGTATAAGTGCATATCACCGCCACAAATCGCTGCCAGAGCAAGTGTGCTTGAAATTAGTTTTTGGTCCAAATTCGAAGGCTTGTCATGGCGATGTTCAGGATCAATCGCCGCTATGAATGTCGGCTTACTGCTCCATGGTAAATCTTTAACTAGCAGTAATGGAACGGGGCAATAACGCACTAACTCCCAGTCCTCATTCGACAGGAAGTGGCGGGCCAATTTACTGTGTTTGCGAGTAGTTTTAATCACCAAGGAAGCATCCAACATCTTCGCCCTAGACACGACGCCCTTGTGCGGGGGATTCTCCCACGCGGTTGACACGCTAACAGTTAATCCTTGCCTTCGCAGTGGAGCCGCCATTGCTTCCAGCTCTGCTAGCCTGTGCTCACCGTGCTGGTAACGTAACTCTTTTGCCTGCAACGGGTCATAGAAATAGCCATCTTCCAAAAAGGAGTTAAAATCCGACACTATTAGTTCCAATTCACAATCAGCAAACTTGGCGAGTATCACCGCCTTATCTAACGCAGGCTGATTTGGCTCATCAGCCTCAATCACTACCAATATTTGAGTTAAATCCATCATTACTGGGGCCTCGGTTAGCTATTGAAACAAAATTTTATTGTAGCGCTGGGGGATACCTGATCGTTTAATCTAGATCAAGACCCAATCAAAATTATAACTGGCGAGGAACTAGCTCCTAATTAATAGAAAGTTAGAATTAACCCATTATATCAATGACTTAATTTTTAAGTAAATATTGTATTAAATAGTAACTCAATTTGTGCACAGAGAAGATAAGTGGCACACTTTGAGAACAATAAAAAAGCCACTAAGGAGAGTCAATTGACCTCGAGCAACTCGCCAAATTCACTGAATCCAGTTAAGGACAGCGCCATCGCACTGCATGTCAGTGATTCTGCAGAGAAGGTGTGTCCACATAACACTCGAATATCCTGCGCCAGTTGCAGACTAAATGAGCTTTGCTTGCCTATCGCGTTAAATAAAACCGAGATTCATCAGCTTGATGAGATCGTTGAGCGAAATCGCCCGTACAAGAAAGGCGACCATGTATATCGTCAAAACGATGAATTTAAGTCTGTGTATGCTGTGCGCTCAGGCAGCTTTAAATCTTACATGTTAAGCACAAACGGGCAAGGCCGAGTCACCGGCTTTTACTTGCCCGGCGAGATTATTGGTATGGATGGAATATCCAGTAAGCATTACGCAAATTCCACCCAATCTCTTGAGCATTCTTCAATCTGTGAAATTCCCTTCTCTCAGCTAGAGAGACTGAGTCATCAGCTGCCAAACTTACAACATCATTTTTTCGCAATCATGGGAAATGAAATAGCCAAAGACCAGCAAATACATACGCTTCTCAGTAGTTATTCTGCTGAAGAACGGACTGCCTCATTCTTACTCGGGCTGCCCGCCCGATACGCTCGCATCTCTTTGTCGCCAATTAGATTTTTGTTACCCATGACTCGAGGGGACATAGGCGAATATTTAGGCTTAACGGTTGAAACTGTGAGCAGGATTTTCACCGGCTTACAAAAAAAGGATTTGATCTTGGTGAATAATAGAGAAATAGAAATACTGGATATTGAGGCGCTGAGAGGTATTATTGGGACTCACTAGAGTCGAATTAGAAGTGATGAATCCATGCCCGAAATCAATACCGCCGTATCCTAAGCTATTTGAACCACTAGACCTCGGTTTTACTTCTTTAAGGAATCGTGTCTTAGTGGGCTCGGTGCATACAGGCCTTGGAGACATACCCGACAGTCATGAGCGTATGGCTGCTTTTTATGCAGAACGCGCAGCTGGCGGGGTTGGACTCATCGTAACAGCGGCTTTATGCCAAGTGAGACCTGCCTTCCTGAAGGTGCCACGCCGCTTTTTAGACAGCCTGAGCAAGTAAAAAACCATCAAATAATCACCGAAGCAGTTCATGGAGCCGGTGGCAAAATCTGTCTGCATATTCTTCATACCGGCCGCTATTCACGCCACGAAAACCCGATTGCTCCCTCGCCAATTAAAGCGCCTATCGATCGCTTTATGCCTATTGAGGCTAGCAGCGAGCAAATTGAACAAGAGATAAAAAACTTTGCTGACTTCTCAGTTTTTTGCCAACAGGCTGGATACAATGGAGTTGAAATCAAGGGGTACGAAGGCTATTTGATCAGCGAATTCATCGCCGCACGAACTAACCAACGATCAGACCAGTGGGGCGGCAGCTATAAAAACCGCATCCGCTTCCCTATAGAAATAGCTAAAAGGGTGCGTGAGCGAGTCGGTGAAAAGTTTATCATTATTTTTCGTCTATCCATGCTCGATTTGGTTGAAGGAGGAAGCTCCTTTGAAGAAATAGTCGAGCTTGGCAATGAGTTATGTGATGCAGGTGTAACTCTAATGAACACCGGAATAGGATGGCATGAAGCTAAAATTCCCACTATTGCCACTAAAGTACCCAGAGCTGCTTTTACTTGGGTTACCGCAAAATTCCGCGACTAGCTATCAGTGCCTGTGATTACTTCAAACCGCATCAACACCCCTGAGGTTGCAGAGGAGGTTCTGCAGCGCGGCGATGCCGATATGATCTCCATGGCTAGACTGCTATTGGCAGCTGCCTTTTTCGTTAATAAAGCCCAGGCCAATGAAGCAGATAGCATTAATACCTGCATTGGCTGCAACCAGGCCTGCCTAGATCATATTTTTAGCGGCCAGCTAACAAGCTGCTTGGTAAACCCTAGAGCCTGCCATGGAACCGAGCTCATCATCGAGCCAGCAATACGCCTTAAGAAAATTGCCGTAGTTGGAGCAGGCCCTGCAGGGCTCTCTGATGCCGTCACCGCCGCGCAGCGTGGCCACCATGCTAGCCTTTTTGACAGCGCCAGTGAGATAGGAGGCCAGTTTAATTTGGCCAAGAAAATCCCTGGCAAGGAAGAATTTTATGAAACGTTCAGATATTACGGCCATGAACTAAAACGACTAAAAGTTGAGCTGCATTTGAACGCTCGAGTCAGCGCAGCGCAGTTGAATCAATCGGGATACGATGAAGTCTTGGTTGCAACGGGTATAGCACCGCGAAGTCCTGCCATCGACGGTATCGACCACCCTTGCGTGCTAAGTTATACCGATGTGGTGAGCGGCAAGGTTAATGTTGGCGAGCGAGTAGCGCTAAACGGGGCCGGCGGCATAGGTTTTGATGTTGCCGAATTACTTTCCCATGCCGGTGAGTCGGATAGTCAAAACATTCCCGTATTTATGAAAGAGTGGAGGGTTGATATGAGTTTGGATGCCCGAGGGGGTATAGAGGGGATGGAAGATGAGATCACGCAATCCACCCGCACCATTCACTTATGCCAGCGAAAAGCCGAAGGCTTGGGCAAAAACCTAGGCAAGGCTACCGGCTGGATTTACCGCCTGGGACTAATTAAGCGCGGTGTGAAAATGCTGTCCGGTTGCAGCTATCACCATATCGACGGTGACGGCTTACATTTATTGGTAGGGGATGAACCGAGACTGTTGGCAGTAGATAATATAATTACTTGTGCAGGCCAGGATCCGCTGCGAGAAATAATCGAAGATCTCACCCTTCCCTATAAGCTAATTGGCGGCTGCGATGTTGCCAATGAATTGGATGCTAGGAGAGCGATTGATCAGGGCACGAGAGTAGCGGCGGCTATATAGTAGGCGCCTTGCTGCCCTGCGAAAAATAATCAATGAAGTTGACATGGCGTTTATGGATAAGCCAAACACAAACCCTCGGCAATAGTGGCAGCACCAGGGAGCTAGTGAGGAAGGCTGGCCCAGCAGTCGGGATCTAACGCGCAAGCTGATGACAAAGCAAATCTTGTCGTTGTATTCTCGGTTGGATAACTTATTGGGTCAGAACAATGTGCCTAAGTGCTAAGAAATTGAGCCTATTAGCATCTTATTTGAAAATGTAGCCAGTTTCTAATCCACATCCGATCACCTAAGACCACTCGCGCGTGAGCTGCAATCCATCGGTCATCGACATCAACCCGCTGCCGTCCAAAATCGATAGAGCCACCAAGTTTCGACGATACTTAAGTTGCTAAACTGTGAGCATCCTTAAATTTTCTGCTAGCCTTGCTTCTCGGCCACTATGACTCGGTGCTCTCCTAAGCTAACCCACCATCTTAGGCTAACCGACCATCTAAGACGATTCGAAAAGCATGAGGTCTTTCATCGTTGATACCTATCCCAAGAGAGAGGGAAATACAATAATGAAAGACCTGATCCAGTGCTTAGAACTCGTAGTTTACGCGTGCGTAAACAACCCGACCTAGCACACCCTGCATTTGCGCATCGACACCGCCGATCATGCCGACTTTCTGTGGCATCCGATCAACCAGGTTTCTCACACCGACACTATCGTTGGTGCGAAACTGAGTAAATACGGCATCAGCAACAGACTGGGGGGTACGCAGCTGCGGGTCAACAGCGCCGAATGTCTTACCTGCCAATAGAGAAATCTCGTTTCTGCGAAAGTCGCCACGGTGATCCCCCTCATCATAGTATTCTAATTTCACACCATCGTAACGGATATAAGGCACGAGGTTTACCACACCAGCCACGGCATCAGTGCAGCAAAGTGCAGCAAAGTGCAGCAGCGCCGTCGGTGACGACGTACATGCGCTGGAGCGCCATAGCGGGCAATAGTTGCTGTACATTATTAGTGACCACACGTTTGCCATCAATGAGGGTTAACGTGGCACGCCCGCCCAGGCCTCGCAGGTTAAAACCGGCGATCTGATTAGTTGGTCCCTGAATAGAATTGTTTACCGGAGTTCCATTATTAAACGTCAGGTTTTGAACAACCTGCGCCATGTTAATCGTACCCTGTGCCTCAATATCTGCGGCGGTGAGAGTGGTAATTGGAGATGCTGCGGAGAAATTTTCTGGTCGCCTGATAAACGAACCGGTCACGACAACTTCTTCGATTCCTGGATCTTGCTGAGCCAGCACGTGACCGCTATTCAGCGTCAAGACAGCGATAGAGATGGCGGAACAAATTGGCTTGATGGGTAGTGACTTAATGAATGAAGGGTTAATATCAGTAGATTTTTTCCTGCATCCGCTGAGTTTAGTTCTATTGCGGTACTGCATACTTCTACCCTCAATATTATTTGTTTTTATGAGTTGGTATAGCTACGTTTTAAGAGCGCAGCATTAGTAGCAGTCCTATAATTATCCTGTCAATTGATTAAGTATTTACCAATACTTTTTTCCCACTGGAGGTTACTTACAGATAACCACTTTAAATTTTATGGCTTTTGAATTAGTAGAGCGAGGCGGGTATTCCCGCGGAGAAAGGTTCGAGAAAACCTCTCTAAAAAATATATCCCCCTAATTTGGCCGATCAAATCGCTTTACCCGAATAAATTTTCAATATAAATATGATTGACTTAAATTTTATTTTGAATTTTGTAGACTATTTTTTGCTAGCTCGTAATAAAAAAGTGCGTCTGCGAAAAGTTTCCGCTGTTCATTATCCTTTTTTACAGCAGTAAAGAGACTCTGGCTTCGGTTTAACTATAGCCCCTAATTTGGCTGCCAGAGTAAGTCTTTTTTAAAAAATCCCTATATTTATAGATTTTTTTACTGATCATATCAGTAAGTCTTCAATACACGCCTTCTCAAGAAAATTCAAAGCGCCTACTCACACACTTTCCAGCTGTTGTTTGAACACAGATTCCAATCTATTCTCAGGTTTGCGGCTAGATGTCTACCGGTGGTGAGTAGCCGCATAAAATAAAACTCAAAATAAGAGTACGGTAATAATTATTAAAAAAATATTTTACCAATGCAAAACACCCGGAGAAACTATATGCAGTATTCGTTTCCTTTCAAGCGCAGCTTGCTCTGCACCGCAATTTCACTATCTTTATTACCAATTTCAAGCTCTAGCTTTGCACAAGATGCTATCGAGGAGGTCGTCGTAACCGGTTCTTTTATTCGGCGCTCAGAAGGTTTTACTCAAGCTTCCGCGGTTACCCAGCTGACGGCCGAGGATTTGGAGGCTCAGGGCACGATGAACATGGGCGAGGTAATCCAGAATCTAGCCTTTGTTAACGGCGCCGCTTCATCAACCACTAACTCGATTCAAGGCACAAACTCACGTGAGTCCAATATTGACCTGCGCGGACTAGGCGCCAGCTCAACCCTTACACTGATGGATGGCAAGCGAGTTGCTAACGAAAACGTTACTGGTCTACTTCCACAAATAGCCATACAGCGACTCGATATCGTTGCTGACGGTGCCGCGGCTCTATACGGGTCAGAGGCTGTGGCTGGGGTAGTTAACTTTGTACCCTACAAATCTTATGACGGGTTCAAGCTTGAAGTCCTAACCGAGGGCGACTCTCGCGGCGATTTCGATGCCAGCACAGCGCAGTTTTTATGGGGCACAACGATTGGCGGCGAACTTGACGTAGTGGTGGCCGGCTCCTTTCAAGATTCCGGCCGCTTAGAATGGGCAGAACGCCCACAGTTAGCCCAAAGCGGCACGACTATCTCAGCATTTTCAAATCCAGGCACATGGTCCGTGCCAGCTCGCGGACCAGACGGTTTATACACCGGCGAGAACATAAGACAACCTGACCCAAACTGTGGTGAAGGCCGCGACGCGATCCGCCCCGGAGTTGCCGCCAGTCCTAATGGGATTAGAGATGGCAGTATTTGCCGGTTTGAATTCGGTGACAACCGCGATTTCCGCCAAGCCTCCCAAACCACGTCGCTTTATTCTAATTTCAACTGGGAGCAAAGTGATGATCTCACTCTGTCAGCACAGTTTGCCTACTCAAGAATCGGCGAAATGGCGCCGTCATCTACGTCAAACCCAGGCGGCAGCAGGGTTCCAGAGTTGCCGGTGGTCCGCGGCGAGATTCCGGGCAACTCCTTTCGTTCGATAAATTCAGCCGGCATACCTTTATTCGGCATAGATGCCAACGGCGATGGCGTGCCAGATCGTGGCTCGCAAGATCTCAATGGTGATGGCCTATCCGATTACCTTCTGTCACCCAACCCGACCGATCCAATGAGCGGCATAGCTTTATATGAGGATGTTATCGCGTCACGTATCCGGCCTATCGGTAAAGCCAACACACTCTCCGCTGGTCACAGCGCCGATGGCGACAACTGGTCTGACGTCAAAGACACAAACTTTCGCGCCTCTTTTCAAGCCGATTTTAAGGTTCCCTTCATAGAAGGCTGGGAAGGCATGGCTGCTTTTACTCACAGCTGGGCCGAGACTGATTTCATGTCGAATCAAAACTTCGACATTACAGCGATGATTCAAGGACTAAACTGCGATGTCGTTAATGACCGAGATTCCTGCTATAGCCCCTTCGCTATTGTAGATCCGGCGGATTTGACTTCGGTAGCCGTCATAGATGCTGTTGCAGCCCGTGACCGTGAACAAGAAGAAGATATTTTGCAGGTTTTTGATTTGATCTTGAACGGTGAGGTACCTCTGGGCGGTTTCGAGCTTCCGGGCGGGGCCATCGCCATGGCGGTTGGTTACCAGCGTCGTATGGACGAATTCCAAAACACACCATCAGCAGTAGAAATTGCCGGTGATGCATTTATTGGTACACCAGAAAACGAAATTGTATTCGGTGCCCGGCGTTCTGTGGATGCATTCTTTGCTGAAATGGCGCTGCCAGTATTAGACAATTTAGAAGTGTCTTTAGCCGTTCGTAACGAGTCTTTTAGCAGCGGCCAGAGCTCTACCGATCCAAAAATCGGTGTGACCTGGGCGCCAACTGATTGGCTTACGCTGCGAGGGACTACTGGATCAGCCTTTATTGCACCTAGCTTGTTCCAGCTAAACAGTCCAGAGGCTTGCGGCCTAAGCAACGCCGACGACCCCTTTGGCCCATTCTCAGGTTTCGTGACAGCCTGTCAGAGAGGTAACCCTGATCTGGGGAATGAGTCTTCGGATACCACGTCGTTTGGCTTTGATTTAAATCCTTTAGATAATTTGTCAGTGTCGGTCACCTACAACCGAACCGAATTCGAAAATAGGATCGTGACTCAGACTGCAGCGCAAATTCTTGACCTCGACTTTTTCCAATTCCAACAGGTAACCGGCGCAGGCCCAGACAGACCTAGCCTTGATCAACTAACGGCCTGGAATAGCAACCCCGCTCGAGATACTCGAATCACCCGTAGCCCTACCGACCTCGCTGAAATCTCGGAGATTAGAACAGGCGCCGCGAATGCAGAATCGGTTGAAGTAGAAGCTATCGATATCCAAGGCACCTATACCTTTACTGTCTGCGATCTAGGCAACTTCCGCGTAAATTTGCAAGCCACTCAGATTTCTAGCTTCATGTATCAGCAAGATGCTACATCACCGCTGGTAGAAGGCGTTGGCTCGCAGAACTTCCGAGCTGGCGGAACCGCACCGGCTCTACCTGAGTGGAAGGCAAACTTAAGCATGAGCTGGAACCGTGATAATCACTCAGCCACGGCTATAGTGCGCTACGTGGACGAGATGGTTTATGACGGTCCACAAAACGCGTTCTTAGATCGGTTCGAAAATACTTTCCGCCCGCAGAATACAACCACAATCAATGCTTGGACAGATATGGATGTAGTCTATAGCTATAGCGGCTTTGAAGTATTAGGCAGTACTGCGAGGCTGTCTCTGGGCTCACGCAACCTGTTTGATAGACAGCCTCAACGCACACCAATGTTGGCTGGAATAGTTGCTGAACTACAAGACCCTATGGGTCGAATAGTCTACCTAAGAGCAAATCTCGAATTCTAAGCTAGCGCTCGATCGTAAAAGGGATGCCCAAGGAGGCGGTTTAAAAGCGGTCTTCAAATAGCCTAACAAAGAACCCCGCTTATTAGAGTGGGGTTCTTTCGTTTTGAATCTTGTGATTTGCTGGCCAATTTAACGCTTAAAAATAAGGGTCAGTATCTTAGGGATTCAGAGCAATGATTCAAAGACGGACAAACCATTAAATTAGAGCATCAGTTATTCGAATTACAGGGGTGCTGGCCTACTCTGGCGTCAATCTCTAGGTAGCATAGATTCAAGGCAGGGCTCTCAGAGACTATAGGCAGACTGCAGGTAGACAGCCAACGACAAGAACGCTTCATAATCAGCCGTATTATTTCTAATCAGCCCTTCCTTTTGTATTGCTGCCGCCATCGCGCCCTGCATTGTATTTTTTACAACTTGAACCTTTTCGAGAACAAAAATTTAAAAGTAAGATCGCGCGACTAGACTCCAGCCCCAGTAGCTTCTATTCTTAGGATTAAGTAGCGGCTTTTTTACTAGGTAGCCACACTTCTCGGCAGAAATTTGCTGAAGTCTTTTCCTCTTTTCACAGGCGAGCACACCGCAATGGTACTAGCGCGATTTCAAGACTTCCTCAGTGGTTTGATCAAGCTGCAAAGTGATTTTATGGGTGGTGCGGATAAAGACTCCATAGATGAACTTCTGCATCAGCTTATGGGCTCTGTGGGTGAGGTGTCCGGCATTATTACTGCTCGACAAGTATTAGACCGCTATAGAAACTCAGATAATGATGCCAAACTGGCATT
>Ga0208413_1001793_pt1 | contig 13193 bp, 11 predicted proteins | sample AntAceMetag02UKD_FD_184761 | JGI IMG/M metagenome (GOLD analysis project Ga0208413, IMG submission 184761) | Saline lake microbial communities from Ace Lake, Antarctica - Antarctic Ace Lake Metagenome 02UKD (SPAdes) (version 2) | ecosystem: Environmental > Aquatic > Non-marine Saline and... | reverse complement strand
TTTCACCTGTCTCCGGATCAATAGCCACCACCTGCCTGCGTGGTGTAGCAACGGTGTAGAGAATGCCATCAACATAAATAGGAGTAGAGCGAGAGAAGTAATCTAAACTGGAACCAAAATTATCGCCGCGCCAAAGCCAAGCCTGCTCTAGATCGGCGAAGTTGCTGCGGTTTATTTGATCCAGAGGAGATGAACGAGTGTGACCGGCATCGCCGCCTAGATAGCGCCATTCGCCATTTTCAGTTCCAGGAAGGCCTTGAGCTAAGCTAACGCTGCCAACAAGACAGCAAATAGTACCAAGAATTAATGCAGCGCGGCGATTTGCAATTTTAGGCGTGCGGCTGAGATTCATGGATATTACCTCTTCTGATTCTAATTGTTATTACTGTTATTGATAGTATTATTAAAAGTACAACAGAGTAAAAGCTTGAGAATGGGAAGTCCACTCACATAAGCGAAAATAGCCGTTCTTGAACAGCAACAAGAGCAGGGTGCTACAGCATCGATGAGGCTAAATCTACAAACTAAAGTCTCAAGCATAGACTTTACTGTGGCCATCAGCGAGAGCAAAATGATTGTTCCTACCGTCTTCCAAGCGTTGCTTTTTATGAACCAGCTAGCTCAGAACTATGGCAAGCGCTTGCTTGGCGGTGTCTTTGCGTCTGCACTTCTAAGCCTGCCGGCCGCGCTCTATTCACAGACTGCTGCGACTTTCGATATTGACCGGTACAGTCCCTTAGGCGAGGTTTTTTTTGAAACCTTTTATGTTGATGAAACCTTAACCCTACAAGAAGCCCTGAATACAAAACTGCTGAATCCTACAACAGAGTTACCGGTTACCGAAACGGCAACCGGTTATCTAGCGCTAGATGGCGTTTCACCACATCGCACAAGGTGAGGCTGACGACGTTGCCCCAATGGCGACATTGTGGGTCGTTTGCAATTCAGAAGTCAGTTTGGCCCCTACGATTGAAGGCAATGTTTGTAACTATGTTAATTCCGATTTATACGACGACCTGTTTGTATTAGAAGACAAAGAAACCAAAACACTGTGCAGCCACATGACTGGCGAAGCACTTTATGGAAAACATACAGGCCTACAAATACCTGTCTCAAAGCTTTTGCAGATTCATGTTGAACAAGCATTGATCTTCGACCCAACGATGAAGATCGCTACTTCGCAACGCCCTTATAACGATGGAAAAAGGTCCATGGCCGCAAGATGGTGGCCGGACCGTGATGGCGTTCAACTCATGCCTGAACTTGTTGAGACCCTCGCAGACGAAGACATCCACCTCAACAGGATGGCAATCGGCTTAGGTATTTAGAGTGACGACGGCATGCGCCGCTGTTATCCGGTTAGCGCTATTCGAACCAAAGGAAGGGACTTGACAGATCAGGTAGAGGGCAAACAGCTACTGGTTTTTCTCGGTCCTTTCACGTCAACACCAACTGCTATTTATTGGGACACTGATGAGTTCTCCATAAGTAGAGGAGAAATCAACCTCAGTAATGGTTTTAAGATTAGCAACGGCCAGCTATTTGATAGCACTGACGTCCCTGTCGCGGCACAAATGCCCAAGCACATGTATTCTCGCTGGTAGGGTTTTGCACTAACCTTTCCTGGCCCTGAAACTGTTCAATAACATGCAAGTTACCCTCTGTGAAAAGTCTTAGTAATGGCGATTTATTTTTAGTTTTTTTGTTTGGGATCGTCAACGCGGCGCTATCTCAAGAACCACACGAGTGCACTGTCACGGACTGACCAGCAAACTTAAGCTTCACATTGATGGATATGCACGGCGTTGAAGTTCGGCTAAGTGATTATCGAGGGCAAGTAATATTACAAGATTTCTGGGCCACTTGATGTGGCCCGTGCCGAATTGAAATACCCGGCTTTATCGAGTTGTTGGATACCTACGAGGAACAAGGGCTTGCCATTTTAGGCATCTCAATCGATGACCCTGTCGATGTCTTAACGTTCTATGCGCAAGAAATGGAGATACTGCCCTGTTCTCATTGAGATAGGCGCGACGATGTGAAGAATTTCTATGGCCCTTTGATCGGGTTTCCCACCACAATTTTGATTAATCGTGACAGCGATATCTGCCACTCACATTCCGGCTATGCACCCAAGGCAAAATTTGAAGCCGAAATTTTATCTCCGCTATAATTAAAAGCTAAATAGTCTGCTGCAGGCAGTTATGGCTAAGTCTTGTTGAACCGCACTGCTGTGCTTTTACTCGATTTATTCAGGTCGCCACATCACAAAACTGTCAGCTTGCTTGGCTGCTTGCAGCATTTCCATAAGCGGCACTGCGCGAACACTTGTTCGCAAAGGCTGCTCGACCTCATCGTCTTCAGGCGACTCATCATCTTTTTTATTTAGCAGCTGCGGCTCTTCAGCTGTCGATTGTTGTACAAGCGCCTTTTCAAGTTTGGAGATAGCATCCAATATAGCTGGCCCGCTAATCGACCCTTCGATTTCTTTACCTTGGCCCATCATTGAAACGAGCTGCTGGGCAATACCACTTGGCATGACGAAAGGAGCTGACCCATTACTTTCAAATTTAATAAACATGGCTCTCTCTTTACTTATGAAAAATTAATGAATATCCGTTGATACGACCATATTCAAGGCGAAATTCTTTTTGGCATTTAGCTGTTAATCTCTCTCTTTGCATTGGTATCGGTCTTTTATTTTAAACTTCCAATTAACTGGGAAAGCCTATCAAAAAACTGGCGCCTTCATAGATGAATATCTAGCCTGCCTAAACTCAACAACTTAGTCAGACTAAGAGCAGTCGAGTATCTATGCAACTCAATAACCGGTGTTGCACTCCAATTCGTAAATTCTCCAGAAATCGATCAGCCATGTAAGTTATTGCCTCTAAGAATGCTCAATCTGAGACTGACAACACACTAGAATTACCCGGCCCACTGCATTAAGCTAAACCCCATGTCAGCACTTATTCACCCAACCACCAATCTAAAACACTCCGACCATCTAAATGTGGTGCGCGGCGAAGGTATCTATGTCTTCGACGACAAGGGTAACCGTTACCTGGAAGGCCTTGCAGGCCTCTGGTGTTCGGCCCTTGGTTACGGCAACGAAGAGCTTATCGATGCGATTACTGCGCAGCTTAAAATCCTGCCCTATAGTCATATGTTTGGAGGCCGCACACATCAGATGGGTATTGACTTGGCAGATAAGCTTGCTGAAATGGTCCCTATCTCTGACGCCAAGGTGTTTTTTGCCAATTCAGGTAGTGAAGCAAATGACTCCCAGCTCAAGATGTTGCATTACTATTTCAATGTTATTGGCAAACCGAAGAAGAAAAAAGTCATCAGCCTTGAACGCTCTTACCATGGCGTCACTATGGCCTCGGCAGCCCTTACCGGCTTGCCGACCATGCACACTCACTTCGATATCCCTGTCGATGCGCTCGGCATACTAAGGGCAGCGACTCCTTCTTATTATCACGGCCAGCTAGATAATGAGACAGAAGAGGGATTCGTGGCGCGTCTGGCCAGCGACTTAGAAGCGATGATTGAACGAGAAGGCAGCGATACTATCGCCGCCTTTGTCGCGGAGCCCGTGGGCGGCGCCGCCGGTGTTATTGTTCCCCCTGACAACTATTTTCCAGCGATTCAAGAAATATTGGAACGCCACGAGATTCTATTTTGGGCCGATGAAGTGATTTGTGGCTTTGGCCGCACCGGCAATGATTTTGGCTCAACCACTATGAATGCGAAGCCCCAATTGATGAGCCTTGCCAAGCAGCTGTCTTCTGCCTACATCCCCATTAGCGCGGCCATCATCCCCAGTTTTATGTATGAAGCGATGCGTGAACCCAGCGCTCAGGTGGGAGTTTTCGGCCATGGCTATACTTATACAGGCCATCCCACAGCCTGCGCTGCCGCACTAAAAACTATTGAAATTTATGAGCGTGACAAGCTCTTCGAACATGCAGCCACCGTTGGTGCTTATATGCAGTCTGGTCTCCACAAATTCGCAGATCATCCTTTAGTGGGACACGTGCGCGGCAAAGGACTGATCGGGGCTATCGAGCTAGTCGCCGATAAAGAAACCCGAACGCCATTTGCAGACGCCAGTATCGGCGCATTGATGAAGCAAACCTGCCAAGACCATGGCTTGTTGATTAGAGCCGTTGGCGGCAACTGCATCGCGTTCTGCCCCCCTCTTATTATCACCGAGTTACAGATCGACGAAATGATGGGTCTGTTTAGCGCCGCATTGGATGAGGTCCTAATCTACGCCTATGCGCAGGGCCTGTTAATCGCTCGCTAGGGCGCAACTCACAAAATTAATTACTGCGAATCCGCTGCAAAAAAATAATAAATGGAGCCAAATATGGCAACTAATCCTCTACACCTGACATCAGCTCAAGCGTTTTCAAAAACCAGGATTGCCCTGCTCTTATGTGCAGCCTTCTTGCTCGGTGCATGCGATCAAGCTGCCAGCCCTACACAGCTCAGTTCAAGCGAAAACTCTTCTGTAAAAACCGTAGATCTGATCCTCACCAACGGCAAGATTCTCACCGTTGATGATCAATTCTCAATTCACAACACTGTCATAGTCGATGCTGGCCTGATCGTTGAAACAGGCACGGCGGCCTTACTGGAAAACTACCAAAGTGATAATACAATAAACCTTGCTGGCAAAACCTTGATGCCGGGTTTTATTGATTCTCATACCCATATACGAGGCCGACCACAGCGCTACATTGAATTATCCGAGGTGACATCCATTGCCGAAATTCAAGACCTCGTTCGCGCAAAAGTTGAAGAGATAGGTGAAGGGGAGTGGATTACTGGCTATGGCTGGTCAGAGGATGAATTAAACGAAGGCCGTCGTCCTCTTAAAAGTGATTTAGATTTAGCTGCGCCACGTAATCCAGTTACCTTTACTCGGGCAGGTGGGCACAGCGCAGTGGTCAATACACTAGCACTAGAGCAGGCCCAAATCAGCCTTGATACCGAGCAGCCCGAAGGGGGGATTATAGAGCGGGGCGAGGATGGGCAACTCAACGGCATCATTCGCGAGCGACAAGAAATCGTTGGCAACCTGGTTCCAGAATCCACGTACGAAGAGCTTATTGCCAGTTTAGAAATCAATTTAAACGCCTTGCTTGAAAAGGGCATCACCAGCATTACCGACGCATCGAAAAGGCCCGATGAATATCTGATGTTTGAGGAATTGTATGTCAACGCAGAGCTTGCGCTTCCGCGGGCGGCCGTTCAGTTTCAATGGAACGACCCCGATGCCATTAATGACCTAAAGGCTCGCGTTGGAGATGGCAGCGACATGCTCAAGATTGGCCCTATAAAGGTATTTGCTGACGGCGGCTTTACTGGACCGGCCGCCTATACTCTAGAGCCTTATGTCAATCAAGGTGAGTACCGTGGCTATCTAAGCATGCCCGAGTCAGAACTTGTGGCTTTATTGAATGAAATCCATGATGCCGGCTGGCAAATGGGAATTCATGCAATCGGCGATGCCGCCATCGTATTGGTAGTGAACACTCTAGCCGATGCTTTAGAACGAAATCCTCGAGTTGATCACCGCCACTACCTCAACCACTTTTCCATGCGACCTCCTGAACTGACCATGGAGTTGATGGCAGAACATGCTATCCACATTACTCAACAGCCTAACTTCACCTATACCCTTGAAGGTCGCTACGCAGAGAACCTTGACGGCTGGCGCTTGCAGCACAACAACCCGATCCGCTCTCCAATGGATCATGGCATCACAGTGGCCATTTCAAGCGATATCCTCCCTATTGGCCCATTGGTTGGGCTTTATGCGGCGGTGACGCGCAAGGGCATGACGGGAACAGTTTACGGCCCAGACGAAGCCATCACCATGGCTGAGGCTATTCGCGGCTACACTTTACTCGGCGCCTATTTAAATTTCGAAGAAAACAGCAAGGGCTCCTTAGAGCCAGGCAAGTTCGCCGATATGATTGTGCTTTCGGATGACTTGTTAACCATAGACCCTGAAAAAATCATGGGTATTTTAGTAGAGCAGACCTATATTCATGGCAAGTTGGTATATTCAAATGACTGATTCTACCAACCAAACCCGCTTCCTGCGCGTTCTTGGACGGGCAGATGTCGTCGCTCTTGCCTTTGGTGCCATGATCGGCTGGAGCTGGGTGATACTCACCGGCGTGTGGATTACCTCAGCCGGGACCTTGGGCGCAATCACTGCATTTCTGATTGGCGGCGCAGCTATCACGCTAGTGGGACTTACCTATGCTGAACTGGCCTCCGCACTGCCTTTTGCTGGCGGGGAGCATGTCTACAGCCATCGGGCGTTGGGCTCGAAAGCTTCTTTCATCTGCACTTGGGCGATTATCTTAGGCTATATGTCTGTCATCGCCTTTGAGGCAGTTGCCCTGCCAACGGTGGCCAGCTCGTTAGTGCCGGGCCTAAACAAAGTTTATCTCTGGACGATAGCAGGCTGGGATGTCTACCTCACCTGGGCGCTCACCGGTATAGCTGGCGCCGTTATGATGACAGTCCTAAACATCATTGGTGTCAAGACTGTCGCCGTTGTTCAAACCTCAGTGGTGTTGCTTATACTTGTGGTGGGGGCTATTTTTCTTTTAGGCGCCGGCTTTACCGGCTCGATCGCCAGCATAGAACCTCTTTTTGTCGATGGTGTAAGCGGCATTGCCATCGTGTTAGTGATGGTTCCTTTTATGTTTGTTGGCTTCGATATTATCCCTCAGGCCGCAGAAGAAATTGACCTACCGTTTAAAGACATTGGTTCGGCCCTTGTGCTTTCTGTGCTCATGGCTATCGCATGGTATGCGCTCATCATTTTTGGGGTCGGGTTTTTAGCATCAGATAAAGCAATGCTGGCAGCAGAAGTACCAACAGCAACCGCCATGGGCATGATTTACGGTGGAGTTGGCGAAACTATCCTGCTACTCACTGGTCTCGCCGGAATTATCACCAGCTGGAATGCGCTAATAGTCGGTGCTAGCCGCGCCGTTTACGCCTTAGCTAATGCCGGCATGCTGCCAGCCGCTTTAGGCAAGCTCCATCCCAAATACCGCACGCCCGCCAATGCAATTTGGTTGATTGGCGTACTCTCTATAATAAGCCCTTTCTTTGGCCGCCCGGCTTTGGTGTGGCTGGTTAATGCGGGCGGATTAGGAATCGTGGTTGCCTATATCTTTGTGGCCGCCTCTTTTCTTGTGCTGCGGCGCAATGAACCGGAATTAGAACGCCCCTACAAAACGCCCTTTGGGTTTGCCACGGGGGTCGTCGCACTGGTTCTTTCTATCGGTCTTGTTTTTCTGTACCTGCCGGGCAGCCCCTCGGCACTGATTTGGCCTCAAGAATGGGGGATAATTCTTTTCTGGGTCGTGTTAGGCGCAATACTCTATGCTCTAGCTCGATTAAGAAATACCGCTTAAACTGACACCTCTTAAATATCAGAGCACTTATGTCTATCAGTTCAAACTTTACTACGGGATTATAGAAACGCTTGAACTCTGCTGGTATAAACAAAATCAAATTTAATTCGACTGAACCAATTAAAAAGTAGATTTAAAATGGATGTTCGAAAAACTGTTATTTCAAAAACCGCACTCTTTTTGTGCGCCGGCCTTTTGTCCAGACTTGCGCCGCTCAAGCGGCAACCCTAGAAGGCACTGTTATAAAGATGCCGGTTGTTGTGGTTGGCACTTTGCAGTTCTCAGTAGATCTCAGCTTAAATATAGGCAGCGACCCAATAACGTTTAGTTTGGCCGCTGCCGCTGAAACAAGTGGCGGCGATACTACCAACGCAGCTTTTCTTAACGGCACAGTTTTAAATATCCCAACTTTAGCTATCAATGGCACCGCCTTTTTCGTGGACTTAACGTTAACTAGCAACGCCCCTGTCACGTTCGAGCTCACCAATTTTGGAGCCAAAACGGTAAGCCCCCAACTAGCAACGAGCTTAGGGTTCAAGCCTTGGCACTTTTTCAACAAAATGTAGATCAGCCAATCATCATTAGCCGCTGTGTTATGTGCCATGTTCAAGGCGGCTTCGCTGGCAATACACCTCTAATCTACCAGCGCCAGAGCGCCACCTCTGCCGCAGTTAATTTTGGAGCGATTGGGTCCTACCTCCAATCTCGACAAAATGGAGTTCAAACTATCCTTTCAAAATCATCCGATGTCGCCCACAGCGGCGGGGCACAACTAAGCAGCGGCTCGACTGACTTTGCAAATTTCAGCGCATTTTTGACTTTGTTGGCCAGTTCTCTCGGCGGCAGCTAAACAAACAACCCAATAAAATCCCTACTTAAGAGCTCAGCCCTGGCACTAGATCTCATCTAACCATGGGCTATCTTAGAGAGCAGAACCGAACTTAGATAAGAGCATCGCGTCAAGGGCATGCTTTAAAAGCGGACATGACTATTTTCTAAGCTTGCACTACGACTAATTCCAAATGCTAATTAGCTGTCTCTGTCAGGCCACAGTAATTTCAAATAAGCCGTAGCGTCTCCACATAAGCCACAGCGTCTCCGCATAAGCCACAGCTTCTGAAATATCCCACAGCCCAATCGCACCTAAGTCTCAATCAGCTAGCATCTTGTACAACTGATCTTTTAGATGGACTCGTTGAATTTTTGCATTCTCTTCAGTTTTTGTAGAAACCGGATTGACCTTAGCTTCCATGTTTTCAATATCCTTAGTGAGATCGTGATATTCATCAAAAAGTTTGCGGAAATGCCTGTCGCTTGTTTTCAGCTCATGAATTTGATCGCGATACTGAGGAAATTCGTGGAGTAAATCATGATGCTCTGTAGTCATTGGTTTTGCCCAGATTATAATAAATTCAAGGCTAGGATATCTACTTACTGATTTGTCCTTATGATCTGCACCATAGATTTGTCTAGAACTATTGCTAAATTTAGAAGCCTCGATAAAGAAGAACGAAAAAGGGGAAGTAAAGATTAATTATCAATCCCTAGTTGCCCTTAGATAGGTGTCGTTGTTTTTCTCAACTCTATCTAATTGGCTGGCTCCAGCCGCAGCAGCATGCCATCAACCTCATCTGTAAGAACATACAAATAACCATCAGGACCTTGCTGGACATCACGCACGCGATGACGAAGATTACGCAGCAATCCCTCGCGTCTTATTTCTTCACCTCGACTATTAAAGACGATACGCTCCAGGTGACCGGTGCGTGGGATTCGTCCCTCAAGCAAGGATGCAACAAACAAGTTGCCCTGCCACTTAGGAAAGTGCTCGCCGCTGTAAAAGGTAATACCTGCCGGCGCGATAGACGGCCACCACATCACAGCAGGTGATTCAAATTCGGCAAGCCATGGGGTTGGAGATACCCAGTCACCACGGTACTGGCGACTAAAAGAGACTATCGGCCAACCATAGTTTGCACCAGGCTGAATAATATTTGCCTCATCTCCTCCCTGTGGCCCGTTTTCACTTGCCCACAGATCGCCGGTTGTAGGATGCAACGCAAGACCAAGCTGGTTACGATGCCCGAGAGAATAGACTTCTGGCAAGTATTCGCCCCCGGTGAAAAAGGGATTATCAGCGGCTGCACTGCCATCAGCATTTAAACGTAAGAGCTTTCCATAATGCACCTCTGGATCCTGAGCATACTCACCCGTTGCTGTAAAAACATAGGCTCCACCCACACTCATCAGCAGCTTCTTATCGGGTGTAAATAACAAAGCCGATGCTGCGATAGCGCTGTCGACACCTTGGGCGACAAATATTTCTTCGACATCGGTAAGACGATCTTCAACAAGACGTGCACGTGTTAAGGCTACCGCTTGATTAGGCTCGCCTTCATGCATCATCGCTTTGGTATAGGTCAAATAAACAATTTGATCATCATCTGGGTGCACGGCTACCGCCATTAAACCCGCGCGGAAAACATCAGAGTAGACTTCTGGGACACCAGTGACATCTGCCGCCAACAGTTCGCCGTCTCTAATTACACGGAGTTTCCCGGTATAGCGCTCGGTAATTAAAATGTCGCCATTTTCACGAAATGCCATACCCCAAGGATTCGCGAGTCCCGTGGCAATTGGCACAACTTTCACTCGATCCACTTCGAAGGTGTTAATTACAAAAGGCTCGCTGGGCGACGGCGGCAGGCTCGAAAACTCTGGCTCTTGATCCAAGACCACAGTCTCAGCTTGAACTTGCTCAGATTCAGTGGGATTGATAGGGGATTCTGGCTGACAGCTAAACAGCAACAAACCAGTGGCAGCCAGCAATAGGGTTCGAAGGCATTGGCTAGCATTAACGTTTATTAACATCGCGGGATTCCTTGTTTTTATTTTGGTTCTTCCCAGCCACTTCAAAATAAAAAAAGGTCCAGCGATAGAATTCTAACCGGTCGGTTTCAATCGATTAAAACCTAATACCGAAAACCTTTTGATCTAAACATTAAAGCAGGCCGAACCAGTGTAATTGGAGGACCACAAGAAACACAAGGACTTCCCACTGCATACTGTAACAGCGAGACTGCCGTGCTTAGCAAGCGCCTACAGCGCTACTAATCGATTCAGCTTTTTACTTGATAATACCCTCGATCTAATACCCTCGACGGATCACACCGTTACTTACACCATCGACATTACCGCTGCGTAGCCACTGTTTAGTGGCATCAAACAAGATGCTCTGATTTATTTCCCACATGGCATTGTGAGAAGAGCAAGCCAGATCAAGCAGCACTTTGCTGCTTGAACCAAGGTCTTCATATAGTTCACGGACGCGCTCTGGCGGTATTTGCTTGTCATGAGCCGGGGACACCAACAGCATTGGATGATCGGTGGCGGCCACCACATCTTGACCCCAGCCCCAGACTGTCGTGCGTGGTGCACGGCGCACGCCTTTACCCCAAGTTGCCCCCACTGGATCTGATTCCAACATGGCGCGCCAAACAGCATCCGCTACGGGAGCGCTGTATTGGTTTTCACACTCGACTTGTCGGTCCCAGTTATTGTCAAAATCTATTCGTGATTGCTTGCTAAAAGCCGGCCCTGGCACAGGTAACTGTAAAGGCGCCGCTGATGACCGGTTACGACCATAGGCTGGCGCCAAAAGCACTAGCCGGTCTACTTTTTCTGGATGCAAGGCTGCATAACCTGCTGCTCTGGGCCCGCCCAGCGACCAGGCCACCATGTGAACTTTGTTGACACCGCGAAGTGCTCGCACATAGTCCACCACAGCATCTATATCGTCCCAATCGGACTCTATTGTGGTTGCCGCAAAACCATAGCTGGGCGTGCAGCCGGCCTCTGCGAGTTCCGGAATAAGTTGATCTCGCTGCGTTACGCTCATATTGCAGGGGTCGTTCATTACATAGGGGCGCGTAGACCTGCCATACCCAGTGGTATCCATCGCAAACGTGTCAAAGCCCGCTTCTGCCAAGAATTCCATCCAGCTATAGCCAGCATATGGCACATCGAATGCCACTTCTGACGGTGTCCCGGCACCGTGTATAAACAACACCACATCACCGGAGGCGGCTTTGGTGTTTGGCAGCATTCGCTCCCTGACATAAAGCTGGGCTATCTCTCCTCGCATAGACGGCGCCTTGGAGACGTCAGCCACATAATGGTTAGCCGTCAACACAGGTGACTGAGCAACAGTAAATCCACTCAAGCAGCTTAATATGAGGAGCACACCTGCCCCGCGAGCACGCCCGAGAAAGGTGTCGAAACAAGTGGCTATATGAGGAGTGCCGTGATTTTTTAGCATGGGATAGAAGCCCTTTGTTAGTGTCAGCTTAAGGTATCGATACAACTATCCACATAATACCCAGAATTAGTGGCAGTGAAAATACTAATCATATCCTCCATCAGCTTATCCGTGTAAACAACTCGAAAAACCAAACCCATCCCAGTGTCACAATGAAACGGTGATGTGGCAATAGGCGAAGCACGGCAAAGGAAACATGCAGCCATGGCGTCTATGCATTTTATGCAAGCTGGTCAAAATCTCGCTTTCGAACTAAGATAACAGCATCCTCTTTGATACTTTTTACGCCACTCAAAATTTCTAACCTAGCTAATTTGTATGGCAAATGTAACCACAGCCACATTTCATCAAAATTTAGATGGACTACTTATCTGTTAAATTGCAGTCTGCAAATCCATGTTGCCTATTCATCAAAGCCGCCATTAGCAACAGAGGATTAACTTCACTTGAAATCGCTTATCCGGTCTTTCAACTATTGTTTTTCGCGATTTTCCCCTACCTCGGGGCCAACGCTGATCAGCGCGCTGATAATTCTAAGCTGCTCTTTGGCCTCGCCGGCTCAGGCTAGCGAACCTACCCTGCCTGGGACGTTAAGTAATGCAGACGGTAGCGCCTCAATCACCGTTAGTGAACCTCACAGTTTTGCCTCAGTATTCTTAGACAGCGATACTTACACCAGCCTTTTTACTATCGACGTTGCCAGCCAAGATAGAGGAAATAATGCTGATCTGTTTATGGCTGCAACGGTCGGCGATGTGTGGTATCAAAAAGGCGAGCGAGGGTGGCTGCTATGGAACCCAGAGTCAGAAACTCTTAAGCCGTTTAACAGAGCAGTCCTTAGCGAGACAGTGCAGATGCAAGTCATCGAGGCGCAGTGCTCGAAGCAGGAAAATATGTAATCTTTGCTGGCTACCAAATTCTGGGACAAACAATGGTGATAGCCCCACAGTCACTTAAGTTTCAAGTAAAGGCTGCAAGCGCTGATACCTTGTATCCGTTTACCTCAGATGCAGCCATGGAAAGTTTCCTAAAACAGGGATTAAAAGCCGGCTCTGCAAACCCTGAGTTCTTACAATCTGCCACGACTGCAGCAAACGACAGCGCCTCGGCCGAAGCTCCCGCCTCTGCCAGTAGGGTCTCTTCGACTAACTTACAAGAAACAGATGTTGATGAAGCCGATACTGTGAAAACCGACGGCGCAAACATGTATACGTTTCGCAGTTGCTCAAAACAAACCTGCATAGTCACCTATGAGTTAGATGCAGGTCGGGCGCAGGCTACAGAATTGGGAAGTACTCAGCTCTCAGGCACTCAGGCCCCACAGGGAATGTATCTCATTCAAGACCGGCCAGCGGGCAACGACATGCTGGTAACAGTCGGCGGGCAGGACTCCAATACCTATTGGAGGGAAATATGGAACT
>Ga0208413_1001787_pt1 | contig 13213 bp, 25 predicted proteins | sample AntAceMetag02UKD_FD_184761 | JGI IMG/M metagenome (GOLD analysis project Ga0208413, IMG submission 184761) | Saline lake microbial communities from Ace Lake, Antarctica - Antarctic Ace Lake Metagenome 02UKD (SPAdes) (version 2) | ecosystem: Environmental > Aquatic > Non-marine Saline and... | reverse complement strand
TGATAAAGAAATTTGCATGTAATCCACCTTTTGTGTGACTAATTCACTACTTGGAATAAAGTTCGACGATCAAGCTTTCGTTGATCTCGGCAGGCAAATCAGTTCGCTCAGGTTTACGCGTGAACTGCCCTTCCAACTTTGTTTGGTCAACTGACACCCAATCGATATCGGTGCGCTGTGCGGCCAACTCCAATGCAGATTTAATTCTTAGCTGCTCTTTAGCTTTTTGACGGATCGCGATCACATCACCTTCTGACACTTGGTAAGACGCAATATTCACTACTACGCCGTTAACAGTAATCGACTTGTGAGCAACAAGCTGCCGTGACTCTGCACGTGTGCAGCCAAAGCCCATGCGATAAACAACATTGTCCAAGCGACATTCAAGAAGCTGAAGCAAGTTTTCACCTGTAGCGCCCTTTAATCGAGCGGCTTCTTTATAGTAACCACGAAATTGCTTTTCTAGAACGCCATAGGTTCGGCGAACTTTTTGCTTTTCACGTAGCTGAACACCATAGTCAGAAAGACGTCCACGTCTTGCACCATGCTGTCCTGGAATATTTTCAGCTTTGCACTTACTCTCGATTGGGCGCACGCCACTTTTGAGGAACAAATCTGTTCCTTCACGACGAGATAGTTTCAATTTTGGGCCGAGGTAACGGGCCATACTTTCTTCTCCTGTGCTCTTAGATTTTCAGAAGAGCTTCTGATTTATACGCGACGTTTCTTCGGTGGTCGGCATCCATTGTGAGGAATTGGAGTCACATCAGTGATGTTACCAACTCGTAACCCGCAAGTGTTTAGCGCTCTAACCGCAGACTCTCGTCCTGGGCCAGGTCCATTCACTTTCACATCCAAACTTTTTAAGCCATAAAGCTCAACTGCCGCTTTACCTGCTTTTTCCGCCGCTACCTGAGCTGCAAAAGGTGTACTTTTACGAGAACCACGGAAGCCGGAGCCGCCAGCAGTTGCCCAACTTAGCGCATTACCCTGCCGATCAGTAATCGTAATTATAGTGTTATTAAAAGAAGCGTGAATAAATGCCATCCCGTCGATGACAGGAGTGCGCGCTTTCTTCTTAGTCGACTTAGCTGTTGGCTTTGCCATAGTTAAATTCCGTCAATTCTCGTATTGAACTGAGCAAATAATCGCTCAGGATGGTAATTATTTACGAATTGGCTTTCTTGGGCCTTTTCGAGTCCTAGCGTTAGTCTTGGTTCTTTGACCACGCACAGGCAATGAACGACGATGTCTAATCCCACGGTTACAACCGAGGTCCATCAATCGCTTAATATTCATTGATATTTCGCGGCGCAAATCACCTTCAGTAGTTACCTTCGCAACTTCTGCTCGAATCTCATCCAACTGTTCTGGACTAAGCTCACCAGTTTTCATTGAAGGTGTTATGGCAGTTGCTTCGCAAATTGCGCTAGCAGTAGTTGGCCCAACGCCATAGACATACCGCAGTGAAATCACGATATGTTTGTTATCTGGTATGTTAACCCCGGCAATACGTGCCATAGACTTGCTCCGTTACTCTCTTTGTCTCAGTGACTGCTTAACTTGTAGAATTTAGCCTTGACGCTGCTTGTGACGTGGTTCCGCGCTACAAATAACACGAACAGAACCGTTACGCTTAATCACTTTACAGTTTCGGCAGATTTTTTTTACAGATGCTCTAACTTTCATAATACTTCTCCGCTGTTAGCAGACTAGATGCCGGTAAGGCTCTATATCCCGCTCCGACCATAGTTGCCCAGTTTCGATTTCTTCATCAGTGAATCGTATTGATGTGACATCAAATGAGATTGCACCTGCGACCAAAAGTCCATGGTAACCACCACAGAAATCAACAATGCTGTACCGCCTAGATTAAAAGGCACATTCGCCAACATTTGCATGAAATTGGGCAACAAACAAACCAAGGTGATGTAAATTGCTCCAAACATAGTTAAGCGAGTGATAACGCCGTCAATATATTTTGCTGTCTGCTCACCTGGACGTATGCCAGGTATGAACGCGTTTGACCTCTTTAGATTCTCTGCGACGTCACGCGGGTTAAACACCAACGCAGTGTAGAAGAAACAAAAGAAAATAATCATCGCGCTAAAAATAATAATGTAAAGAGGTTGGCCTGGACCTATTAATAAAGCCAAATCTTGCAGCCATTCAGCCCCCTCTGATTGGCCAAACCACTGACCAAGCGAGGCAGGAAACAATAAAATGCTGCTCGCAAATATAGCTGGAATGACACCTGCCATATTGATCTTTAAAGGCAAGTGACTCGCTTGAGCTTGGTACATCTTGCGACCCTGCTGCCTCTTCGCATAGTTGACTGTAATCCGGCGCTGAGCGCGCTCTACGTAAACGATTGCTGCAATTACACCAATGGCGATCAAGCCAACAACCAGCAGTAATACCCCACTGATTTGTCCCTCGTAAGCCTGCGTCAACGACGTGCTAATGGCGGCTGGAAAACCAGCGACAATGCCAGCAAAGATCAGCATTGAAATACCGTTACCAATGCCTTTTTCAGTAATTTGTTCGCCCAGCCACATTAAGAACATTGCGCCAGTAACCAAGGACACGATCGCTGTGAGATTAAATGCTAGGCCCGGCGCATAGGCCATTGGTGCTAACAATCCAACCGTCATGCCCGTGCCTTGCACAGTAGCAAGTGCCAGCGCACCGTAGCGGGTGTACTGAGTAATCTTTCGGCGACCAGACTCACCTTCTTTCTTGAGCTGATCTAACTGGGGGCTAACTGCGCTTAAAAGCTGCATTATGATAGACGCAGATATATAGGGCATTATACCAAGTGCTACAATGCTCATCCGCTCCAACGCTCCACCACCAAACATGTTAATCATGTCAGTAAACGTGCCTTCCTGATCTGTAAAGAACTGGGAAAGCTGCAGTGGATCTATTCCCGGAACAGGAATATGTGTTCCGACTCGGTAAACAAAGATAGCAAATAATAGGAACAACAAGCGTGACTTAAGCTCGCCAAGTCCAGCACCGATGTTTTCCGGATTAGTTGTAGGTTTATTTGCCATTATTTACGTCTTTAATCTCTAGTTACGACTTGCTTAGTGTTTTGGCTGGCGTCTTTACCGGCTTCTTGACTAGCTTACCGCGCTTCTGTGTGGGCAATTCACCATCTATTATCTTGCCGCCTGCCGCTTCAATAGCCGCTTGTGCACCCTTAGTGACACGAACACCCTTTAGGGTTATCGCCTTAGTCACATCGCCAGAGAACATAACCTTCACACGCTTAATAGTAGCGGTGATTAGGTTAGCCTTGCGCAGTACTTCTATATCGATGATATCGGCGTCAAGACCATTCAACTCAGAGGTTCTAACTTCGGCTGTAAAGCGACCGATGCGTGAACTGAAACCAAATTTGGGAAGACGCATTTGCAAAGGCATTTGACCGCCCTCAAAACCAGGCCTTACTGATCCACCGCTGCGTGACTTCTGGCCTTTGTGTCCAGTGCCGCAAGTCTTTCCCCATCCACTACCAATACCGCGGCCAACACGCTTGCGTGCCTTAGTACTACCAGGTGCTGGGCTTAAAGAATTTAAATGCATGACTTAACCCTCACCTTCTACAGTCAACATATAGTCAACCTTGTTGATCATTCCACGAACAGAGGGAGTATCTTCTACTTCCACAGTTTGGTTCATGCGCTTCAAACCCAGACCCTTTAAGCAAAGCTTATGCTTGGGCAACGTGCCGATTGGGCTGCGTACTAGTGTTACTTTGACTGTCTTCTTGGCCATCTTATTTAACCTACAATCTCTTCAACAGATTTACCGCGTTTTGCCGCGATGTCTTCAGGTGAACGCATATCGCGCAACCCTTTAAATGTTGCATAAACCACATTGATCGGGTTCGTTGACCCATAGCACTTAGCAAGTACATTCTGTACACCCGCTAATTCTAATATGGATCGCATAGCACCGCCTGCGATTACACCAGTACCTTCAGAGGCTGGCTGCATGTATATCTTAGAAGCACCGTGGCGCGCCTTGATGGGATACTGAAGAGTATGCCCGTCCAGGCCGACGGTGATCATGTTTCTGCGAGCCGCTTCCATGGCTTTCTGAATTGCCAAAGGCACTTCACGAGCTTTACCGCGACCAAAACCTACTCGGCCATTTCCGTCACCAACAGCAGTCAGTGCAGTGAAGCCGAATATACGACCACCCTTCACAACTTTAGCCACACGATTGACCTGGATCAGTTTCTCCTGAAGGCCTTCCTCGTTGTTTTTGTTCGGCTCGTTTTTATATGCCATATCTCAAACCCTTAAAATTTTAATCCGCCTTCACGGGCAGCGTCGGCTAAAGCCTTAACTCGGCCATGATAGCGATAACCCGAACGATCAAAAGCAACTTGTTCAACACCAGCAGCTTTGGCTCTTTCAGCGATTAGTTTGCCAACCGTTTCAGCAGCAGCAACATTACCTGTTGCAGATCCACGGTTTTCCTTTTCAACAGTAGAAGCACTTGCCAATATCACACTACCTGTTGCCGAAATAATCTGAGCATAGATATGACGTGGAGAGCGATAGACGCTAAGTCTAATAACTCTCAATTCGCTAATCTTTGCCCTAGCTCGCTTTGCTCTGCGCAATCGCGACTTTTTCTTAACGTTCATAATCTAAGCCCTATTTCTTCTTAGCTTCTTTTCTGAAAACACGCTCATTTGCGTAACGAATACCCTTACCTTTGTAAGGCTCAGGTGGGCGAAAATCTCGGATTTCTGCTGCTACCTGACCAACAAGCTGCTTGTCTGCGCCCGAAATTACAATCTCGGTCTGTGTCGGCGTTACCGCTGAAACACCCTCAGGTAATTCGTAGTTGATAGGATGTGAATATCCAACAGTTATGTTGATTATGTTTCCTTCCGCCTTGGCTCTATAACCTACGCCCTGAAGCTCCAATTTCTTTTCAAAGCCCTCGTTAACACCAACAACCATATTGTTGATCAACGACCGAAATGTTCCGGCTAGCGCAGTAGCTTGCCGAGTACTATTCTTCGCGGCAACTTTAAGCTCCTCACCTTCCTGTGAGACACCAACCGACGCGTGAAGGGCAAGCCGCAAGGCACCTTTGCCGCCTTTCACCGAGACTTCAGTATCGGTAAATTTTGCCTCAACACCGTTAGGAAGTGAGATTGGGTTGTTAGCTACTCTAGACATCTTTAGATTGCTCTTTAATTAAATTGCTATTTACTGAACCGATTAAAAAACGGTGCAGAGTACCTCACCACCAATTCCAGCGGTCATCGCTTGCTTACTAGTCATTAAGCCTTTGCTCGTTGACAAGATTGCGACGCCTAATCCAGATCTCACTTCAGGCAATTCTTCTTTGCCCTTATAGCTACGAAGACCGGGACGGCTGGCCCGCTTAATTTCTTCAATTACTGGCTTGCCGCGGAAGTACTTAAGCTCGACATTTAAAACCGGCTTACCTTCTACTTCAGTTACAGTAAAACCTTGAATGTAGCCTTCACTTTGAAGTACTTCACTTAGTGCCACTTTAACCTTCGAAGAAGGACAAGTGATTGTTGGCAACTGAGCCATTTGTGCGTTGCGAATTCGAGTTAAGAAATCTGCAATAGGATCTGACATGCTCATATTTCTGCTCCCGCCTACCAGCTAGCTTTAGTCAAGCCAGGCACATCACCGCGCATAGCTGCTTCACGTAATTTGTTTCTACACAGTCCAAACTTACGGTACACGCCGTGTGGGCGTCCCGTGATTTGGCAGCGATTTCGCTGACGAACAGGACTAGAATCGCGAGGAAGTTTTTGAAACTTGACCTGCGCCGCCCATTTTTCGTCATCGCTAGCCTCACTGCTGCTAAGTATTGCTTTAAGTTCTGCACGCTTAGTGGCGTATTGTGCTACCAGTTTAGTTCGCTTGTCTTCTCTGGCTATCATGGAAGTTTTAGCCATTATTTGGACTCCTCTTTATCTTCAGTAGAGGCTTCTTTAACCACAGGAGCATCAGCGGTAGCTGGTGCGGATCCGCGGAAAGGAAAGCGCAATGCTGTAAGCAACGCACGACCTTCGTCGTCGGTTGCGGCTGTTGTGGTGATCGTAATGTCTAGACCACGCAAAGTATCAATTTTATCATAATCTATTTCTGGGAAAATGATTTGCTCGGTAACACCCATTGCATAGTTACCGCGGCCATCAAAAGCCTTCGGGTTTAGGCCACGAAAATCTCTAATTCGCGGTATTGCTACACCAACAAGTCTCTCCAAGAATTCATACATACGCTTGCCGCGTAATGTGACCTTGGCGCCAACAGGCCAGCCCTCGCGAATTTTGAATCCAGCAATAGATCTGCGAGCTTTAGTCACTACAACTTTCTGGCCGCTAATCTTAGTTAAGTCACCAACTGCGTTATCCAAAACCTTCTTGTCAGTGACAGCTTCACCTAAGCCCATGTTCAAAACCACTTTAGTGATTTTTGGCACGCGCATTGGGTTGTCGTAACCGAATTGTTCAGTTAACGCCGGTATAACTTCGTTCTTGTAAAATTCTCTATACTGAGCCATTTGGCAACCTATCAGTGCTTAATCTATGTCTTGACCGTTTGATCTGAAAACGCGCTTTTTAGCGCCATCTTCACCAACGCTAATACCTACTTTATCAGCCTTACTTGTAGCCGCATTGAAAAGCGCAATGTTTGATACATGTATCGAGGCTTCTTTTTCCACAATGCCGCCCGCCTGACCAGCATTAGGGTTGGCTTTTGTGTGACGCTTAACCATGTTAACGCCAGCAACAATTACCCTGCCGTTAGTCAAAATACGAGTAACCGAACCGCGTTTACCCTTATCTTTACCAGCGGTTACAACCACTTCGTCATCACGTCTTAATTTATTCATTGCCGCTATCTCTCTAAATTCTCAGTTCTTGCAGCCTAATGTTCTCTATAGAACTTCAGGCGCGAGTGAAATAATTCGCATGAATTTCTCATTACGAAGTTCACGAGTTACAGGCCCGAATACACGAGTGCCTATCGGCGCATCGTTTGCATTCAGTAAAATCGCTGCGTTATCGTCAAATTTAATTAACGAACCGTCACCGCGGCGCACACCCTTCTTAGTTCGAACGACCAGCGCAGTCAGAACTTGACCCTTTTTTACTTTGCCGCGAGGAATTGCTTCCTTAACGGTTACTTTAATAACATCACCAATACGCGCATAACGACGATGCGATCCGCCTAACACTTTGATACACATTACGCGTCGTGCGCCACTGTTGTCGGCGACGTCTAGGTAAGATTGCACTTGAATCATTGATCCACTCCATCGCGCATTCGCTGAGCAAATGCAGAATCCTAAAAATCATTTTCAGACTAGTTAAATTTGAGTTGCTTTTCCGTCAATTGAAACCAATGACCATGACTTGGTTTTCGACAAAGGAGCTACTTCTTTAATTGTCACATCATCACCAGGCATGCATTCGTTATTCGCATCATGGGCATGAATTTTTGTAGAACGCTTAATGATCTTGCCATACACAGGGTGCTTTACCCGGCGCTCAATCATTACAACAATGGACTTATCCATCTTGTTGCTAACAACTTTTCCGCTTACTGTACGGGCGCTGCTTTCAGTAGTTTCAGTAGCCGCCATAGTTATGATCCGCTTTTCTGTTTTTCGGTAATAATCGTTTTAATTCGTGCAATGTTCCGTCTAACTTCGCCAACCAAATGTACCTGAGCTAACTGCCCAGCACCTAGCTGCATGCGCTGATTAAACTGATCTTTACTCAGTTCCTGTAGTTGCACTTTTAACTCATCTACAGTCTTTTCTCTCAATTCGCTTGCTTTCATTACATAACCGTCCGTTTCACGAAAGTCGTTTCAAAAGGAAGTTTAGCTGAAGCTAGATCGAATGCTTCACGTGCTAACTCTTCTTCGACACCTTCGATTTCAAACATAATTCTGCCTGGCTGAATCTGGGCTACCCAGTATTCAACATTACCTTTACCTTTACCTTGGCGAACTTCTAAAGGCTTTTGCGTTATTGGCTTATCAGGAAACACACGAATCCAGATTTTTGCATCACGCTTCACTTTTCTGGTCATCGCTCGGCGCGCGGCTTCAATTTGACGCGCTGTAAGTCGACCGCGAGAGATAGCCTTCAAGCCAAACTCTCCAAAATCCACCTTGCTACCACGATGTGACAATCCGCGGTTGCGGCCCTTCATCATCTTGCGAAATTTTGTACGTTTTGGTTGTAACACGTCTCGTATCCTCTAGCTGGCTTTAGTTTTGACAGACTGCGCAGGCACAATAGCCTCGTCCAAATCCAAAATCTCGCCCTTAAAAATCCATACTTTTACGCCAATGATGCCGTAAGTTGTATTGGCCTCAGATGCAGCGTAATCGATGTCTGCGCGCAAGGTGTGCAAAGGTACTCGACCTTCTCTGTACCATTCTGATCGTGCAATTTCAGCACCACCTAAACGCCCGCCTACTTGTATCTTGATTCCTTCGGCACCTTGGCGCATTGCATTTTGCACAGCACGCTTCATTGCCCGTCGAAACATAACTCGTCGCTCTAACTGAGATGCTACGCCATCAGCAACAAGCTGAGCATCTAAGTCTGGCTTTCGAATTTCTTCTATGTTGATCTGTACAGGGATACCCATTTTCTGAGTAAGAGTTTTACGCAGCGCTTCTACGTCTTCGCCCTTCTTCCCTATTACAATTCCTGGCCGCGCCGTAAAAACTGTCACTTTGGCAGTTTGCGCAGGACGTTCAATTTCAACTCTTGACACTGATGCACTAGCCAGCTTCTTCTTTACGAAGTCACGAACCTGCAAATCAACCAATAAGTTCTTTGCGTATTCTCTTCCCTCGGCATACCACACAGATGTGTGCTTTTTGACGATGCCAAGTCGAATACCAGTTGGATGTACTTTTTGACCCATCCGTACTTCTCCTAACTATCCGCAACAGTAATTGTAATGTGACATGAACGCTTAAGAATTCGATCAGCTCGACCTTTAGCACGCGGCATAATCCGCTTCATTGTCATACCTTCATCAACGCAAATGGTTGATACCTTTAGCTCATCCACGTCAGCACCTTCGTTGTGCTCAGCGTTCGCTATCGCGGAGTTTAAAACCTTTTTGATAATCTCAGCACCCTTCTTAGGGCTGTAGTTCAAAACTAATAATGCTTCTTCTACACCTTTGCCACGGATTTGGTCAGCGACCAATCGGGCTTTCTGTGCAGAAAGGCGTGCGCCTTTTAAATGTGCTCTTACTTGCATATTGCCCCCTAGCGCGCTTTCTTGTCAGCTGAGTGTCCGCGGTATGTCCGCGTAGCTGAGAATTCGCCCAGTTTATGTCCTACCATGTCTTCACTAATCGACACAGGAATGTGCTGTCTTCCGTTATGAACAGCAATGGTTAGGCCAATCATTTCCGGAGAAACCATTGAACGTCTTGACCAAGTTTTTATAGGACGCTTGTCGTTTTTTTCAGCGGCTACTTGCACTTTCTTCATTAAATGAAGATCGATGAAAGGGCCTTTTTTAAGTGAACGTGGCACGTGGTAATTCCTCTATCACTCGCCTTAGCGGCTTGAGTTTCTGCGACGAACAATCATATTGTCTGTACGCTTGTTTGATCGTGTTTTATAACCTTTAGTCGGTGTTCCCCAAGGCGAGACTGGGTGACGACCACCTGAAGTTCTGCCTTCACCACCACCGTGTGGGTGATCAACTGGGTTCATAGCAACACCACGAACTGTTGGTCTAACACCCCTCCATCGCTTAGCACCGGCTTTACCTAATGAGCGAAGAGCGTGCTCTGAATTAGAAACCTCACCTAACGTTGCGCGGCAATCGCTCAACACTTTACGCATTTCGCCAGAGCGAAGACGTATCGTTGCATAGGCACCTTCCCGTGCAACTAATTGAAGTGATGTACCGGCACTGCGAGCAAGCTGCGCTCCCTTACCAGGCTTCATTTCAACACAGTGAACTGTGCTTCCTAATGGGATATTGCGAAGAGGCAATGTATTCCCTACTTTAATAGGAGCCTCGTCACCAGACATCAACACATCGTCCTTGCCTACTTTCGCTGGGGCAATAATGTATCTGCGCTCACCGTCTGCGTAAAGCATCAAAGCAATATTTGCAGAACGGTTTGGATCATATTCCAAACGCTCTACTTTTGCTTCTATGCCATCCTTATTTCGCTTGAAATCGATAATGCGATATTTTTGCTTGTGACCACCACCAATATGGCGAGTGGTGATTCTACCCTTGTTGTTTCTACCGCCGCTTCTTGTTTTAGGCGCGGTCAAAGGTGCATAAGGTTCGCCCTTATGTAAATCCGGATTAACTACCTTAACAACAAAACGTCGTCCCGGAGAGGTAGGTTTACACTTTACTACTGGCATGATTTTCCCCTTAGCTCCCGGTTAACCGATATCCGCGAAGTCAATGTCATGACCTGCTTCTAATCGAACGTATGCTTTTTTCCAATTAGAGCGCTTACGAATCTTGCCCTTTGGGGTACGTTTAGTCTTACCCTTAACAACAAGGACTTGTAAGTCGTGAACTACGACATTAAATATCTTCTCTACAGCCGTTTTGATTTCGGGCTTAGTGGCATCAATCGACACTTTAAAGGTGTACTGATTATTTACATCACTGAGAATGGCTGCTTTTTCAGAGACGTGAGCCCCGCGAAGCACCGTATATATGCGTTCTATATTCATGACAACATCTCCTCGACTTTCTTAAGTGCAGAGACTGTAATCAGAACATTTTCAAATCCAATCAAACTAACAGGATCAACGCCGGATACATCTAGCACATCGACCTTGTGTAGGTTTCTTGCCGCAAGGTAAAGATTCTCTTCAACCGTCTCGGAAACGATTAGAACATTATCCAAGCTAAAACCCTCAAGCTTGCTGATCAAATCTTTTGTCTTGTGAGACTCAAGAGAAAATTCATTAACCACGATCAAGCGATCTTGGCGAATAAGCTCAGAGAGTATGCACCGCATGGCTCCCCGGTACATTTTCTTATTAAGTTTCTTCGTATGGTCTTGTGGACGAGCAGCAAATGTTACACCGCCGCCGCGCCAGATAGGCCCGCGGATAGTACCAGCACGCGCTCGGCCAGTACCCTTTTGACGCCATGGCTTACGCCCGCCACCGCTTACTTCTGAGCGAGTCTTTTGCTTAACCGTACCCTGACGGGCACCAGCTAAGTAGGTAACGACTGTCTGGTGTACCAAAGGCTCATTATACTCGCGGCCGAATGTCTCGTCCGAAAGTGAAATCTTTTCATCACCCGATTTTTTGCCGGGTAGCGTAAGAGCTAATTCCATTGCTTACTTACCCCTTAACCTTGATTGCTGGACGAACAATTACGTTTGAACCTGGCGCGCCAGGAACAGCACCCTTGATCAACAGTAGGTTGTTTTCAGAATCTACTCGAACTACTTCCAAGCTTTGTGTTGTTTGCTGTTTGTTACCCATCTGACCGGCCATCTTTTTACCTTTCCAAACTTTACCAGGCGTTTGACATTGACCAATAGAACCAGGTGCACGGTGAGAGAGTGAGTTGCCGTGAGTTGCGTCCTGCATTTGGAAGTTATGACGCTTGACTCCGCCTTGAAAGCCTTTACCTTTTGAAGTTCCGGTAACGTCGACTTTTTGGCCCACTTCAAACACATCAACTTTGATCTCGGAGCCCATACTAAGAGCTGCCGTATCTAAGCCCTCTGTGCGGAATTCCCATAAACCTAAACCAGCTTCTGTACTAGCCTTTGCATAATGACCAGCTGCTGCTTTAGTTACACGAGATGCACGGCGACTGCCTGAAGTGACTTGAATGGCACTGTAGCCATCCGCTTCAGGAGTTTTGATTTGAGTAATACGGTTAGGTTGTACTTCCACAACTGTTACAGGTATGGAGTTACCTTCTGCAGTGAAAACACGAGTCATACCCGTTTTTCTACCGACTAATCCAATAGACATTGTTATAAACCTCATCGTGCACGGGGCTAAAACCCGCTATGGCCGCTGACGCGTTACACTATGTACGTTACTGCAAGTGAGTAACAGAATGTTTCAGTGCGCCAAATCTTTTAATAAAGGGCAGAGAGGACTGAAATGCTCGCTGCCTGGTAATTTTTTTAAGACTAAATCTAGTTCTTAACTTAAACAGTTGTTATCTCGATACTAGCCAAGACTAATTTGTACTTCCACACCCGCTGCAAGGTCCAGCTTCATCAAGGCATCAACTGTTTTTTCAGTTGGCTCAACGATATCTAGCAACCGCTTATGTGTGCGAATCTCATACTGGTCACGCGCATCTTTGTTGACGTGGGGCGAAACCAATATTGTGAATCTCTCTTTGTTTGTAGGCAAAGGAATAGGACCCTTAACCTGAGCGCCAGTGCGCTTTGCTGTATCTACAATTTCTTGTGTAGATTGATCAATCAGCTTGTGATCAAAGGCTTTGAGCCGGATTCTAATACGCTGACTTTGCATCTACTTGTAGCTCCAATTTTCACTTAAAAATTAATTAGTTATCTTGCTCTCTTGGCCAAACTTCTTTCATTTGCCAAAAAAAGGAAGCGAATCTTAAGGTTTTGACTCTTTCCTGTCAAGGAAAAACCTCTGCCTGAGCCGCTTTTTCTTGGCTCGGGCTGGATCAACACCTTTTACTTGTTCTTTCTATTCATCTAAACGCGAGGCGTAATGCTGGCTCCCCCCGCTTTGCTACTATAAAGATCTTTTCTGGGCTGCTACATAGGCTGCCACATGAGCTGCCGGCTAAGCTGCTTGACAGGCCCTTATGGCACTTTTAGACCCAAAGTCCCGACAAGGAGGTTGCCCGCAATGCAACAGTACACATAAAGGCTTAGCCAATTAAACATCGACTTCGTTGCCTCCTTTCCAGCCTCATAAACGTAACGTTAGCTAGTGAAGACAAGAATTCGCTTACCTAAGGCCAGCGCATCATTTGATGTGCTGGCCTTATAGTGAATGCAGCCTATCTTATTCGATGATTTTAGCTACGACACCAGCGCCAACTGTACGGCCGCCTTCACGTATCGCAAAACGTAAACCTTCATCCATCGCAATCGGATTAAGCAAAGTCACTTCCATCTTCACATTATCACCAGGCATAACCATCTCAATACCTTCAGGCA
>Ga0208413_1001783_pt1 | contig 13230 bp, 7 predicted proteins | sample AntAceMetag02UKD_FD_184761 | JGI IMG/M metagenome (GOLD analysis project Ga0208413, IMG submission 184761) | Saline lake microbial communities from Ace Lake, Antarctica - Antarctic Ace Lake Metagenome 02UKD (SPAdes) (version 2) | ecosystem: Environmental > Aquatic > Non-marine Saline and Alkaline... | reverse complement strand
TCACCGCACGCTTGCCTACTTTTTTATCTTCTGGAAAATACATAGAATGACATAACCAATTCTCGTCATCTCTGTCTCTGAAATCATCGCGAGCGTGAGCTCCGCGACTTTCAGGTCTAGCTTCAGCTGAAATCGCTGTAGCTCGCGCAACTTCAAACAAATTCTCAAGCTCGAGGGCTTCGATACGAGCGGTGTTAAAAGTATTGCTCTTATCGGTCAGGTGAACGTTATCAATCCGCTGACGCAACAGTTCAAGCTTTTTAATTCCTTCCTGCATGAACTCTCCTTTGCGAAAAACGCCAAAGTAGTTTTGCATAATAGTTTGCAGCTCTTTACGCAGCACCGGCACACTTTCACCAGAAGTACTTTCATTCATTCGCGCTAGGCGAGACATTGACATTTCTATATCCGAGTCACTTGCTTGCCTCTGCTCTAAGCCCTGCTGCAACATTTCTTGGATATGTTTGCCCGCGGCACGACCGAATACGATGAGATCCAATAGACTGTTACCGCCCAAACGGTTGGCGCCGTGAACTGAAACACAGGCCGCCTCACCTACAGCAAACAACCCTGGAATCGCTTGATCGACACCGTTGCTGTCCTGGGTAAGCGCTTGACCATTCACGTTGGTAGGAATACCTCCCATCATGTAATGGCAAGTCGGCACAACCGGAATAGGCTCTTTAACGGGATCTACGTGAGCAAACGTTCGTGAGAGCTCTAAGATTCCGGGTAACTTGGCGTTAAGCACGTCTTCCCCAAGATGGTCCAGCTTCAACATTACGTGATCGCCATTTTCACCACAGCCTCGGCCTTCAAGCATTTCGAGAACCATGGAACGGGCGACAACATCACGGCCCGCCAAATCTTTTACATTAGGCGCGTAGCGTTCCATGAAACGCTCACCATCCTTATTAATTAAGTAGCCACCCTCGCCTCTGCATCCCTCGGTAACAAGAGTTCCTGCACCATAAATTCCTGTCGGGTGAAACTGCCACATCTCCATATCTTGCATAGGGTAGCCGGCACGCATTGCCATCCCCGCACCATCACCGGTGCAGATCATCGCGTTAGTGGTCGACGCATAGATCCGTCCAGCACCGCCTGTTGCAAATACTGTAGCTTTCGATTTTACAAAAACTGTTTCACCGCTTTCTATGCATATCGCAATTACGCCGACAACATCGCCGTCTTGGTTTTTAACCAAATCAGTGGCGTACCACTCATTTAAGAAAACGGTATTGTTCTTAAGATTGCCTTGGTAAAGCGTGTGAAGAAGCGCATGACCCGTTCTGTCAGCCGCAGCACATGTCCTAGCTGCCTGCCCGCCCTTGCCGTAGTCTTTTGATTGGCCGCCAAACGGACGCTGATAGATGCGGCCACTTTCTGTTCGCGAAAATGGCAATCCCATATGCTCCATTTCAAACACAGCCTTAGGCCCCTCACTGCACATGTACTCGATAGCATCTTGATCGCCGATGTAGTCAGATCCTTTGACGGTATCATACATATGCCAACGCCAATCATCATTAGGGTCGTCACTGGCAATCGCACAGGTGATGCCACCTTGTGCGGATACTGTGTGTGAGCGAGTTGGAAATACTTTGGAAATTACTGCTGTTTTGAAACCGGACTGAGACAATTGCAACGCAGCACGCATACCTGCCCCGCCGCCGCCAACAATAACCGCATCAAAAGAAATATTGCGCATGGTTGTCATTTAACTACCCCAAAAAATCTGAATGCCCCAGAACAAATAAGTCACTGTAATCAGTGCGCATATTGCCTGAACTGTAAGTCTACTAATTGTTGCAAAACCCCCAACATGGTGGACGTTTAAGTAATCGGTGGTAATGGTCCAAAGCCCTATCCATGCATGACCGCACAGTGCAAAAATCGTTATGAGGCTAAACAGCCGCATAGGATTAGACTCGAACAAAGCATTCCACTGCTCGTAACCCATTCCTGGATTAACAATAAATACGCCTAAAATAAAAAGGGTATAGGCAGCCAAAATATAAGCACTCGAGCGTTGAATAATCCAGTCGGATAATCCTGAGTGGCTAAGGTTAGTAGCATTAGTTACCATATCCAGTACCCCGCTACGGCTATCGCGAGTGCCGAGGCGACTAGCACAGCGACTGCGCCGGCTTTGCCACCTGCAATTGTCTCGCCATAGCCGAGATCCATGATTAAGTGTTTGATACCCGCGATTAAGTGATAAAGAATCCCAGACGCGATGGCCCATATGATCAATTTTACAGCGGTGCCGCTAAGCAGAGCCGCTGCTTCGTCAAAGCCCGCTTGGGAACTAAGGGACAAATCAAGAAGGTACAGAAGGGCTGCAATGCCAAAAAAAATAAACACACCGCTTATTCTGTGGAGTATCGAGGTAATTGCAGGGATTGGCCATCTAAAAGCTAGCAGGTTAAGATTTACAGGTCTTGTGTCTTTCACGTTATACTAAGTCCCTTGATGTGGATTAAGTGTATGCAGTTTCCGAGTTCGAAAAAGTACGCAAACTGTTTGAAATACTTATACAAATTAGGATATTTTAACGTTGGAAAGTATAAGCTTATAGACTACCCAATACAATAAATCTTCAGCCTATAAGCCCAATTATGACAATGCTTTGTCAGCCTTTAAAAGAAGGCTTGCGGAGAACATAATCCCTATACTATCGGCTTAGCACAAACTGACTATTTGTGGGGATTTAAGTAAATCAGTAAGACTGTATTTACTATAACTACACGAATGTCTACTCGGAAACTAGGATCGACAAACATTTGACAATGCACCAAGTCTCTTCCTAGTATGCCATCCCTATTAATCAGACGCAGGCTATCCTTTGAACTGAAGTATAGCCATAACTAATTGATTTTTAATATTTATCTCTCTTTCTAATATTCTACAGGAGTCCAGCATGAGTGAAAAAAAGGCCCAGCTAACCATTGACGGGATAGACAAGATTATCGAATTGCCCGTTTATGCAGGCAGTACTGGCCCTGATGTAGTAGATGTAAGAAGCCTGGTTGGCGAAGGCGTTTTCACTTACGACCCAGGTTTCGTCTCAACTGCAGCTTGCGATTCCGAAATCACCTACATCGACGGCGGCGCAGGAATCCTGCTTTACAGAGGTTATCCTATTGAGCAACTGGCGGAGCATTCCACCTTTCTTGAAACTTGTTATTTGCTGCTTAACGGCGAATTACCCAACGCAGAGGAAAATGCAGATTTTGAGAATGGGATTCGCTACCACACGATGGTTGACGAACAGATTCACCAGTTCTTCAAAGGATTCCCACGTACAGCACACCCTATGGCGATGCTATGCGGCGTAGTGGGCGCACTTTCCGCCTTTTATCACGACACCTTGGACGCTGATTTGCCTGAGCACAGAATGACCGCAGCGCGCCGTATCATCGCTAAAATGCCGACACTAGCAGCGATGTGCTACAAGCATGGTGTTGGTCAACCGTTTATGTACCCTCAAAATGATATGAGTTTTAGCGAGAACTTCTTGCACATGATGTTTGGCACGCCATGCGAGGCTCCCAACGTTAGCCCTACTTTAGTCAAAGCAATGGACACTATCTTTTTGCTTCATGCAGACCATGAACAGAATGCCTCAACGTCCACTGTAAGGCTCGCCGGCTCAACTGGCGCCAATCCCTATGCGTGCATCGCCTCTGGCATAGCCGCCCTATGGGGCCCTGCTCATGGCGGCGCTAACGAAGCGGTGCTGGAGATGTTAGACGAAATTGGTGACGAATCCAGAATCGAAGAATATATCCTGAAAGCCAAGGATAAGAGTGACCCTTTCCGACTAATGGGCTTTGGCCACCGGGTGTACAAGAATTTCGACCCTAGGGCAAAAGTAATGCGTGGTATCTGTGATGAAGTATTAGCAGAGCTAGGCATTGAAAATGACCCACTGTTTAAAATCGCCCGTAAACTGGAAAAAATCGCGCTAGAAGATGAGTATTTCATCTCTAAAAAGCTTTATCCTAATGTCGACTTCTACTCTGGCATTGTCCTGAAAGCCATCGGCATCCCAACTAGCTTATTCACAGTGATTTTTGCAACGGGAAGAACTCCTGGCTGGATTGCTCACTGGAATGAAATGATGAGCGCCGAATACAAGATCGGCCGGCCACGTCAGCTTTACAAGGGATACACTGCAAGAGATTACCCTGTAAAATAATGCAGGAAACGATTTGAATAAAGGCGCTGAGGTTAAACCGAGGCGCCTTTTTTGTGCGGTAGTTTTTGTATTAATTTGGTTTTATTGCTGTATGGATTAATTTGGCTTTATTGCAGTATGGATTAAGTAGCCGTGAGTCCATGAGGCTAAGGCCACGATATTACTACTGAAGGATACGACAGGAAGGAATTACAAAATGGTGGAGCCTATCGGGATCGAACCGATGACCTCAACGCTGCCAGCGTTGCGCTCTCCCAGCTGAGCTAAGGCCCCATTATTTTGTAACGTTGTTCGGATTGCGGGTATTCGAAAAACTGGCGCATTCTAAGCACAGCCAGTCGTCAAGTCAATCTGTTGCGACCGGCAATTAACCCAAACCGGTAGATTTAGCGATGAGACTAGTCAAGACTGCGGTATTCTCGCTCTAGATTCTTTGCCATTTTTTTAGAAACCCCGCCAAGTGTGTCAATGGCTGCGCGCAATCGAGCTCGCGTGATATCCAGCTTTAATATATCGATTGACTCAATGACAGAGGTAGATATCGCCTTACCGCTAATGGCTAAAAACAGCGGGAACAAAAAATCCCGTATCTTCAAATCCAGATGTACCGCTATCCTTTGTAGGGACGCTTCAATGGATTCTCGATTCCAACCCTGTAGCACTTCCAAATGCCACAAGCTAAATTGCAGAATCTTAACTTGGACCTCAGTAGTTAGCGCCTTGTGCTCAAAAAGATCGACTGATAAGACAGGGTTAGCACTGATGAAAAAGCTGCCCAGTTCCGCTACATCGCTAAAACGTTCTACCCTTTGTTTGAGTAGGGGCACAATTCGTTGGATTTTCTCAGGACTAAAAGCCCACTGAGCAAAGAGCTCAGCAAACTGTTTGTCGTCTAAAGTCTCTCTAATATACTTGCCATTTAACCAGTCCAGCTTTTCTGTATCGAATATCGGGCCACCTAAAGACACCCTTTTAATATCGAAAGCGTCGGTCATTTCCTGCAGAGTAAACATCTCCGCGCCGGTTGGCATCGTCCATCCCATCATTCCCAGATAATTTAACATTGCTTCTGGTAGATAGCCCATTGCTTGATAATAGCCGATGCTGGTTGGGTTCTTGCGTTTGCTGAGCTTGCTTTTATCGGGGTTTCTAAGCAATGGCATATGACAGAGAACAGGAACATCCCAGCCAAAGTATTGGTAAAGCAAGATATGTTTAGGTGCAGAATTAATCCATTCCTCGCCACGAATGACATGACTGATCTGCATAAGATGATCATCCACTACATTGGCAAAGTGGTAGGTTGGTTTGCCGTCAGACTTGATGAGTACTTGCATATCAACCTGAGACCATGAAATTGAGACAGGGCCTCTGAGCATGTCATCAAACGTACACTCCCCGTCGCTAGGGATTTTCATTCGAATAACATGCTCCTCGCCAGCATCGATACGTGCGGCGACTGCATCGGGGGCCAGTTGCAAACAGTGGCCGTCATAGCCCACGGCAGCTTTATCACTCATTTGTTGCTTGCGCAGATCGTCAAGCCTGTGCGATGTGCAAAAACACCGAAACGCCGAGCCATTGTCTAGCAGCTGATTAATATGTTGATCGTAAATAGCCCCCCGCTCGCTTTGTTTGTAGGGGCCATATTCACCGCCTATGCCGGGCCCTTCGTCCCAGCTGAGTCCTAGCCAAGCCAACGCATCCAAGATATCTTTCTCAGACTGATCTGTGCTTCGCACCTGATCAGTGTCTTCAATTCTTAAGATAAACTTTCCGCCATGATAATGAGCAAAACAGCGATTAAACAATGCGATATAAGCAGTGCCTACGTGTGGATCTCCAGTTGGAGAAGGAGCTATTCGGGTTCTAATTTCAGACATTGGCTTTGATTGATCGCAGTAAAATATAATGAGGCTAACAATTATACGCTAAACCCTAGCAATTCCTAACTGCTATAATACTCAACCGAAGGCCGAGGCAACTTGAGGGTGAGAAGTCATTTGTGTTCAGGCAGCGCAGCATAACCAACATACTATCAACCAACATAGACCTGACGTTTAGGTGAATTAGTAAGAATTGTATTCAATATGAGTATTAGTCGAAAATTTTGTGTAGCCCCAATGATGGATTGGACCGACAGGCACGATCGGGTGTTTCTCCGTCAGTTTTCTAAACGCACCCTCCTTTACACTGAAATGGTAACCAGTGCGGCTCTTGCGCACGGAGACGCGGCGTACCTCCTACAACATGATTACACCGAGCAGCCTGTGGCATTGCAGCTTGGAGGAAGCGATCCCGTACAGCTCGCAATGGCGGCCAAACTCGGTGAGAACGCTGGTTATCAGGAAATCAATCTCAACGTCGGATGCCCCAGCGCTCGGGTTCAGTCTGGTGCATTTGGCGCCTGCCTGATGGCTGAGCCTGAGCTTGTTGCTGAGTGCGTACAGAGCATGCAACGCGCGACATCATTGCCGGTAACAGTGAAATGTAGAATCGGGATTGACGATAAAGATAATGCCGAATTTCTTAAAAAGTTTATAGCTACCGTGGCGAGTTCTGGCTGCGATACTTTTATCATTCATGCTCGAATCGCGATACTGTCAGGTTTGTCTCCCAAGCAAAATCGAGAAGTCCCTCCGCTTAACTACGCGCGCGTATTTGATATGAAGGAGTGCTTCCCAGAGCTAGAGATAATTATTAACGGGGGGATTAAGGATATGGATACTGTTAACGAATTAGGCGCAAAAGTTGACGGGGTCATGGTCGGCCGAGAAGCCTATCAAAACCCTTTCCTTCTTTCTCAAATTGATTCTGTAGTTTTTGGTGACACAGAAAACAGGCTAACTAGACTCAACTATTTAGAAAATTACATTCCCTACATGGAATCAGAACTTCGCAAAGGCACCCCTCTCCAACATATGACACGCCATGTTTTGGGACTGTTCAAGGGTGAGCCAGGAGGCAAACAATTCAGACGCTATTTGTCAGAAAACGCTTTTAGAAAAGATGCTGACATCTCCGTAGTTGCAGGTGCCATTGCAACTCTCAATTGATATGGCATCATATCCCCTGTATTTAATAATCGATGGTAAACTCTATGCTTAGTACGTTTAAATCTTTTTTTGATAGCAACTTTTCAACAACAACCGCGCAAGCGCCTGATGACACGGCTAAAAAACTAAATCTAGCCTCTGCTGCGCTGATGATTGAAGTAATGAATTCCGACCATCAATTGGATGACCGAGAAGCAGCTGAATTTACGAAAGTCTTGAAAGAAGAGCTTTCTATATCAAACGATGAAATCGAAGAACTGGCTTCATTGGCAAAGGAGCAAGCAAACGACTCAACATCACTTTATGAATTTACACGCTCAATCAATGATCATTATGACTACAAACAAAAAACCGATCTTATTGAAAACATGTGGCGGATTGCGTTTTCTGACGAAACGCTGGATAAGTACGAGGACAGTTTAATTAGGAGGGTTTCAGAGCTGATTTATGTATCCCACAGTGACTTTATTCAATCTAAACTGAAGGTTCGAGACAGCAAAAAGAACGCTTAGTGGGCTTTGCCCCTGCAGCACTTAAGCGTTTCGCTCGCTGCACTACCTTTACCCTGAAATTACACTGTCATTTCTATGGTTAGCAACGCAACGTCATCTGGTGCATCAGCAATTGAATCGAGGCCTAAACTGTTGCACACCTCTTGATAACGACCCTTGCCTTTAGTGACTAGGTCAATTAGATGGGCTTCTTTGCTATCCAAACTTGTCTTATCAATAAGTTCAAGCACACCATCTGAAAAAAGATTAATACTAAACCCTAAATCTAAATTTAGAATGACATCATCGTAACTTGCCTTATTGTGAACGCCTAGTGGGAAACTCTTTTCTTCCAGTAGTGTATAGCGGTCTATCGAGGCTGCTTTGATACCTGCTTTAATACCTGCTTTAATACCTGCTTTCATACCCATTATAGGCATCGGATAATGGCCGGCCGCACTGTGGCTAAGTGTGTTGGATTTCAGATCAATAATTCCAATAAACATGGTTACGTGTTTTTGAAGTTTCGCCTGACCCAATTCTATATTTAGCTTGGAAAGAATTGCGGCCGCTGATAATTCACCGTGTTTTTTATAGTGACGCTTGGTTATATCTCGAACCCTATATTTTGATAATACCGTAACAAATGCTGAAGAGGCTCCGTGACCGGACACATCTGCTATATAAAACACTAGCTGGTCACCGTCCTCCCTCCAATAATCGACAAAGTCGCCGCTTAAATATAACGAAGGTACTATTTTATGCTGGCAACTGAAACTACCTACTTGAAGTGGCGTATCGGGTAATAGACGTGTCTGTACCAACCTGCCTGCCTGTTGGTCCATTCGCAATAGGTCTAGTGATCGTCGAAGCTGTGAATTAGTGCTTTCTAGCTGTTTGCTGTAGGCCAGGTTCTCTGCGATCAGAGCGGCTTGTTTTAGAGTTCGACGGACGGAATATTCTAAAACCTCCAAGTCCTTAATCGGCTTCATCAGATAGTCAGCGGCACCCAACCTCAGAGCCTGAACTGCATCTGCGATTTCCCCACCGGCCGAAATAACTATGACGGGAATATTGGCGTTTTTCGAAACCACTTCTGTGATTACGTCTAAAACTTCCATATCTGGCATTTTAAGGTCACAGACAACCAGATCCGGCTTTTCATTTTGAAACAACGAAACGCCCTCAGATCCTCTAGCCGCTTCGATAATTTGAAAACCACTATCGCTTAGAAACGCAGAAATACGGCGACGAACACCAGCATCATCGTCAATTAGCAAAATTCTGGGAGGTACTGGAATGTCTTGAGTAGGCTGAGAAGGTATGGGGGGGGGGGTAGTAGATTCTCACTATTTTTCAGCCCTGTTAGAGTTTATTAGTTAAGGGCTTATTAAAGGGTTCAGTTTAGGAAAAAGTTCAGAAGTTTGAGAGTTAGTATAGGCCAACCACGCCATCACAAATCAGCTTTGAACCTAAAAAGCGCCGAAATCATCGACCACCTCGCCATCTAGAACCAAATAGTTTCGTCTCTGAACATAAGCTTCACGAATAAAAAGGTATCTGTCACCTACAATTAAGCCATCAAGCGCTAACAGCGAAGAACGAGTATCTGTTTCCCTAAGTGCAAAGAGCCCTATCTGAGCAGAACCACCGTCTTGATACTGGATTGGATTAAACAAAGTATCTAACACTAAGCCAAAAGAATCTCTTACATTACTGGCGCCAAAAACTGGCAGCATTAGATAAGGTCCTGACTTAACTCCCCAGTAACCGAGGGTTTGACCAAAATCTTCTTCATGTTTTTGCAGCCCAAAGTCGCTCGCAAAATCGAATATGCCACCAACGCCTATCGTAGTATTCACCAATAACCGTCCAGAATCGCTCAGCGCGTCATCTAGTTTTAGTTGCAGCAGGTCATTTACGAAAACATTAATGTCATCGATATTACTGAAGAAATTGCCTATACCTTGGCGTACAAAACGCGGCAAAACGGTTGTATAAGTAATCGCCACCGGCCGTACTATCAGCTTGTCGAAAAAGTCATTGAACGCAAAGCTGCGTTTATTTAGCTCGTTCCAGCGGTCGTCAGTCTGAGCGTAGATAGGTGTGCTCAGACTGACGACCGCCACGATCAAAGCTAGGAAGCTAAGTCGAGCAGCGCTAGTTATTTTCTTCAAACTCGTCATTAAGGGCCCAAAATTCATGTCATCTTGATCTATGGTGTCAAACATTTAGGGTCGCAGTAGAGCGAATTACCACTCATTATTGCTAATTTATACCGCAAGCATTAGCTCAAAATAGAACACTAGAATCACTACCTCACAAGATTAATCGGACTACAAGGCGTCCAATATACCAAAATTGTTACTAATAGACCCAATAATTAGCGAAATAGCTCAAACTGTTTTTGAATTCTTTTAGCAGATACCTGCACTTTCGTCCCCAAATTTTGCGCAAATACGGAGACTCTATATTCCTCTAGCATCCACCTTAACTGCACTATTAGCTCTATGTCATGTATTTCTATGGAATCTCTGAGCTGCTCGTAGCGTTTCCAGTACAGCCTTATTTCCTTGCTGATTTCTTGATCTTTCGGCCCCAGATGAGGTGCTTTGTTTAACCTTTGCTCAATTGCAGCTAAATACCTTGGAAACTGCTGCAACCAGCTTACCGGCGTTTGTTCTAGGAACCCATCAAAAACTAAGTTTGAGAGTTGGGCAGTTATATCGCTCACTGCATAGTCTATTGCAGATGATTCTTTTTCTCGTAAAAGCTTTCGAACCCCGAATTGCTTATCCACGATAGCCGCTAAAAGGCTTTGTAGTTCTTCGCCGCGGGGGATCAATTTTGATTTCCCACTTTCAAGTAACGCGTCAAATTCAAGTTTTGTCTCAGGCCGTTCTACTTCTAATTGAAAAGCCTCCATGTAAGCCGCTTCAAGTAATTGATCAATATCGATGATGCTAGCGCCATTCATTTTTAGAGCCATAGAATTTAAAAATTTAACGCCTGATTTACGAATCGAATTACGCTGTTGCACGCTGCGAAGCATCAATAACCGTAGCAACCCAGATCGATTTGCCTTAACAGCTTCTGCTTGATCAGTAAAAAGCTTCACTCCTATGCTTTCACCCTCATCTACTAGACCGGGGTATCTAATAAGCAGGAGGTCGTCCCCTACTTCGAGCTTTTTAGGAAGCTCATCGATATTCCAATCGGTTAATCCTTGGCACTCTAGTGGGTGTAAGCTCGCAGAAACATCTGTATTGTGCTCCTCAGTGTCTAACGAGAAATCACGTTTAAGCGCCGCGAGGTCTCCACCAAACCCTAACTCCAATCCATCCTCACCCAGGACCCTTATTTTTGCTAGTAGGTGCTTAGGAATTTCAACAGAGCCAAAATCGGCAGCGGTTAAATTTAGCTTCTTCAGATTGCGCACATTACGAATAAGAGCGTCGGTCAAACTGCCGTCAGCCGATGACATTAGGGGGAGTATTTGGTCTATAAAGCCACTTACCGGTATAAAGTTTTTCCGTGTTGCTTTGGGTAGTCCTTTTATCAGGGTTATACATTTTTCTCTAATATTTCCGGGCACGGCCCAATCAATATCCGCCTGAGTAAGCTGGCTAAGCAACAACTGTGGAATATCAATGGTTGCTCCGTCTCTATAATTACTTGGATCAAAAACATAATTAATACTTAAACGGTTACGGTTCACTGTGGTCAGGTCTGGAAACTGATCAAAAGCACCACCGTTAAGACTCTCTGCTAACATCTTAGAATGCTCAATATACAAGGTATGTTTTGTTTGCATTGCAGTGGCCGCAGTGGCCGCAGTGGAAAAAACATCATCCCCTTTTTCAGGCGTAGACTCTGCCTTCTTAGCGTTTAAATTAGACCGAGCGTTTGTTGTTTCTGAATTAGACTCGGCGACTGCCTTTTTCGCAAGCTCTCGAAACCACGTTTCAAGGGATCGAGTAGATAAAACAGACTCTGGCAAACTTTCATCATAAAAACGGATAATATCGGATTCACTGAGAATGTAATCAGGACGCCGAATCTTATCTTCTTGCTTTGCCAAGGCATCAAGAAAAGCTTGGTTAGCAGAGTAAAATGGTAAGTCAGTTTTCAGCTGCCTACCCGTCAATCCTTCGCTGATAAAAATTTCCCGAGCCGCTACGGGGTCGACGTCAGAAAAAGTGATAAGCGCTTTTTCCAATAAAGTCAGGCCGTAAAGATGCACCTTTTCAAAGGCCATAACTTGTTGTCTTTTTTTGCTCCAGTGAGGTTCAAAGTATTCACGTTTCACCAGATGCAGGGCCATATTCTCTACCCACTCAGGCTGAACCTTGGCAGCCATCGAAGCGAAAACTTGGTGAGTTTCAATCAAGTCCCCAGTGACGATCCAATCAGACTGCTTTTTACTAAGCACGGAACTTGACAGCAATTTGAATTTTCTATTGCGGTTCCCTAAGTATTCATTGCCCTCGCTCTTACATGCAATTTGATTTAAGGAACCACTAATGATGCTCTCATGAACCGGCTGGTATTCCGCAGCGCAGCTATTTATTTTCCACCCAAGAGACTGGCAAGACAAAAGTAACTGCCGATGAATTTCCCGCCACTCTCGCATACGCATATAGGAAAGAAAGTTCTGTTTACAGAACTTTCTAAGTTGAGACTGATTAAGCCGCTGTCTCTCTATTTCATACTCGTGCCAAAGGTTTACAAAGGAAAGAAAGTCAGAATCTGGATGATTAAACTTTTGCAGTGCTTCATGAGCGGCCGACCTGTTTTCTGCATTGGTCTCACGTGGATCTTGCGTACTTAGCGCACTGACGATAATCAAAATCTCGCTCAGACAATCTCTTGATTGCGCAACAACCAACATGCGCGCAAATTTGGGATCAACTGGCAATTTCGCCATGCAACTCCCTTGCCGAGTTAGCTCTCGCGCAGGGGTCAGTGCATTTAATTCATATAAAAGTTTGAACCCTTCATTAACTGCCTTGGTAGCCGGCGCCTCGAGAAACGGAAACTCGTCAACATCGCCAAGGCGCATATAACGCATCTTTAAAATAACCGAAGCAAGATTAGTTCGGCGTATTTCAGGGTCGGTATACAGAGCCCGTGAGTTAAAATCTGTTTCCGAGTAGAGCCGAATGCAGACCCCATCCGCAATTCGTCCACACCGCCCCTGCCTTTGATTTGCGCTGGCTTGTGACACAGCCTCGATGGGTAATCGCTGCACTTTACTCTGCAGGCTATAACGACTGATCCGTGCAAAGCCTGTATCAACCACGTATCGAATACCTGGCACAGTGAGTGATGTTTCAGCGACGTTTGTCGAAAGTACTACTCGTCTACCCTTGTGGGGTTTAAATATTTTTACCTGCTCAGAATGCCTTAGCCGCGCGTAAAGGGGCAATATTTCTGTATTAGCTAAACGACGCTTACGAAAAGCTGTTGCCGCCTCGCG